>JAABUV010000772.1_pt1 | contig 48331 bp, 82 predicted proteins | sample 5559971 | NCBI WGS metagenome assembly JAABUV01 (sample SAMN10711881, study PRJNA513362) | rock metagenome | isolation source: Antarctica rocks | place: Antarctica: Victoria Land, Knobhead nord | collected 2015-12-19 | reverse complement strand
CCCGAGTCCACCCAGGCCTCGTGCGTGACCTCCAGCAGCTTGCGCAGCTGCGGGTCCATCCTCTACGCGCCACCACGCCCCACCCAGTCAGCGCAAGCGCCCATGCCCTCGCTGCCTTGCTGCCAACGCACTTGTCAGCGCATCGGCGCCCGGTCAGTTGTTGTGGCGCAGTGCATGCAGATCAGCTGCGCTGCATGACACCTGCACTGCAGACCAGTCTGCGCACCCAGACAAGCAGGCATATTCAGCTGTGGCCTGACAGGCTGCACACGGGGCGCGCGCACCGACGCCTGCTTCCCGTGCACCGAGAAGAAGGTGGCGTCAAAGTTCACATACTCCAGCAGCTTCCCAAAGCGGCCCGGCGTGCCGTGCAGGCCGACCGGCCACCGCCGGTTGTTCTCTGTGACCATGTCCACGCCGTTGGCCAGGTTGGCCCAGAACGCCGAGGGGCTCTCGGACTCTGGGAACCTGCGCGCGGCGCCGCTGCGCTCGCACCCCTTGCAATTTGCCAAGGCTGCAAGTCAAGGCCGCGTAATTGCCCCCAAGGTCGGCAACTGCAAGCGCCTGCGCAACCCGTTAGCTGGAGGCTGTTGTGTTGGAATGTGCACCTGGCTGCGGTCCTGCCCTGCTTGCGGCAAGCCATGCACCTGCCCTCACTGCAGGGGCTTGCGGGGCGACACGCCTGCATGAGTAGCCCAGCACGTCGACCGCCGCAGCGGTCGCCATGGTGTTGAACAGGCTGTTCTCCACCACGTTCATCCTGCGCCAGGAAGCGCAGAGCTGTCAGCGGCGGGCGTGCAGGGTAGCAGGCCCCTGCACACCACTGGGGGCGCACGACGCACACGCCACGCCACGCGCGTGCACGCAGGCGAGAGAGCGTAAACTGGCATCCTAGCCTCACTCTTTGCTGCTGCGCACAGACAGGGGCGCCAGGACGCGCCTGGCAGGATCCGCGGGGTGCAGCGCCTAGGTGCGCCCCTTGCCCTGCGCGCGCATCAGAAGTGGTCGCGGATCAGCAGCCTGTGCTTGCGCAAGGCTGCATCACACGCGTCGTTCCCACTCGCGCCTTGCTAACCTCCTGGAGCACCAGGCTATGTGGCAGCATGCGCGCCAGCCGCGCTGCGCCTGCGCGCCGATCGGCCACGCACACCGCGCTGCTACTGCAGCTGCGCCCCCTGTGCTGGTGTGCGTTAGTACCTGCACGCACTTTCAGGCTCCAGCCGCGCTAGGCGTGCGCCTAGCTATGTGCGCGCGTAGCAGCACGCCGCGCACAGCGCCTCTGGGTAGCCCGCAGACGCTGCCCTGTGGAGCCAGGGCAGCCGCCTGCAGCGGGGCTAGGCCCTGACGCCGCTGCCTATATCTATGCACCCAGTGCCCAGGCCATGCATTCAAATACACCCTGGCTGCCAGCAAGCCCCGGCAGGCCCAGACGTCCGTGGCTCCATCCGTGCTGGCCAGGTGCAACTAGAACAGGCCGCTGCTGGGACGGCAGCCACCGAAGTGGCCCACCCTCGCTCCACGCCGGCGCGTGACCATGCTTCACTACTAGGCGCTGCACACCAGCCCGGCAAGGCACGCCCGCCCGCGGCCAGCCGGGTCCCGCAGCAGCACCAGCGGCAAGCCAGCCCCGCTTGCCACAACGGTGCACCACCCTGCAGCGGAAATCCGCTTCAGCGCTGGGCGCCGCACCCTGGGCTCCTCCTGTATCGCTGGGGGTCTCCCACGCTCCGCCCAACAAGGGCTCCTCGCGCCGAGCGGCCTCCTTGACAGTGGCTAGGTGTGAACCTCTGCGTGCCTCAGCCAGGAGGGGGCTGCGATCGTGTCTGGTCCGTCATCCTTGGCTGCACATCTTTCCAGCCTCCCTCCTGCGTGTCTACGTGCTTCCTAGTGGGAAGAGGAGGTCCAGCAAGTCAGGAAAGCCTGCCTGTTGAAACCATTTCCCAAGTGGCAACCCTGGACGGGGCTTCGTCAGGCCCTGCACCGGGTAACGAAACGCCAGCCAGGTGAGCTGCCCTCGCCTTGTGTAAGCAACCTGGCAGACATAGGCGCGGCCGCGCTGCCTGCGCCGCCACCCAGCCAGCTCACGCCGGCGCGCACGCAGGCGGGCATACTGCAGCTCGACCGTGTTGGTCAACTGCTCGACTGTGGTGTTCAGCTGCTCGATCCTGGCGTGGCTCTCCTCCAGTCGTGTTGCCAGTGCCTGCGTGCTGCGGAACTTGGCCGCAAAGTCCCGCATCAGCGCCGGCGAGGACCTGGCATTTGGCGGCGCGGCCGCGCCGCCTGCGCCGCTGCGGCCAGGTTCAGCACGCAGGCGCTGGCCTTGTGACTCGTGGAGAGCCCCAACAGGATCAAGCAGCTGGACACCATAGTCGAGCAGCTGACCACCACAGTCAAGCTGCAGGACGCCCGCCTGCGTGCGCGCCCCGCCTCGATCGGCTCTAGCGTGCCCGTGAGCGTCCTGACAGGACGCAGCACTATTGCGGTTGCCACGCGCCTGCCCAGTGGTCATTTGCTGCAGCGTGGCCGCGACGCGCGCCAGCGTTGCTCCGGCCTTGGTCCTGGCGGTGTGCTGCTTTCGTCTGGGGCGCCTCACTGCTGCTGCCCCACAGCTGAGCGCCTGGCTGCAAGACTGGCATTGCGAGTGTGCTGTCTGTCACAGCTTCGTGAAGAACAGCGCGCGGGCGCGCCACTGCAGTGATGTGTGCGGTGGCCATCAGAGACTTGTGCATGCATGACATCGCACAAAGTAGCAACGCGCCTGTGTTTGATTGCTTTACGCACCCTTCGCCGCAGCCGCTGCACGCCGGCGGGGCCAGTTTGCTGACATAGCCGCCGCAGCGGTAAGAATAGGGAATCGGCGTACTTTCAGTGATGCCCAGTCACTCTAAGACCTGTGAGAGCTGCTGTGCGTGACAGAGACACATACTTGTGCGAATAGTTGACCGTCGCTTGTCATGCTCCCCTGGAAGCAAGCGCTTCCAGCTTATTGTTGCGGTGTGACTCTCTGTGGTAGGTGAGCATGTTGTTTGCCAGCCTGTTGTGCGTAGGAGTGTATGGGGAAGCAAGGTTTCGCCGGGCGCCTTGTTTTGCGCACACGCCGTATATGAGCCTATGGGTGATGGCTGCCAGGTGGTGTGGGCGGTTGATCATGGGTCTTGAACAAGAACTCATAGCGCTCTGACTGAGTGATTCTGCACTGCCGAGAGGGTGATTGACAGCTCACATGTTTGCTCTCCTGGATCCTGTATCACAACATGTGGCGGCACGCGCAACAGGATGTATGTGAAGACGCCAGACCATCCTTGAGGGAGTAAAGTAAGGGAGTTACTATGAGACGTTACTATGAGGCGTTCGCGCCACCGAGCCACATGTCCATGATCAACCTCTCACCTATGCATTGCTCCGCGCCCTCACCCCACCGTGTCCCTTGCTGCGCTGAGAAAGACACCCCAAGTGTGTGCCAGCATACCATAAAGCTCAGCCCAACTGACAATCCAACAAAGAGGAAGCCCAGCAAGTCGCAAACGCGACCAAAGCTTGGCAGAACTGAAAGGATATCGAAGGGAAGCCAGCACCCCTGACCAGAAAGCTGAAGCCGCAAAGCTCATGCCTATGGCACACAGTTGCCGAATGGGGTTTTGTGCACGCGCCAGGCCAAACCAGTGTGACCGAAAAAGCTCTATGCAAGGCGCAGCCGGTGGCACATTTGCCGGGTATGTCATGTGCATGCACCGGGCAGGCCTTTGTCGGCATGCGAGCCACCAGGCGCAACATGGCCGCAGCAAGGAGCATCCACTCTGAGGATACCCCCGAGCAAGCCGCGACATGGGGGCCAGCAGCACTCGGCCTGCACCTGAGCCCGCAGGCTCCCGCAGGTGTGCTTAGCAAAAGCCAATCCCAAAGCACACAAGCTCCCCAGCCGGCCGCGAGCCTACGGACAGGCCACTCCGCAGACAAGCTGCAGAACCACGTTATTGCGCAACGACCTGCAAATGTTATCAGTCGTGCGAGCCATCGCTTGCCGACTGCGCGTCTCCAGCCCTCCCCTGTTCTGCCGCAAAAAACCGAATCACAAAGTAGCAGTCGCACAACCGCTCCTAGGATCACGCTGACCACACTGCGGACCGATCGCATGCAGAGCCGCAGCGCTCGGCTGACGAGCAAGCATGTTCACGCACTTCCTGCATCCGCGTGTGCACCATGGGCATGGCCCACATGGGCATGGCCCACGGAGTCACACCTTCGGCGGCTGAAGTGCCTCATGTGCCGCTGCTACCGCTCAGCGCCCATGCGCCAGTGCTGCATGGGGCGCCCTCTGATCCACTTCCTGCCTCACTACGTGCACCGCTAACAGTGCAGTGCCCCCTGCCACACCCAATGTCCACCCGCTGCAGCCCACGCCGTGCACCACCCTCGAAACCTTGCATGGCAGGGTCCAGGGGTCAGGACCGTTGCCATCCCTAGCCAAACCGCGCAGGCACAGGCCTTGCGCATCCTGGCTTGGCCTGCAACACCACTAGGCGGTGGTACTTGCTCGAGGGGTCGCAGGGTTTCAACAGGCGCCCAGCAGCATTTGGCACATGCCAGCACACCCCAGCCCCCCATCCAGCTGCTCTGCTGACCCGGACAGACCCGCTGATGTGAGGCGCTGGAAGGAAGCGCAGGCCTGCCCGAGTCCCTATGTGCCCAGGGCACAGCTAACCGCACGCAGCAAACAGCACGTATGAAACACCCTCTCCGGTGCGCCCAGTGCGCCCAGTGCTAGCAAAAAGCAGCCGCTCATACCAAACTCAACACTCTTGGCTACTTTGGTGGCCCGCATCACATGGGCCAGGCTGCTGCATGGGGTTTGCGATGCTGCTCTGCGCGATGCCCTGCGTGGCCGGGGTCGGCCGCACGACGCCGCGCGCGCGTCAACACTCGGGCACGACGGGCTGCCGGGACAGGCTGCCCGAGCGCGTCAGGCTGCTGGCGCGCGAGGTGCTCAGCGACTGCGAGCGCGCGAACGCGCGCGTGACGAGCGCGCGGATGTCGTCCTCCGACTGTTCGCAGTAGGCCGCCATGGCGTCCTCGTCGGCGTGCGCCAGGCGCCGCGGGTCGCTGTCGGGCATGCCCTGCGCGCGCAGCCTGCGCTGAAGGCCCGGCCCATTTGCGAGACGACACGCGCGCCCGCGCGCGCGGCGCGCTGCGCCTGCCGCGCCGCTCCCGTTCGCGCGCACCGGGCCTGCCCCGCGCATGTGGCGACGGCCGAAGCTGCCTCTGTCGGGCGTCTTTGCTGGTCTCCTTGCTCCTTTCACACGACGCCGATTTTGACTGGGTCATGCAGCTCCTTTTAAAGCCGTAGCCGCAGCGCAGCTGCCTGTCTGAGAGGACCAAGCGCGGCGCATGATCGGCCGTACGGGCGGGGACGCGCCTTGGGTAGGTCCCGCAGGAACCAGGGGTGGCTCATAACCTCGCCGACGCTCAGCCGCAGCTTAGGGTTCGCAACCAGCAGGCGGCTCAGCAGGTCGCGCGCGGTGTCCGACGCGCGCGCCAGGCGCGGGAACTGCGCGTTGACGATGCGCGGGAACATCATGCGCAGCTGGTCCGCCTGCCGGCGTGGCGGCGCGCGTCAGCGCCGGGCGCGCGCGCATGCGCGGCGGGCGGCGGCGCGCACGCGCGTCGTGCATCCAGGGTCTCCGGAAAAACGCCGCGGAGCGGGCGTGGTCGCACCCCTCCTTTACACTCCATATCGAGCAGAGCGCCCGCCAACCATGCACAGAGGCAACCAGCACCTCCTGCAGAGCTTGCGCCCCGGACCCTGCCCTGCCCCTTGCGGGCAGCGTGAAACCCGCGCCTTGGGCAGGTCCGTGGGGATGCCCGTTGAGAACGGCTCCTCGCCCGCCAGCAGCCAGTACAGCAGCGCGCCCAGCGACCACAGATCGGCGCGCTTCCCGTCGTACGTGTTGTACAGCAGCACCTGCGCGCCGGCGGCTCTCAGCGGCGCGCTCGCCAAGTTCGCCAGCTGCCAGAGCGCCTGTGAGCCGCCGCCGCTGAAGCTGTGCGGGAAATATCACGCCACATGATCTCCTGCACTTTGGATCTGGCAGCGCATGGGCGTGCACTCCGCCCTGCGCATTCCAAAGCTGAGTGCGCGCTCGGCCATGGCCAGGTGGACAGGCTGGCAGCGCAAGCGTGGGGGCGCGGCACGGGCGCCACATGGCCGGGCAACCCACAGGCGCTTCTTCCAGACCCACATGTACGTTTGCACGATGTCCACCAGTGGGGTCAGCAGGGCGACCAGGGCGAGCTCCGCGTGCGCGCGCCTCGGGCGCCACATAGCCAGGCGAGCCGCAGGCCGTCTTGCACATGCTGTCGCTGTTCTCGTCCTTGCTCAGGCCGAAGCTGCCCAGCTTCAGGCGCGGCGGCCGGCCGCCCGCGCCGTCGTCCATCAGCAGGATGTGCTCCGGCGTCAGGTTGCGCTTGGCCACGCCGATCGCGCTACAGAAGTCCAGCGCGACCAGCAGCTGCTGGAACAGCGCCCTGCCGGCGCCCGGGCGGGTTGCTTTGGCATAGGTTCACGGCAGGGTCAGTCTACAACCTATATCCCTGGCCAGCAGGGGCGGCCAGGGAGGCGCGGCGTCGGCGGCGCCGCGCACCGCGCAGTGGCCTCCGGCAGGCCGCCGTCCGGCCCCGTGCCGCGCCGCGGCGCCATGAAGTCCTCCAGCGTGCCGCCCGGCGCGTACTCCATCACAATGCCCAGGTACTCCTGGATCAAGAACACCTGCGCGCGCCGCCCTGGCCACCTCATACCCTAACCCGATCAGGCGTCTGGGGGACATTGTACAGTGCAGGCTGTGATAAGTTTGCAAATGCATGCACCTGGTGCTGCGCGTGTGGTGGTGCGGTGAGCCCAGAATAAACACGTGACACGCGCACGGGTCACGCCCCTCCCTGCACCACCAGATGTGCAAGCGTGCGTGGCTGGTGACCGGGCTGTGCGCGCGGCAAGATGCAGACTGCCGGCGGCCTCGGATGCGTCCTTTTGCCCTAGTGCCTTGGCAACACCGGGTGGACGGGGGAGGTTTGGGAGCCCAAGGCAGCTGGCAGGCATGCAGGCAAGCAGGCTCCGCACCTCGTGCATGTGGATGATGTGCGGGTGCGCGCTGCAGAGCCGCAGGTTCAGGATCTCACGCTCCGCGCGCTGTACGGCGGGCGTGGCGCGCGCGATCAGCTGCGCGCCGTGCCAACGGTCACCGCGCTGGCCTCTCCTGCCCACGGCTTTTATGTTGGCTTGCCCGCAGACGGTGCAGGCGACATGCACACAGACAGCCTCTGCCAGACCGTGAGGCGACATGCACACAGACAGCCTCTGCCAGACCGTGAGGTTCAGCAATAATACCCGAGGCCATCCGCAGCGGGTCAGCACACCGACTGCTGGCCATTCCTTGATCTTGAAGTTGTGCACAGCGGACATCATGCAGCCTTGTGCACACCGCGCGCGTGTCTCAGCGCACCCGGATGGCGACGTGGCGCCCGGTGACCTTGTCGCGCACCAGCTGCATCATCCGCTCAGCGGTCGGCGGCGCCAGGTCGCGCAGCTTGCGGAACCTGCGCAAGGCAGACCGATAGGTCCACCACGCGTCTAACACGCTGCAGCTAGGGGAAGTGCAGCTGGCCGATGGCCGCGCTCAGGTGTACGCTGCAGCTCGCCCGGCGGCTGCGCGGCAAGGAGGCCAGGGCCGCGTGGGACCAGGAAGTATGCATCTGTTCCTCATGCGAACAAGCGAACGGTCGCGCAGTACTTGATGATGTTTTTTAAGTATACTCGGGGGCGGGAGGCGCGCCTGGGGTGGCCGCGCAGCGGGTTGGGCCCCACGTCATGTGACCCGGAACGCGTCAGCGAGGACGCGCTCGCGAGCGTCAGCGAGGACGCGCTCGCGAGCGTCAACGAGGACGCGCTGGCGAGCCCCGGCGGGGCCGGCGGCGCCTCGCCTGACGACTGCGCGCGCGGCGCGGCGGCGAGCGGCCCCGGCGTGGCCGGCGGCGACGCCTCCGCGCTCGCGGTGCGAACCGGCGCCTCGCTGGGCGGCTCGGGCGTCCTGCACGTCAACGGGCGCCTAGAAAATCAAGGCTTGTGTGCAGCAACCTTAGCGCCTGGCCAAGCCTCAAAGTCCAAGACCTGCAGTCTGGTCTGCGCTTCAAGGTCCCTGACACAGTGCGCTCACCACCCGAAACGAGTCACCAGCTGGTACAGCGCCCATGCTTGTGCAACCTTGGACAGCACTTGGGACAGCACCCCGTGTGAGGACGGCATGCAGCTGCTGGGGATGACGCTTGCGGCAGCTTGCCGCGCCGCGCTCGTCGCTGTGCACGCGCGCCCCTGCCTCTGTGGCCACCGCCGAGCTTGCTTCACTGCGCGTGGGCCGCGCCTGCACTGCACTTTGAAGGGCGTCTGCGCTGTCTCTTGCGCCATGGGCGTCAGGTCCTGCGCGGCGCGGCCGCCCGCGCCGTCCGCCGCGCTGCGCTTGCCGGGCTCCGCGGCACGCTCTGCGGCCGGGCGGCCCTTGCCATGGGCCGGCTGCCCCCCTTTTGCATACTCCGCCAGGTCCTCCAAGGACGCGGAGCGCGGCGGCGCAAAGCAGCAGCCCATGGCTACAGCTTTACACCCAGGTCACGCCAGGGCGTCAGAGTACAAATCTGCCACCCGTCCGAGAAAACGTGACCTTGTGCCCGACGGTGCTGGCCCCAAGAGCGCGGTCTGCAACCCGAACGAGCAAGCCTTCCGTCCGTTGCAACCAAGACAAGGAAATCAAACGCGTGTTCTGTTCTGTTCCGTTTTTGTTATGATGAGCTCTAAGTTCAAATGCGCTCTCTTGTGACGTCGTCCAGCAGATGGGGGCCCGGCATAAAATCTGGGCAGGAGCAATCATCAGTCACCACCATGTGAAAATTTGAATTCACGAGTTCCGTAACCCCTAGCCACAGGCAGCAAACACCTGCTGCTGCAGCTTCTTCAGAGGAAGCCTCACACTCATATGCATCAAACAGAGTGCACACACTGCGACGCCGATCGCCCCGGAGCCGCGCACAGCGGCTACGATCGATCCGCGCCCTTTGACCACCTGCGGCTGCCCGTTGCAGCGCCAGCCGCCATAGGCCCAGACAGGTCGGGCGCCAGGCGTGTCCAGCGCCCCTCCGCCAACAAGACCTTTGCAGCTCAGCCGGCGCCTTCCGCGGTGTGTGCCAGGTCTGTGGGCGGAAAAGACCCTTGAACATATTAGGACGCCGCCTGCTGCCTTCACGGCGGCCTGCTGCCACGGCGCGCCTCTGGGCTAGCAGGGCTCGCGCCCCCCGCGGAAGCCAGCAGCTCGGGCTGCGGGCTGCTGTTGAGGCGCGCGCCCGGACCGCCAGCTGCCGGCCCGGCCGCTGCGCAGCCAGCGGAGAGGTCCGCGGGCGGCCGGCTGCGGCGGGCGTCCGGGCTGCCGGGACTTGAGCTCGATGCAGGCGCCGTGCCGGAGGCCGCGCCAGGGCTGCGTGCCAGCAGCGCCGCCTCCAGGCTCTCCAGGCGCACGCGCAGCCAGTCCACCTCCTCCAGCGCGCCTGGCGCCCCAGCAGACGCAGCTCGTTTGCACAATATAAAGAACATGTAAAACAGCATAAAAGAAAAGTTGAGAGCTGATATAAAAACATGCATTTTTTTAAAATTTTTAGCATATGCTGGCCTCGGGCGCCAGCAGGCTCTGTCCCCGCAGCATCACAGCATGCGCATGCACGATGTCCTTGCGCAGTGCCAGCTGCTGCAGCCAGCTGATTGGCTGGCGCGCGCGCTCCCGCCCCGCCAGCCCCGCGCACGGACCGCCGGCACGCATGCATGCGCCCCCGCCGGCCTGGAAGCAAGGTCGAGGCAGGGGCGGCGCGCTTGTATAATCGTCGTCGACAAAGTGCCGCCGCCGGCGCAGCTCGTCCATGGCGGCCGCCATGCGCTCGTTCTGCTTTGCGAAGCGCGCCGCCAGCGCCTGCGCCTCGCCCAGCCGCTGCGCCAGCGCTGCGGCGCCGCCCGGCCTGCGCGCGCCCTCGCCGTGCGTCAGCGTTGCCAGGATGATGTGAACTCTTCAACTAATCGCTTCAGCTGATGTGCGTGCGGCCGCCAACATGGCTCATCACAATGGCTGCCATGCGCTCGCCCTGCAAGGCGCGCTGCCGGCGCCAGCGCCTCAGCCAGCCTCTATGCCACCGCCGCGGCGCCGCCAGGCCTGCGCTCGCACGCGTGCCATGCGGCAGCGACTGCGCGCGGCACCCTGCGGTCTGCATGCAAATCCGATCCTCCAGTCACATCGGCCACATTTGGCCACGTTGGTGCGGGAGCACGCTCATGAAACATGGTCCAGTGCGCCCAGGCTCATATCGCTGCCGGGGCATGGCCTTCCATGTCTCATCAAAGCTCGCGCATGGGATGCGTGGCATTTGGAGCTGCATGCACATGGCAGCGACTGCCAGTTCATGACAAGCAACCGGTCACGGCGATCACGCGCACCGGACGCCAAGGCCCTCGTCCAGGCTGGCCGACAGCCGCCGCGGTGCCTGATCAGGCGCGCCGGCCGCCGCGCCGCCGGAGACCGAGCGCGCCCGCGCGTGCGCCTGCGGCAGCGCGTCCAGGAGCCCGGGCAGCGCCAGCCCCAGCGCTGTGTCCCGCGGTCCGCTCGCAGCCTGCCCGCCCTGCCCGCGCGTGCATGTGATCAGGGCGTGCTGCCACACACAGACGCACACACCATTTGGGTGCTTGCAGCATCGCGGGACACAGCGCTGTGTCAGGGCTGGAGCAGTACACATGTGAGGCAATGAATTCCGTGCAATGTCCTTCAGATCCCTGTGTCTTGGGAGCGCAGAGCGGCAGGTGAGAGCCAGGGGAGCAGGCGCGCCTGCTGCCGCAGAAAGGCGTTCTCGGCGCGCAAGAGCCGCACCTCGCGCCGCAGCGCCGCAACCAGCGCCTTGTGTGGGTCCACCTGGCGCCGGAGCGCCCGCGCCGCTCAGCACTGCGCGCGGGGCTGGCACGCGCAACCGCACGCAGTCACAGCGTGCGCAGCAACGGGCGCCCCTGCCCGTGACGCAGTGCAGCTGTGCCGCGCAGCGCATGCGCGGGCTCTCAGGTCGCCCAGTGCCTCCCAGGCGGGGCTGTCAGCCGCGCGGTGCAGAGATAGGGTAGGGTGAGGGTCACCTGCACGGCGGGCCGGTTGCGGATGTTCTTGGCGCGTGCGCCGTAGGTCAGCGTCGACAGCGTCTCCTCGGCGGCCGAGGCCGCGGGCGAAACACACGCGACCATCAGCGTCAGCGCCGAGCCGCCGAGCGAGTCCATGAGCAGCTTGGTGAGGCTGGAGTCGCGGAAGGGGATGTGCGCGCCGCCCTCGCCGCCGCCGGTCTCCGCCAGCGCGCTGATCACCTGCGCGCGGCCGCGCTCGTCGCATGCCCATGGACGCAAACCCTGGAGTCCAGCGTGCAGCCACAGTCAAATGTGACCTTGCATACATCCGCCACTGACCACAGGACACAGCGCGTCCACCACACTCACGGGAAGAATTGCGAGGGGCGACAGAACGTCTGGGTCTACAGCTAACAGCGTCGCCTGCCAGGCGGGCGGCCACCTTGCCGAGCGTGAACAGTGAGCGGTTGATCCCGGAGGCCTCGCGCATCTGGCTCTCGTCCGCGTTGCGCGCGTCGCGCATGCGCTCGCTGCCCGCCAGGTCGACAAAGCTCACCTGCGGCGCGCCGCACGCCGCGTCAGGCGTGCAGTCAGGTGCGATGACGCTCTGCTAGCTTGCTTCCCAGACTTAGCGTGCACAAGCTCGCCCGCGCACACAACCAGCCTCAACAGGTACCGTATAACACACTGCTCGCCTGCTCCTGGGGACCTGGCAGATCGGGCAGGTGCGGGGCAGCTGCGTGCTGCGCCAGAGGCGTAACCAGAGTGCCCGTCCTATGGCAACGCGCGCTCGCCAATGATTGTTGCCAGGGCCGGCAGGCTGTGGAGGGAAATGCCCGCCGGCAGGGCGCCCCATGCTTCGAGACGTTGCGCGGCGCGGCGCACCTTGCCTGAGCGCGCCAAGCCAAATCCTGCAGCGCTGCTGTCGGTGCCGGGCGCCAGGTCCAGCATCACGGTCATGATCGCGTGGCTCCGGCTGCGCAGGTGCACGCACAGGGCTGAGGTGAGCCCTTTCGTATTTTTGCGCAGAGGTGAGTGATTTGTGTTGATACATAGAGGTTAGTGCGTCCATGTTGATGCACAGAGGTGAGTGCTTCTGTGTTGATGCATGAAGTTTAGTGCATCCATGTTAATGCACAGAGGTGAGTGCTTCTGTGTTGATGCACAGAGGTGAGTGCTTTCGTGTCGATGCACGGAGGCGGAGCTCAGCGTGCTTTGCTGCGCAACGCATGGTGCTCTGGCGAGCGGGGCACCTCGACTCCAGGTTGAGCTCGTGGCTGCCCATGCGCCGGTTGCGCATGCCGCGGCTGATGACCTGCGCGCCGGCCGCACCGTATTCCGCACTGCAGGACGGTCAATAGTTGGCATTGCGTATCTCGTCATATGCCTGAGCCTACCGCATCAAGCCAGGTACCGCGCCCATCCCATGACGCCCAGTCAACAGGCTACCCAGGACGCCGCGGCGTTTGCACGTGGTCAGCCCTGCGTGTCATGAGCGCACTCGTTGCTGCCACGGTCATGTATATGTGCACATAGACGCGCATTGGGTCTATGACATGTGCTGCACCCCGCAGCCCGCGGAGCGCTTGCTCGGCGCCGGCTCGCGCGCCTGCAGGATGTCCGCCATGCAGGTGCACGTACGCGTGGCCAGGTCGGGCACGTGGAAGCCGTGCGCGGCGGCCCAGCGCACCGCCAGCGGCTGCCGCGTCCAGCGCAGCAGGTCATACACCCGCTCGTTGTATATCTCGCAGTAGGAGGCCCTGCGCGCCGGCGCACGCGGCGTCGCTGCGGGCGCGTGCAGGGCGCCGCCTGCATGCAGGCGGCACCGCGGGTGACAGGCGCGCCGAGCGGAGAGACCCAGCGCAGAGGAGCGCGTGCCGACGGCAGCCGGCGCTTCACATGGCACTTAGCAGGGGCTTCGCTCTCTGGCCAGACAGCCTGTTGCGCACTGCATCAGGGCAGACAAGCTGACCCGGCAGGCCGCAGCACACCTGAGCGTGCACCCGGAGTTGGCAGGCCGCGCCAGCGCTTCAAACAGGAATAGCGCGGCACGAGACATGATGCCATCAGACGTATCGCCTGCAGCAACACCTGGGAGTTGGGCGCCCTCGGCGGCACACACGGCCTGCCGTGTGTGACTGCACGCTGTATGCTGCATGCTGCATGCGCAGACGTAACAACCGCATATTACACACCCTGCAAGGCAGCAGGCTGGCCATGGCTTAAACATGACGGTGGCAGCGCAGGTCTGCAGTCATACCCAGAAAGCGCTGGCGATCTTTGTGCAGCATAGCAGGCTAGGGGGGGAGAGTGAGCTTGGAGAGTCCACCAATGCATCTGCGCAGGTGCTGGGCAGGGAAGGGGCAGAGATGCACACCGTCATACTCCTCCAGCTCGAGCACATCCTCGCGTCCTGACATCGTAAACGTTTTGCCACTGCCCTGGCATGCGCCATGCAGCATATGCAAGTACAGCATTTGATGGGTGGTGCTTGGAGCTGAGGTGACTGTATACCAGCAATGGCATTCCATGTTTCACAGACCATGAGACTGCTGGTATTCACATGATTGTCACCAAGCTGCTTGCTGCCCTTGCCGCTGCTGTGAGCTTCCTCAAGCGACTTCCCTGTGCAATCGGGATATGCTCATACAGCACGATCATGCACAGCAGATGCTCCACGCTGTCCACACCCACTCATACCTGGAGAGGACCGGCCTGTCTCTCTTCACACGCTTTACATGGTCTGACATAGGCCGGCGGCTCACCGTTTGGCCATATGCGAAGATGCAGACATTGTACCCGGACAGCGCAGCATCCAGCAGCTGGGAGATGCCGCACGCGCGAAGAACGTCCGCCTGCACATGACCGCTGCATGGCAACGAGGGAGGCGAGGCTGTTGCGGTACGGATGGTGCATACATGCATGGTCAATGTGGCAGCATGCACATGCCACTGGTGGCAGTTCAGACTTGTCTGTGATGACACTCGCATCGCAGCACATTTGCAGAGGTCAGCAGCTACAAGCCTATCCTGCTGGGCGGGGCCATCACCCTGGACGTTTTTGCCGGCCTGGTCGCTGTCGGCGGGTTCAGCTACGCGGACGTGCTGGACAGCGCCAAGGGCTGGGCGGGCGCCGTGCGGCGCAACGGGCGCCTGTGGGCGCAGTTTGCCGCGTTCCGCGCGCGGCCCGACACGTTCTCGCTCGGCGTCTGCAACGGCGCGCAGCTCATGGCGCTGCTGGGCTGGGTGCCCGGCGGCGCGCTGGGCGACCTGCCGGACGGCCGCCAGCCGCGCTTCGTGCACAACGCCAGCGGCCGCTTCGAGAGCCGCTGGGCGACCGTGCGCGTGGAGGAGTCGCCGTCCGTGCTGCTCAAGGCGCGCGCTGTCGCCCGTGACTCCTGCCAGCACCAGGCAGCAGGCGGTGCATTCGTCTGGAGGCACCGTGGTCGCAAGGCTCTACATCCTATGTGCGAGCGTCACCGGCGCCGTCAGTGCAAGTGTGCAGCCAATGCGCCGGTTTGCTGTGCATGACATCGCTCCGCACGCACTCGAGCGTGAATTGACTGCTGCCAATGCGTGAGCATGTTAGTTTGCCATTGAGTATGGAGGCCCAGTTGTTGCGCCGCTTGGCTGCTGAAGTGCGCGCAAACATCTGGGTCGCCACGGTCACCTGCGGCCCGCCCTCGGACCCAGCCCGCCCCGTTTTAGCAGCGGCGCGCCGGCGGGGCGGCCGCGCGGCGCTGACCCTGCCCGCGCGCCCGGGCAGGGCATAGCGGGCGCGCGGATGGGCATCTGGTGCGCGCACGGCGAGGGCCGCGCCATCTTCCCGGACCCCGCCGTGCTGGACGCCGTGCTTGCCGACGGCCTGGCGCCCATCAGGTGCGGCCGGGGCGCCCCTCTGGACGCGCGCTGCGCCGGAGCGTGCGCTAGGCGCGCGACCGAGCTGTCTCCCATGCGGCCCCGGGCCCCGCCATCACCTGGGGTCGCCGAGCCCTGCTGCAGCGGGCCAGAGCCGCGTGCAGGGTCGGGCGCAGGCTCGCAGGCGTCTGCCGCGCCTGCATCCGCGCGTCAAGGTAGGGCCTCGCTACCTAACCCTAACCCTAACCAACAAGGCCTCCCGGGGCGGCGTCAGGTACTGCGACGCGGGCGGCGCGGCGACAGAGGCGTACCCTGCCAACCCCAACGGCTCGCCGGCCGGCATTGCCGCGCTGACGTCGCCGTGCGGACGGCACCTGGCCATCATGCCGCACCCGGAGCGCTGCTTCCTGGGCTGGCAGCAGCCCTGGGCGCCCGCGGACGCTGGGATTGCGCCGGACGGGCCGGGGCCCTGGCTGCGCCTGTTCCAGAACGCGCGGGACTTCCTGGTGTCCGCGCGCGCATAGCATGAGGTATGGAAGGGTGCCATGCGGGTGCGGGTTGCATGATGTGGCTTCTGTGGCTGCAGCTGCATGTGTGTTGGGTGCCGGTGTGCTGCTCTGCTGCAGGGAACGTATGTTTCACGGCATGGTCCAGTCACGTGCTTTCCGGTCCAGTCACGTGCTTCCCATTCAGTAACCGTCATGGGCATGTTCTGTGGGTGAATAGCATGTGTGGTATCGTCTACTGCTTATGGTCATGGTCAGCACTCTGACACTGCTTGTTGTGTCTTTGGCGTTCTCTGCCCAAGGGTGCTGTCCCATCCGGCTGGACGTGGTGTTGCAGGGAGCAGAAGGCATGCGCGAGTGACCCGAGTGTGACAGCTGCTCCCATGGACTGGCTAGTCCCAAAGTTTTTCTCTCTGGCACGAGCTCGGCCTTGCAGTGAGCCCGGTCAGCCACGCCACCACCGCACCGCATGCAGCCACCACAACGCCAGGATCTGCTTGCCCAGCTCCTGAGCACCCAGGACTTCTATTGCACACCTAAAAATCAGCCAAGAACTTGCATGGTCACATTGGGACTTGGAAAGTCTGACTTCGACTTTTACAAGTCGAAGTTGTTAGGAGAGTCCCACAGTTTGGCACGGGAGAGTTGTTGGGTACGATCAATACTTACTGTACTTGGGAAGCAACGAAGCAGGAGGAGCAAGCCAGCCGTGATGCAGGGCAGGGGCCGCCCGGCAAGTGCACGCCTTCCGGTGATGTTTGATGTCTAGCCAGGGCGCACGGCCAGCACACGCCAGGAGACAGCAGCCCGTGCCGCAGCGGAAGCCGCTCACGCCCGCCCAAGCGGACGAGCAGCGGCGGGCCAGCGTGCAGCCCGCCGACTTTGCGCAGGATGCGCACCTTATTGCTCGCTCGTCCGCCGCGCCGCCCGGCGAGGGCGCGGCCGCTGAGGCACTGGGGCGCTGGGACGCGGCGCTCGGCAACTTGGAGGACGCACGCGTGGCGCTCGACGTGATTGCCAAAGCGATCGACGATGCCGTGTACCTTGACGAGGACGCGTTCCGGCAGGTCGCGCCGGTCGCGCAGTACGCACGCCAGCTCCAGGTGTGGACGCTCTGACAGGCCGGCGCATAGACGTGGAGCACAGAGCCTCCTCTGGCGTACAAGCAGCCCAGGGCAACAGCGTGGTGGACTTGCTCAAGCGTTCCTGAGCCTGGCACAGTGGCTTGCTCCTCGTGCCCGTGCACTCCTGCTTTGCCACTTGCTTGAAGACGGACTCCAAAGGGCAGCTCGGCCGCCCTGAAAGCCATGGCCAACGGCGCCGGTCCCTGCCGCCTGTGCAGGCCCAGGCGCAGCGCGTGGCCGCCCTGGAGGCCGAGCTGGAGGAGACGAGCGCGGCGCTGGCGCGGCAGCAGGCGGCTGCCCGCGTGGCGGAGCGGCGCGCCGCAGACCTGCAGCACGAGCTCGAGAACAACTCTGGTGCGCGGCCGTGCTTGCTGCGCGCCCTGAGTGAGCTGCCCTCGCCTGGGTGGGGCAGGCTGCTGGCGTGCGACACGCCTGGGCGTGCCACCTATGGTCGGGAGGTGCATGTACACGAAGAGCACAGGCCTCTCCAGCCTGTGAGGTCGCGAGCCATCGCCTGACAGTGCTGCCGCCGCTTGCAGTGGTGTTCCGCATGCACTACACGGAGCTCCTGTCCAAGGATGAGGAGATAGCAAAGCTGCAGGCGGTGATCCAGGCGCTGTCAGGTAAGTAGGTGCCTCTCAGGGGGTGTGGGTAGATGACAGCGTGTGCTCACCAGGTTGTCACGCACAGCGCTTTTGCTTGCTTGATTGCAAGTGAGCCAAGTGCATTGTCCAGCCTCGCCCCATCTTGCCAAACTTGTCTGGGACGCGCTGCTTATGTCAACAGTGTACCGTGAACTGCGCTAGAAGCATGGAGCCCTGGGGCACCGTGGCTGAGCGTCGAATACTAGCTGCCCCATCTGCTGTGCACATGAGAATGAGCATTTGCGCATGTTTTTCTGGAAGCGCTCCAAAATGACATGTAGCTGGTTGTAAGCGCTGATATGTCCAGAGAGGTGGTGTCCCTGCAACGCTGGTGTGGCAACCCTCAAACATGCGCAGTGTCAAATTGACTTGCATGTGGCGCAAGCTCATGACATGCAAAGTGTGCCCATCGTTGTATCTGCATGTTTGCACAGGTCTATCCTCTAGCTCTATTCATGATGAATATGTTTTATATGTGTATCAACCCTCCAGCCCTTCGATTTTGAGTTCAGCTCCCCAGCCTGTTACAGCCCCGTTACAGCCAGTTGGCTGATCCGTAGTTACAACTCATACTCATGTAAATTGTGAACAACTCAGACTAAACACGGCCACCGTCGCAGCAAATGGCCTGCGCCTGGCCTGCGCCTGGCAGCGGAACAGCACTCTGTGCCAAGGTATCTGGAAGCTTCGGCAAGGGCGTAGGCAGACGGGTTGACGCACAGCGCACACTCCGGCGGCAGCATGGTGCCGCACCCCGCCTTTGACCTGCAGGAGACAGAGGACGGGGCGGGCCCCTCACAAGCCGCGCCTGCCTCCTCACGAAGCTGGGGCGCGCGGGACGTTGGCGGCATGCGCGCGCCGGCGCAAGGCCGTGTGCTCGATCACGTCGTGTCGCGCACCTGGTCCACTGATGCAGACCTCACGGCGCGCCAGCGTCACAAGCAAAAGGTGTGGAACGCGGGCGGAAGCAAGCAGGGGCCCGGCGTGTTCAGGCGTGTTCAGATGCGCAGGAAGCGCCCGCAGCGGCTAAACAATCAGTAGTCGTGCGTTGCGCGGGTGCAGGGGAAGTTCCTTGCAACAATGCGCCTGGCTATCTCTGCCGTCGGCGTGGTGTATGGTGCGCGGCCCTGTGCTTCAGCTGTGCCTGGGCCTCTGTCAGTCTCCGTGCAAGTCTCTGGGGTCTGGTGATGCTTCGCTGGCCCGCTCGCTGGCATGCCGCGCAGCTGATGTGCATAGTGCATGACACTGCTTCTGGGCACTACAACGTCTGGCACCAGACACCTCAGCATTTAGCATCAGTGCCGCAGCAGCAATCTGCACAGTCTATCCGACCCTCTCCGTGTGCAACTGGGCTGCAGGCTGCTTGCACACAGAGGGGCTTGCCTGCAGCACGTCAGCTTGTCCCGGGTCGCCCCTGGCACCAGGCAGCACTGGCCTGCCCAGCCCAACAAGCAACGGGGGTTGGCTGGTACGCAGGCGACATTGGCACCAGCCCCCTGTACGTCTACTCCACCACTTTCTACCCCTCTGACGGCGCACCGAAGCCCGACACGGACTCAGTGCTGGGCGCCACCAGCTTGGTCATATGGGTTTTGACATGGCTGCTGGTGCGCCCCTGAGATCCACGTATACTCTGGACACGCTTTGATTACGTCCTGAATACAAGCCAAGGCCTGCGCGCACTTGGCACAGGTGCTCAAGTACTCCTTCATTGTGCTGCACGCCGACGATAATGGCCAGGGTGCGGCGGCCCTGTCCTGTTGAGAGGGCGTTTGTGCATCTTCACAAGTTGACTCAGGCCAGGCAACGCGCTTGCGCAGCACAAAAGCCCTCAAAGCAGCACCAGCACAACCCGCGCCGAGCCGCGTCAAGCATGGCCATGCGCCAGGCCGCCGGTGACGGGGTGTGCAGCCGGGCGGCAGGCGGCGCGTTCGCGCTCTTCTCGCTGCTCAAGCGCCAGGGCGCGCTGGGGAAGGGCGACGGGTCGGCGGCGCAGGACCGCCTGCTGCACCAGTACAGCACCGGCAGAGTGCGCACGGGCGCGGCCGCGGCCTCCCCGCGCTCGCTGCGGCGGCGCGCGGGCGGCGGCCGCGGCCAGCCGGGCCCCGAGCAGGGCGCGGCCGGCAGGCATGCGGCCGCAGCGCCGGGCGGCGAGGGCCGCGCTGCGCATGACTGGCGCCAGCGCCTCATATCGGTGCGCCGCTGCGCTCTTGCGGGGTGTGCAATAGGACTCCTATCATTCTATTATAGGAGCCTAGAAAGGGGCCGCGGGAGCGTTACTGTTTCATGCGGGTGTGGGGCACTGGTCGCGCGTGCTCGTCCACAACCACCACTTTCACGCCTTGGTCGCCTGACATGCGGGGGCGTCCCCTCTCCGCGCAGAACACGCACATGCAGAACGTCATCCGCACGCTCGTCGTGGTGGGCGTGGGCATGATCCTGGGCGACGGCATCCTGACGCCCTCCGTGTCCGTGCTGTCGGCCGTGGAGGGCCTGTCTGTGGCCATCCCCAGCGTGCAGAAGGGCACGCGTGCGCCCCGCCAAGCCCTGCTCCCTGCTCCGCGGCGACAAAGTCAACCCCCGCGCTCCTGAGCGCTTGCGCACTGCGCGGAGCGGAAGCACGCCTGCACACGCCGCTCTGTCAGTGCCCTGTCTCAGCCCCGCAGGGGGCCGCATGTCTCCTCACTCTGGCCGCCAAGCCTTCCTCCCGAGCGCGCGCAGCGCTCATCGTCGGCCTCGCATGCGGCGTCATCACCATCCTGTTCCTGATGCAGCAGTTTGGCACGGGCGCCATCGGCTACCTCTTCTCCCCGATCATCCTGACATGGCTCGCCTCCATCTGTGGTGGGAGCCCGCGGTCTCACCCCCTACCTTCTGCAGTGGTCTGTGTTCTTGTTTCTACTGACAGCGCCCTGTGGGCAGGCACAGGCTTTGAGATAAAGAGGGCACTTATTATTGAAGACGTGTCGACGCAGGCATTGGCATCTACAACATAGTGCGCTGGGACTGGACCGTCCTGCGCGCGATCAGCCCGCACTATTGGATCATGTTCTTGGTGCGCGAGGGCCAGGACGGCTGGCGGCTGCTCGGCTCACTCGTGCTCTGCATCACAGGCGTGCATCGCAGAGCAAAAGCAAGCACAAGGCGCATCAGGCGCTGCTCTGCGACCTAACTGCGTGACGTCCACAAGCATGATTTGCCATGGCCTAGCCCCAGGTGTTCCATTTCGCCGTGAAGTGACCTCGCTCGGCGGCTGCAGGCGCGGAGGCTCTCTTTGCGGACCTGGGCCACTTCGACCGGACGTCCATGCAGATCAGCACCATGACCATGGTCTACCCCTGCGTCCTCGCCGCCTACATCGGCCAAGGTGTGCATGCCGAGCGCCCTGTGCAGCTGCAGACAACGTGCTGTATGTTTCTGTGCTCATCCACTGATCACGGTCTGATCCTGTGTCCATGCACAGTCCCTGGGTTACCGTGACTCTGACATGCATGCACACAGACGCCTGTCCAGCGCAGTCTGTTGCAGGGGTGTCACAACCTTGAGTCTGATGCGTGCGCTGCTGCAAGACATCCGCCAATGCGCACTCTGGGTGCCACCCTGCAAGCTCGTCACAGCACGCGAATTTGATTGTGCCTCTGGGCAGGCGCGTACATTATCGGCGTGCCGGCGAGTGTGGACCCGCAGCCGCACAACGGCACGTTCTGGAGGTCGCTGCCGGGCGGTCCCGGCCTGTTCTGGCCGATGTTCATCGTGGCGCTCCTCGCGGCGATAGTGGCGTCGCAGGCGCTCATCTCTGCGGTCTTCCAAATCACGTATCAGGCCATCGCGCAGGGCTTCTTCCCGCGCTTCCACGTGTACCACAAGTCGCGCGAGCACAAGGGCCAGGTGCAAAGCCCCGCCTGCACAGACGCGGGAAAATCGCTGTGTGCGAAGCAGCCGCTTGATACCTGCAGACTCGCCATGCTCTCTGGGACGTCTACCCGCAGGGAATTGCGCTTGACTGATATACTCGGGTTGTGTGCAGGTGTACATACCCTTTGTCAATTACGCGCTGTATACGCTCTGCCTGGTGGTCATCTGCATCTTTCAGACATCAGACCGCCTGGGTGCAGCCTATGGTGCGGACATGACTTCACACCTATGAGCTTCCGTGAGCATGCCCGGTGCATGTGACATGCTGTCATGTGCAAGTGTAGCTGAGCAAGCGCTGTGTGCGGCTACCACCGCAGCATGATATACATGAATGTATCACATGCTTTGGCAGGCGTGGCGGTGCTGGCGGATATGCTGCTCACAACGCACTTCATGACGCTGGTGCTCCTCACTGTCTGGAAGCTGCCGCTGTGGGTCTGCGCGCTGTTTTACATCGCATTTGCTCCCATTGAGGCCACTTTCTGGAGCTCAACCCTCATCAAGATCCCCAACGGTGTGGCCCGCTGCGCCGCGCTGTTTGCTGTTTTCAGGCGTCTGACAGCAGAAGCAATGGCTTGGCTTCACTGCAGTACTTGTACATGTTGCTATGAGGTTATTTGCGTGCAGCGGCTGACCCGCCCGAGCTGTGCACGCGCAGGCGGTTGGTTCACGCTGTGCCTGGCTTTCGTCAACGCCTCGCTCATGCTGCTCTGGTTCTGGGGCAACAGCAAGAAGCAGGCCTTCTTCCGCCGCATGACGGTGCCGCTGGGAAGCTTCCTGAAGCTGGGGCAGGCCTCGGACAACCAGCTGTCGATGACCATCGCGCAGCAGAAGGTGCAGCTCAGTGCGTCCGGGTCGAGCATCAAGCGCGCGCGGGGTGCGGAAAGTCTGCTCACTTGCTGACAACCTTGAAACGCAGATGCAAGCAATGTTACTCCGAAGACAGCTGTGGAGATCAGTGATTCAAAGTCAGCAGAGCTGCCTCTGCGCATGCAGGTGTGGGGGTGTACTACAGCAACGAGATCCGGGGCATGCCGCCTGTGATGCTTCAGTCAGTGCGTGCTCCCGCTTCTACGACATATGTCTGCATACTGCTGTGCGCTGCTGCATGCCTCTGTCGACAAACAGCCTGTGGCTTCACCTTGCTGCACAAAGTAAACATGCGACCCCTGGCCGTGCTGGAGTCCGCTGTCTCAGCTAAGCCTGCAAGCCTACACGCTGTCTGTGCGCAGGTGACGCGGCTGCCCATGCTGTACGAGGTCAACATTGTCCTGACGAATCGGAATGTCCCCATTCCAGAGGTGCTGCCGCGTGAGCGGCTGCTCGTCGAGCAGCTGGAGGCGTCCGGCTTCTACCATGTGATCGCGAGGTCTGCTTCCAGTCAGACTTTTAAGAGCGACTTTCAAGAGCGAGGTCATGCTAGGTCATGCTAGCATAAGAAAGACTGCGGCTTAACTTCTAGTGCCCACCGTTGCTGTCAGCATGCGCGCTGTGTAACTCAGGTAAGTGGTAGACAGGCTGTGTTGCAGCTTGGTAAGGAGACGCTCGGGGCGCATGTTGCAGGGTGCTCGGGGCGCATGTTGCAGGGTCCTCGGGGCGCATGTTGCAGGGTGCCAGGAAGAAGTAGCAAGTGCTCACGCATGCAGGTGTGATTATGTAACCATGCTCATGCATGCAGGTATGGCTATGTGGAGCGCATCCGGCAGGGCGAGCACTTCATTGCGGCGCTCCTTGACCGTCTGACCGGGCTGCTGCTCAAGTCGCTGCAGGCGCTGCTGGCAGACAGCGCCGCGCTGCGCGCCGACCTCGGCTTCCGAGACATCTTTCCTGTCCCGGTGCGTGTGCATGTCCTGCGATAAGTCGGTGTGCCTGCGCTTGTCGGCCAGCTGTGCATGGAGAGAGCGGGTGCGTTTGTAATAACATCACGGGTCGTTCTACAAAGTAGACTGCCTGGCCTGCGCGTGACGCCAGAGGCGCCTGGTGCACACCTGTCATGTGGCAGTAGAAAAAGTGCAGACAGGCCTGAACACTGTTGTTGGACCACGGTGCTTGTTGGAGTCAATCTCAGATGTGCCAGCGTTCGGGGTATAGTGCAAGGGTTGCTGGTCCACAGGAGCAAGACTTTCAGGAGAAGCCGCCAGTGTCCAACGGCTCTGAGCTCGCCGAGGTGGAGCTCAGTGCGCCCCCGCTGCCCACAGTGACTCCAGCACTGCCTCACTGCTCACTCGTAACCTACTGCCTTTTCTATCACGTGGTGAGAGCCGCAAGAGAGGGGAGCTTTTCATTGCAGCTAAGTGGTTCTGTCATCGTGCAGCAACTCACGTGCAGGATAACTGCGCAGCTGCTGCAACAGCTGGCGGCACGTCTGGGGGCGATGTGGAGGCGCCGCGCGCGCTCGAGGCAGCCGCGCCGCCCGCGCCGCCTGCGCGCGAGCCGGCGCGGTCGGCCGACGCGCGCGGCAGCGTGTTCTTTGAGACCGCGGAGGCCGAGAGCGAGCTCGACCCCATGCTGCTCATCCGCCTGCAGGAGACGCTGGAGAAGTTTGGTGCGCGAGGGCCGCCTTGCCCATCCTTCAGACAGATGCGCAAGGTCGCGGATGGCTGATGTGACAAAGCATGTGATGAACCTGCATCCAGACATGGTGCTGCACAAGCATCACCTCAAATCAGCGCATGGCCCCGTCCTACCTACTCTCGCTGCACAGAGGCACGTCACGCTCCGACCGACAGCGCGGCGACCGCGCAGGCGCGCTGCCGCGCGAGGTCGCCGAGCGGCACCCGCGCGTGGCGCTGCTGGCGGACGAGCTGCGCGTGCTGCAGCACGCGCGGCGCACGCGCGCGGTCGTCTACCTGGTCGGCCGCACGCACGCGCGCCTGGGCAAGGACCCCGCGCTGCGCCACCTGCCGCGCCGCTTCCTGCTGGACCTGCCGTTCAAGGTGCTGACCGACTTCTGCGCCGAGGACGCGGACGTCGTGTTCGGCATCCCCGAGGACGCGCTCCTGGAGGTCGGCCTGCCCTACCGGCTGCACTAGGCGGCCGGCGCGCGCGCCCTGGGGGCAGAGGCGCAGCCGCGTGGTGCAGGAGCGCTGCCAGTCCTACCTGGTTCTGTCCTGGTGAGCCCCCTGTCCGCTGTGCACCCGCCACTTGGATGGTGCCTACTCATCATCCTGCCTGCTGCTTGCTTTCGCCGGCAAGGCCGTAAGTGGACGTGCATGCACAGGCTGCTCGTGCAGTGGTTGTACTGCGGCCAGTAGGAGCTGCCAGTCCGGTGTGCTCGTGAGCGTGTCAGTAAGGAGGGACCATGCTCGCTGCTCAGCGGCCCCATTTGCCTGCCAGATTTGTTGTGCTGTCAGATACCCTGTTTGCATTTATTTGGCCTGTTCATAATGTGCTGTAGTCCACATGCATGCACAATCATTTACAAGTTCTAATCAGTGTGTTCATCCGGATGTGGCACGCCTGCACCTCTGGGTTGTCTACAGTGGCATTACTTCGTGTTCTTGTGGGCTCACGAGACATTTTTGCACACGAGGCTACCTCTTGAGTCTGTTTTCGACTAGCATGCTGCGCTTGTATGCGGGGCGTACAACGCGCACAGGAATGGCACCGCCTTACAGAAGCTGTTATTCCTACCCCCACAGTCCAGTGCTGTGCTAGCCGGTGATGGTTGTAACAAAGAGCCACTGTACATCGACATAGCAAGCCAAGCAACCATCGGCCTCTGGGGGCCTAGGGTTCAAACGACTTGCCTGCGCAAGGTAGTCGGTAGATGGCAACGCGGTTCAGTTCAGCTTACATTTCTTCTCATGCCCGGCAGTCCACTCACAAGCTAGTGGTCAGCAGACGCGGAGTGATCTGATGACGAGGTTTGCGCTGTTGTCGTCGTGACAAAAAGTGCCTCAAGCAAGGTGCACCGCGGGTGCGCCCTGCATGGTTGTGGCATGCCCTTTGCTTCAGTCCCGCTCCAGTCGCTACATATGTGTGATAGTGCCAGTGCCTCTACCCCGTTTGGCCTCTGCAGCTACCACTTTATACTAGCTACCCAGCCAAACACCTGTGAAGGAACCTGTTGTCTGTAAACGCAGGAGGTTTGTTAGCCAGTGCAAAGTGTGGCGCTCACTGCATGGTGTGTGCCAGCTGCAGCTGCGATGGGGGTCGAGACGGAGGCGCCGAGCGGCAGCGGGTTGCCCCCGCGTCCCACTGCCAACGACGTGGAGACTGCCAGCAGTCCGCTCGTGCCTGTTCCACCCTCGCCGCGGAGGTGGGCCCTCTGGAGCCGTTCCAGCAGGCGCGCTCTCAGCGACGGCGCCGGATCGCTGCAGCGCACGCCCGAGTCTGCGGCGCTCGGGCGGAGCTCCGTCATCGACAAGGTCAAGACCGGCACGTGGACCACGGATGCGGACCTGCACGAGCAGGGGGCGCACCAGCGCTCCAAGGCACGGACACGCTTTGACGCTCTCCGCATGCTGCACCCGCTGTGCTGGGCACCGGCTGCTCACCGCGTGTCAGCGCAAGAGGCTGTCTCGCACAGGCTGCGGCAGCCTTCAAATACACAAGCAGACAGCGGCGGTTGTAGCAGCAGGGCTGTAGCAGCGCTGCGCTTCTTGCACTGACGTCCTCTTTTGCTGCAGAGCGTGTGGATGACTACGCTCGTCCTGGCCTTCCAGGCGATCGGGGTGGTGTACGGTGTGCCCCACACTTGCTGCACCTGCCGGTTTGGGCGCACTTGCGCGAGCGGCTTGTGGGGGGACCTAGCTGCACACCGAGTGGCTGCTATTTCACTCTATACTGCCTCAGGGTCACTGTTCAATAGCTGTCCAAGGTTCCTCCAAGCCTTACCTTAGTTGTTTTGAAGCCATACCTCAGGTGGGTCAGCTTGCGCCTCGTGCGCCTTAAGCCGCTGCTGCCGCAGGCGACATATCCACCAGCCCCCTGTACGTCATGTCGTCCACCTTCTACGCCAACGGCGACGAGCCCCGGCCGTCAAGCGAGGACGTGGTGGGCGTGACGAGCCTGATCATCTGGACCATCACCTGGATTGTGGTGCGCAGCCCCTGCATCCTCCCCCGGGTGCCTGCTACCGGGTCTGAGTGTACGGTCGGCTGCGCTCTGTCATGCATGGGTTTCGCTGCCTTCCTGCTTACGCGGATGTGATGAGCTGGTAGTGCGCTGAAATGCAATGTAGAGATAGAACAGGCCTGCTTGGGCAGTAACCAAGGCGGCGGCGGTCTACGTGCCTTGTGGTGACGCCTGCACCCTGCTGCTGCGCAGGTGATCAAGTATGCGCTCATTGTGCTGCACGCGGACGACAATGGGCAGGGTGTGCACACCCGACACCAGGAAAGTTCATCTTTGAAGGCCTCCTGTCACGCACCGCACTTGCCAGGGAGCCGCTGCCTGCAGCTCGCACATCACCCCGAGCACCTGCCGCTCTCCTCACATGCGCACACGCCCAGGCTCCGAGCCGTGGCAGTGGCGCGCCCGGCGTGTGCAGGCTGCCGCGGACGCCGGCGCTGCGCCTAAGGCGCACCGCCGTGCGCGCGCAGGCGGCACGTTCGCGCTGTACTCGCTGCTCAAGCGGCAGGCGGGCCTGGGCGTGCGCGGCAAGGCCATGGCCTCCGACCGCCTGCTCAGGCAGTACAGCACCGGCATGGTGCACGGCTCGCCCACGTCCACGCTCGGCTGGGCCGCGCGCAGCATGCGCCGCCGCGGGACGACCGGCTCGCGCCCGCCCATGAGCGCAAACATCACCGCTGGTGCTCCCCGTGCTCGCACCCGCCTCGCTCTTTGTCCGCCGCCCTTGCAACCCGTGCATGGCGCATCACCACAAGGCTTCATTGCATCTCCTTATACGTCATGGGCATGATAGTCTATGCAGCCGTGCTGGCTTGCTGCTGTCATGCCTGGGTTGACTGCTGACGGGGCTTGGGGGCACATGCCCTGGCTCGCTCATTATTTCCAAGAATGTCCTCGGTACATACCTTGTTCATTTTCCCGCCCCCAGGCACACAGGGTCAGCCACGTCTGACATGCAACCGTACGCCAAGCAAGGCTGTTTGCCAGCCAAAGCGCTACCAAGCGCTGTGGGCGCGCCGCCCGCTCACGCCTGCTCTCCCGCCAGGGTCGGGCCAGCACTCTGCCAACAATACGGCCCCCGCCGGCGCGCCGACGACCGAGACGCTGGCGCGCGTGGCCGCGGCGGCCGCTGCAGCCAAGACGGAGGCGCCCAACTGGCGGCAGCGCGTCATCTCGGTGAGCTTTTGACAGGGAGGACACCAGGGTCTGTTCCGTGTGGCAGAGTGAGAGCTAGTCCGTGCTCGCTCACTGCTGGTGGGCTGCAGCATTCGCGTGTGCCTTTTCGTAATCCAGGTGTGCTGCCATACCTCCATGCGTAGTGAGCTGATGGCCCCAGGTGTGAAGGCCCTTGCGTCTGATTAGGTCATTTAAATGCGTCTCATTAGCTCATGATTAGCTGATTAGCTCATCTGGGTACCCTCTTCACCTTCCATGCGTTGCTGAGGCAGCTGCTTTGGTCATCACGCGCTGAGTGCTTTCATGCATGCCCCCCGCCCCCTGCATCTGGGCAGTCTTTGCAGTGCATGGCAGAAAGCCTTCCGAGTGTGACCGCTGGTGACAGCCCATTGCGTTTACTGCAGCGACAGTAGGAGGCAGCTGCACGGCCGATGCCACACGGCCACAGCCTCTGCTGTCAGGTGACCGGCGGGCTGCACAGCAAGCTCCCTCTTGCCTCGGTCCCGTCACCACTGCGCGATGTATGGCGACCAAGACTGGGCGGCCGGGCGCGGCAGAACAAGACGCTGCAGGTCGTCATCCGCACGCTGGTGGTCGTGGGCGTGGGCATGATCATGGGCGACGGCGTGCTGACGCCGGCGGTGTCGGTGGTGTCCGCCGTGGAGGGCCTGGCCGTGGCCAGCCCCAGCAGCTTTGTGCCAGGCGATGGTGCGGGCCGGGCGCTCAGATTGCGGCTTGTAGTTGGGCCGTGCTTGCGTTTACGTCTGAAGAGAATGTCATCATGACCTGATGCCAGGCGCTGCGAGGCTGGAGAGTGTGGCGCATGCATATTTTCAGATATAGGGGACTGTCTCTGCTGCGACACCGCCCGCGTTTCAGCCTATTAGACTCGAGTGCCTGCAGCAGTGCCGCTCTGCTCCCTGCCGCAGCGCTGCTGACGCGCGCCGGGCGCCGCGCGCGCGCGCCAGCCAAGATCGTGGGCATATCAATAGCCATCATCGCCGCGCTCTTCCTGATCCAGCAGTTCGGGACCAAGTTTGTCGGCTCGCTGTTCTCGCCCATCGTCATGGTCTGGCTATTTTTCAACCTGGGTGCGCGGATTGATGGCGGCTCTGGCGCAATCAGCAGCATGCGCTTTGCTGCCCGTGGCCTAAAGTGCGGGGTGTGCTCTCCACAGGGTTGGTGCATGTGTAAAAAGGCCAGCATCTGGTCAATGTGAGATTACCTCAGCTTGGTGTCCTTATGTAGGGGCGACGCCAATGACATGTGCGGTCAGTGCTGTTGAGTCGGCTGGCGTGAACAGAGATCATGAGTGCGGGCCAATGCAACAGCTTGATGGGGAAAAGCAAGGCACCAGAGAATGCCCCTGCGCCGTGCTCACCGCGCGCTCTGCGCACGGCAGGCATCGGGCTGTTCAACATCATCTACTGGCAGCCGAGCATCCTGAAGGCCTTCAGTCCCACCTTCTGGTTCATGTTCCTGGTGCGGAACGGCAATGCGGGCTGGGTGAAGCTCGGCGGCGTGGTGCTCTGCATCACAGGCGCGCCCCCGCCCAGCGCGGCACACCATGTTGGCAGACATGTGGTGTCTGTCGTGTGCTGGAGCCAGCATGCGGGCTGTGGCGAGCGCGGCGCTGCGTATCACGCGTGGGTCCCAGGCGCTGACGCTAGCCAACGAGTGAGAGCGCAATCCACCTGGATGCAGGGCGCTAGGCGCCCTCTTGTATTTATTATTACGCGCACTCACGAGTAAGACCCCAAGATTACCCATGTGTAGCGTATAGGGTCGCAGCAAGGATGTGTGGTTGGTGACGCCTGTGGTGGCTGCTTGCATGCCTTCTCTCGTTGACGCACACGCGATAGCAAGGCATGTACGTTGTTACTTTGTGGCAGGTGCCGAAGCGCTCTTTGCGGATCTAGGCCACTTCAACCGACACGCTATGCAGCTTTCCACGCTGTGTCTGGTGCGCGTCGCTCTGCCTGCCCCCACACAGCCCATCAGTCCCACATGCGCCGTGCTGTGATGCTGCAAGGACAGCGGCGGCGGACCTGAGCGCATGCGCCACCTGTGTGACTGGCCCCCTCGTGTGACAAGCAGGGTGGCAGGTGCGTCCATCATATTGTGTAAAGGCTTAAGGCATACATGCTGGCCGTTGCAGGTGTACCCGTGCATCATTGTGACGTACCTGGGCCAGGGTGCGCAACGCCCCCTTCACCTCTTCGCCCTGCCTCCTTGCCGCGTGCAGTGTTTGCTTCGCCCCTGCTGAAGGCAGTACAGGGTTTTGCCAGGAGCTGACAACCGATGCGTGAGAGTGCGTGCAGAGTGATCCCCAAACATTTGAATCTCATTTGAAACGTCTGGATGCATTTATAACCAGTGGCGCGGCAGGAATGGGGCACTGCTTCACTACAACCTCCCTGTGACAAGCGTAAGTGAAAGCCGCAGAACGCCGCATACCCCTGTGCCACGCAGCTGATGGGACTATTGTCATGGTAGCGTACAACCATGCTTCACACTCCTGCAGGCTGACATGAGCTTGCATGCTCTTGCTGCCAGGCGCATACATGGTCGGCGTGCCGGACAGCATCGACTCGCAGCCGCAGAGCAGCACGTTCTGGAAGGCGCTGCCGGGGGGCAAAGGCGTGTTCTGGCCGATGTTCATCATCGCCACGCTCGCCGCGATCGTGGCGTCGCAGGCCCTAATCTCGGCGGCGCGCATGCCCTCCCACCGACCCTGCCCCTGCCCGGCTGCAGACCCGCCATGTGGCTGGCACATGCAGAGCTGCAGCACCCCTCATGTCTTGATCCATGCAGGTGAGACAGAACACATGCCCCCATGCAGAGGCACACCGTGCAGGGGGCGCCGCGTGTTGCGCGCGCTAGCACCTGAGCGGTTGTTCTACGGCGCTGATGCCTTGTGTGTGCTGCTGCAGGTGTTTCAGATTGTCAGCCAGGCCATCGTGCAGAACTTCTTCCCGCGCTTCCACATCTACCACACCTCCCGCGAGCACAAGGGCCAGGTGCAGGCGCAGTTTTGCAGCAGGGCCTGCAGTGGATCTGTGCTGGCGCTGGCTTGCCTGGATCTGCTTGCCAGCGTGTGCCTCACGCATCAGCAAACATACATCAGTGCGCTCGTCGGGGCGGCGGACAGGTGTATATCCCGTTCGTCAACTACCTCCTGATGTGCCTGTGCATCATCATCATCTTGGCATTCCAGACGTCGAACAGGCTGGGACAGGCGTATGGTGTGCCAACGCACTGCTCGCTCAATGCAAGCGCCATGCGTGCAAGCATCTCACCACATGCCTTTCCTTGTGTCGAGCAGTTTGTGCGTGTGCTTGCGGCGGCCCACTGAGTTGAGTGGCTTGCTGTGGTGGCAAAGCATTGCTTGGCTTGCACGATGAGCAGTGCTATCGTGTCCTGGAATATATGCCTGGGGTTCCTGCCGACCTACAGTTGTCAAGCACGACTGCTCAAGAGCCAGGCTCTGGAGGCAGGCGTGCCACAGATGCGCTTTTGCCGGCCGGCTTTTGCCAGCGGCGCGGTGCAGTGGCGCCTAGCCGTCATGCCCTCACCGCAGCAGCTGACAGCCGCGCGGCCGCGCAGGCATCGCCGTGCTCGCGGACATGCTGCTGACGACGCACTTCCTGACGATGGTGATGCTCTTCGTGTGGAAGCTGCCGGTGCCGGTCTGCCTGCTCTTCTACATCCTGTTCGCTCCGGTCGAGGCCACTTACTGGTCCGCCACGCTCGGCAAGGTCCCCACAGGCGCGCCCCGCCCCGCCCCCTCCCTGCCCGCGCTGGTGCTCGGGTGAGGCTCACAGAGTCCGCCTGTGTCGTGCCATGAGTGGGAGCTCTGCATCGACGCATGCAGTGATACATGCTCGGTGTCCTTGGCTGCTCGCGTGCAATTCGGAGCATGTCATGCGAGGCACTCGAGGCCGTGTTTGCGAGAGCATGCTCGCCGCGCCGCAGGCGGCTGGTTCTCGCTGATGATGGCGGCCATTTACGCGTGCATCATGATGCTGTGGCAGTGGGGCTCCACGCGCAAGCACGCGTTCTTTGACAGCCACAGCGTGCCGCTGGAGAGCTTCCTGCGCATGAGCGAGCAGGCGCGCCGCAGGCACCAGCGCAGCAGGGCAGCTGGCTCTCTGGTCTGCAGCAGCACTGGCTGCTTTTCAAGTGCGCTGAGCGCTCCACCATGCTGCACGCGCTCTACCTTGACTGCACAAGGAAAGCTAGGGCATTTGCATGGTATGCAAGCGCACGCAAGCATCCTGCGGCTGACAGGGGGGGCCTTGCTCGCATGCAGGCACCTTGTGCTCGCACCTGTGCTGGCAAACATGGCGGCGCAAGCCGTGCAGACCCTCGTTCGCCGTCTGCTCCGCCGGCGTCGGCCGCTTAAAGACGCGATTAAGTAATGACAACCGAACAGGCTAGCAGCATGTATGTGTCTTTCGAGCTGTACATCATACAATAGCTTGTTATTGTCCTGTCTGAATGGAGCAGTGAGGCGCTCGCTATTTTTCTTTAATATTTTGGAGCAAGGCTGCAGGGAGGGGCGGACTGTTGCGCTTCTCACAGAACGCTGGCTTCCTGAGTGTCTGAGTGCCAAGCAAGAGCAGAACATGCTGCATGTATAAGCTCAAGGAAAGTATATCTAAAGGAGCGAGCAGTCGCACTTCTGACTGTCGCTGCAAGAGATACACACTGTGCCCTGATCGTCTCATGAGGCGCACCGTTTGACCCTTTCCTTACTGCCCACACGATGCATGCGCCATGTCAGCATGCAGCAGGCGTATAACAGAGCTTGATAGCATGCATGCTGCCAGGAGACAATGCTCGTCGCACTCCTGTCTGCAAGTACGAAGCAGCACAAGCCCCTCGCAAATGGGTTTGTGAAGATGTGATTACTTTTTCATGCTGCACATGCAGTGACCGCGCAACTTTGTGGCGAGGTGTGCAGCATGCAGTGCACACTCGCGTATGGATACGCATGCTCAGAAATGCATTTCAAACAGCTGGTGCTCACAGGAAGCTCTCTGCGCGCACTCAACTCTGTAATCGAGCAGCGAGCAGATGAAATGTGCTGGCCACGACAGCAGAGGGCCCATGGAGGCCTACATGCAAAGACGTGACGCATTACAGACAGCTACCGGTTGCAGTTCGGTTGACTGTGAACATGACGCCTTGGCCCTAGCTAGGTTGCACGCCCTGCTATCGTTACATCTTGGAACTCAGCCTAAATAACATCACAACATGGAGTCCACAGGCGCGAGCTCCAACGAGCTAAAGGCGCGCAACGTGACCTATCACATGCAATACCCAGAGTGCCTCCCTGCGACAACCTGTCAACGATGGGGCTGCTGGCAGCTGCGCCACGGCTGCCCTCCTACCAGCTAACATAGCTGTATGAGTTATGTGACCTCAGAGCGCAAAGGCAAAGAACTGGTGGTTGTTCAGGTCAAGTTGTGTCTCCTCGCGAGTGCGAACACTGAACCGCCGAGTCCAGTAGCCACCGCACTCACCTGCGCACAACCTCGCGCAGTAGCCTGTGCGGCGTGCACACCGTGCAAGGAAGGTGAAAGTAACAAGGAAGGTGAAAGTCTGCATGACCCAGCTTTGATCTCGCTGCAGACTTACTTGGGCGTACCTCGTAGAGGCGCAGCGACGCGTATGCACATCGGCCGCAGCGTATGCGGTTTGCTGCATGGACAGCGGGCGCGCCTCCCAGTTGCTGCACCGTGCCGAGTTCTCTTTCTCCAGATGGTTGCTTAGGTACGTCTCTGAGTGCCGAATCACGGCGCAGCAGGTGCAACTTACGCTTTTAGCACCAGTTGCACCAAACTGCACCATGCAAGGCTCGCTGAGACGTACTTGAAGTACCACCTCGAAACAAGACCTCGACACGATGTAGCAACTGGGAGACGCATACGCTGTCTCTAGAACAAACTGCGTACACGGCTGCACGCCGGCTTCGCCTCCCGCGCATTTGCGCTACGTGCTGCTGGTGGCACGCGTGCGTGGCCGCCTGCATGGCCGCACCTATGGCGCGCTCAGCCAGTGCGGTGTCAGAATGACAAGGCACCGGCACGAGTACCTGGGAAACACTATTCTGGACGTGATGGCGCACCTGGTGCGCTACCTTTATAAGTACTTATAAAGTCAACGCTCAAGGCGTGGCATCACGTCCAGGATATTAAATTCCCAGGTACTCGTGAAGGTGCTTTGACATTCTGACACCGCGCGGCCTTTACAAGGGACGTCCAAGTCATCTGTGCACACGCCCTCGTCATACCACCTTCGGTCATGCGCCGAGACGCACGCAGCGTCTTTGCCACATATGCAAATGCAGGTGCATGTTCCAGAAAGAGGTGCAGGCTCTCCTGCCGCCGCTTCATGGGCAGCGCCGGAGCGCAAGGTCAGGCTAGAGGGCCAACAGGAACACCAGCGTGCGCGTGCACGGCGTGGGCAGAGGTTGGGGGTCGCCGGGGCGTTGCGGCGGGCGCTGGGCTGCTGGCGCCCAGCGGTGATGCCGCTGCGCGAGAGCTGGCCGCTTGCGCGCTGGCCGATTGGGCGGCTGATACCCGAGGTATGACTGGGAACTTTCCAGGGGACTTGTTAGACGGGCGCCAGGGGTGTGGCCGCGCTGCGCAGCGCCTGTGCCGGCGGCAGTGCTGGCTGGCTCGCGCGTCGCTGTGGCACTGTTCAGCAAACAAGAGCACGGGTGAGGCGTTGTCGGCAGATGTGGGGCTTCCAGGAAGTGCCAAGGGCCGCTGCCTCGAGCCTGATTGCCCGTGTGCCTGCCAGTGCTGCGGCAGCGCGCGTAGTTGGCGGTACTTGGTGTTGTATTCACCGGTGGACATGCGTTGCTGCTCACATCAGGACTGGCTTGGCGTCTAGGACGGTGTGACATATGAGTTTGCGCACTGAAGCACCCAGCGGCCCACCTTCTAAACACACATCCAGTGTTCCTGCAGGCTGCTCAAGTTGTCACGCGGCTACCCGCCATGGCGTGATTATTGCGGGCGCGGGTCTGACGGACCACGCACATCTCGGCAGATCAAGGACCTTGCTCGGACGCTTGGTTGAGCGCTCGTGAGCCTAGCTGGGCCTGCGCAATGCGACAGGTCTGTCTGTTTGGTCATCCGTGATAGACAAGCAGCCCTGCTCAGCGTTCAGATTTAGCACCGGCTGTCAACGAGCAAATCAAAGCTACCCTGCTAGAAACCAGCTGGTTCCTACTGAAGCTCGCTCTCGATGACTTGATAGCAAGTCATCTGGGCTCGTAAGAGGCTGAACACAAGACTTTCAGGATGGTGGATGAGCGCGTGGCGTCACTGGTGGAGCGCTGCATAGTACCTGTCAAGCAAGAGTACTTGTGCGCGCCTGGGAAGGCACGTGTGGCGGTGCCGCCACTGCCGCGCGAGCTCGAGGCAGACGCTTCGCACCTGAATAAGTCCAAGACTCAGAAGAAGCGGGTAAGCAGCCACCTCCTACATATGCTTGTCCTCTTGCTTTCCTGTTGCGGAGGCATCGTCCTTGTTGTCTTCACGCTTTCCAGCTTCCCAGAAGCTTGTAAAGTGCACCTTGCAGTAAGGCTCCCGCGATGCTTTTCGCTCGCGACGCTTGTACCACTCTGTCCCTGCGACCACGTCCTCTAAACAGCTGGCGCCCTCGCAGGAGCGCAAGCAGCGCGCCCCGGACGACTCGCGCATCTGCTACAACTTCACGCGCGGCGCCTGCTCCTTCGGCGACGGCTGCCGCTTCGGCCACGACGCCCAGACATACCTGCGCGGCCGCCGCCCCGACCTGCCCGGCCGCTGCCCCTTTGTGGCGGCGCTGGACGCCTGCCCGCACGGTGCGCGCCTTTTGCTTCTGCTGCAGTTTGCTTCTGCTGCCAGCTGCTGCATGCGGTGAGGTCTGCGGGCCGGTGTTTGTCTCAGCGGCTTCAAAATGCCTCAGTTACGCCGGGTGAGGGCAAGCACACCAACCTGGCAACTGAGCAACTGGTCAGCCAACATACGTTCCCGCCGCAGGCATCACCTGCCGCTGGGCGGGCACGCATGGCGCGTCGGACGCGCTCTCTGCAGAGCTCCTGGGCGGCACGGCCGCCGCTGCAGCCGTATTAGCACACCCCTCTGCTCAGGCAGCCGGCGCGCCTGCGGAGGCGCGCGCTGCGCCGCCGCCGGCGCAGGCGCAGCCAGCGGCCGCGGCGGCGAGCCTGGCAGCGGAGCGGACTGCCGACGGCAAAACCGCGGACGGCGCCGCTGCAGGATGTGCTGCTGCAAGCGCGACAACGTGTCCACCGGCGCACGACGCGGCCGAGCGCGTGGTCGCGAGCGCGCCTGCGGCAGACGGCGCGGCCGCCAGTGCTGCGGCGGCGGAGCTGGCAGCAGGCACGCTGGCTGTGCGGGCCGGGGCCTGCAGCGCGGAGGCCGTCGCCGCCTCCGGCGAGGCCGCGGCGGCGCCGGGCCAGCCGGGCGCGGCTCCTGCGGCAACAAATGGGTGTGTGATAGAAGAGGGGCTCGGCGGAGGTCATGGGCCGGCCGCAGGGCCTGACGGCAGCATTCCGCAGGGCGTGATAGCCCTGCCGCCGCCCGCATCCATGACGCCCGCCCCCAACCTGCTCGACAAGGACATGCAGGTGCGCGGCATTTTGCAGGACACCAACAGCGCACCTGCATTCGGTATGCATCATGTGTGACAGTGTTGCTTTGTGGATGCGTTACGAATGCGATGTGCGGTGTGTGCTTTGCTGATGCCTGCGAGCGCACCCTTTCACATCTAACCACCTGTCGCAAGACAGAGGCGGATGACTAGCGTGCCCGCCACTGGCCGCTTGCATGGCCCGCATGTCATCTGACGTCTTGGTTCAAGCAGTGCGTGCCAACGCCATGGGAGGCAGAGCCCTGTGCGGAGCCGTTCTTGCAGCTGGTCCGCATGCCCAGCACGGCAGCCCCGCTCACAGCCGAGCGCGCGCCAGGGGCGCCTGCGGCGCAACCAGTACGACTTTGCGGCGGCCGACGCGGCGCTGGAGGCGTGCGGCGCCAAGGTCAGTGCGCGCTATGCGGCCAAGCCCCAGGCGGGCGCCCCGGGCCGGCCCGGCCCTGCCGCGGCGGACCCGGCGAGCGGCGCCGCCGCGCGCGGCGGTCCCGTTGGCGCCGCCGGCGCCCTGGCGGCCGGCCCCGGCGCGCCGGAGCCGGAGCTGCCAGGTCCCGCGGACGAGCCGCCGGCGAAGCGCGTGCGCGTCGAGGCGGGCGCCTGCGCCGCAGCGGAGGCGCGCAACGGCCGCCCGGCGCAGCCCAGCGCCTCGCCACTGGGCGGCCCCATCGCGGCCGCCGCTGCCGCCGCAGATCGCGCTGCCGCCCCAGCGTGCAACGGCCATGCGCAGCCGGCCGCAAGCGCGCACCATGGAAATGGCGTCTGCTCCGGCAGCGGCGGCAGCAGCGCCGCTGCAGGCGCCGGTGGCGCTGGTGCGGGGCATGTGGCCGCAGACGGGACGCCGCCGGGCGTCGCGCGCGCGCCTGCCGGCGCTCCTGGCGGCGGCGAAGGCTGCATGGATGTAGATGGCGGCAGTGACGCAGGGGGGGCGGGGCGCGCGCCGGCGGCCGCGGGCGCCGAAGCCGCGCCGGCGCTGGTGTACGACGCGGCCAGGTCTGCCAGGTGAGCACAGTCTTTGCGGAAGGGTACACGCTCCATCAGAGCCTTGGCATGGTCAATGGTCGATGTCTGGCCCTTTGACAAGGCCAAGCTAGCTGCTGATAGCTGCGCTTTCTCTGCTTCCATTGGCAGTGTGCTCGGCGCACGCGAGAGCCTGGAGCCGAGCCTCGCTGCGCGCCCCAGGCTTGACGCGGCGGGCGCGCCGCGCAGGGCGGAGGCCGCGGCCGCGCACGCCGAGGGCCGGCTGCGGCCGGCGGAGAAGCGCCGCCTGGACCTGCGCGGCAAGCTCTACCTCGCGCCGCTCACCACCGTGGGCAATTTGCCGTTCCGGTGCGCCTCTCTGCTCAGAGCACCCGCGCCGTCGCGGCGCGCTGCTCAGCGTAGAGCACCCCTGCCGTTCTGGCGCGCTGCTCAGCATTGATCGAGCGCCCGCGCCGTCCTAATTGGCGCCGGCGGGGCGCGCCAGCCCGCCGCCAGCTCGACGGTGGCACTGCCACGGTGAGCGCTCTTTCCGACGGCACACGTGCAGCGCAGGCCCGCGCCTGCTGGGCCCACTTGGTCACCGCCAGGGCGGGTCGTGCGAGCGTCGTGCCGGGCTCGTGTGCAAGGGCCTGGGCGCGGGCGTGGCGCATGGGCCGCCCGCGCCGGCGCCAGCCTGCTGCAGAGGAGGCCCCCGAGGCGCCACGCAACAGATGAAAGAACCAAAGGGAGGCGAACAAGTAGGAAGGGAAGGCGCGCGCGCGCGCGCCAGGCGCGTGTGCAAGGGCCTGGGCGCGGACGTGACGTGCGGCGAGATGGCGCTGGCGACTAACCTGCTGCAGGGCCAGGGCAGCGAGTGGGCGCTGCTCAAGCGCGACCCCTGCGAGGACCTGTTCGGCGTGCAGGCGCGCCGCGCCGCCGGCCGCGATGCGCCTGCCGCTCGCTGGCATGGAGGCGCTCCGGCCGCCTGAGCGCTGCGCGTGTGCTTTTCAGCTGGCTTAAGAGGAGGCCGTTGGGCTGCGAGTGGTGCACTGAGCCTGGAATGGTGTTTAATGGTACATCAACTATTGGATTATGCATTGCATGCTGCGCAACAGCAGTTTATAAGCGTAACACAAGCCCATCGGCAACCGGAGGATGGTGTCACCGGACGTCCAGGGGAGTGGGGTCCACACAAGCGCGCGCACGCGGCGCAGATCTGCGGCGGCTACCCGGACGCGCTCGCGCGCTGCGCGCAGCTGGTCGAGGACAACGCGGCCGTCGACTTTGTGGACATCAACATGGGCTGCCCGATCGACCTCATCTGCAACCGGCGCGCCGCCCGGGCCGCGCGCGTGCAGAGCCGCCCAGGCACCGCGCTGACACCTGTTGCAGCAGAGGCAACACATGTCAGCAATGCTGGGCTCTGGGGCGCGCGCGCGGAGCCGCGCAGGCGGCGCGCTGACATCTGCTGTAGCAGAGGTGATGCCGGGCGCCGGGGCGCAGGAGCGCGGGCTCGTCGCTGCTGACCAAGCCCGCGCGCGTGGAGCAGATCGTGCGCAGCGTGTCCGCCGTGCTGTCCTGCCCGCTCACCATCAAGGCGCGCCCGCTCGCGCACCTCGCGAGTCAGCGCAACCCTCCTTGCCGAGCATTGTGGTGTGTGTGCGCTGCACGCGTGGTGTGTGTCAAATGTCTTATGACTCCATCCCTTTCTGAGTGCGATGCTGAGCTCCACCTTTGCGAGGTGCAGTAGCCGCCAGCTTACTGTGTGCATGCCTGCTCTGGTGCGTGCCGCACGAGGTTGCAACAAGAGAGCGGACATAAAAGAGTCGAGCCCCTGTTGCGCAGGTGCGCAAGGGCTTCAACGACGGCGCGGACATCGTGCACACCTGGCTGCCGCAAGCCGCGAGCTGGGGCGCCGTGGCGGCCACGATCCACGGCCGCACGCGCCAGCAGCGGTGCGCGCCGTGGCTGCATGTTGTGCTTGGCGTGCATGCATCTGTGCAGCCTGGACGTGTGCTGTGCTCGTCCAGCACCAACTGGTGCATGCTCGTTCCATGGGTGAGGCATGAGGCAGGGCGCACGCTCACGGCATGCTGCTACAAAGTGTGCGTCGGCCGTGGCAGTGAGGGAGAAAACATTATGTGCCAGCTGCGTCACAGGACTGATGCGCGTGGCTGCCATGGCAAGCTCTCATGCAGGCCCAGAATTCTTTAATATGCCCGTACAGTATGAGTGCAGATTTTTATACTACCAACCGTGCGTCCTACCACATACTCCCACTTTGCTGATGCTGCTGCAGGGACAGCCAAAATGTCTGTCTGCAAAGGCGCTGCATGATTGTACTTAGGTGTGCAAACAAACAAGCCTGTCGCCGCGCGGCGCGCCAGGTACTCCAAGTCGGCCGACTGGGAGTATATCGCCGCATGCGCGCGCGCAACGGCGGGCGCGCTGCCGCTGGTCGGCAATGGCGATGTGGTGTCCCATGTCGATTATTATGCGCGCCTGGCGGCCGCGCCCGAGCTGGCGACGATCATGCTGGCGCGCGGCGCGCTCGTCAAGCCCTGGATCTTCACCGAGGCGCGCCGCGCCGCGCCTTGTCTGGCCTGTCAGCTTGTTGCATGCAGGAGTGTTGCTGGGAGTGAGCCAGCAGCTATTCTTTGAGCTGCCATGTGGCGTGCTCATGCCCGACCGCCCGCTGATGGTCGTAAGGATCATGATAGTTATGTAAACGCACGATGACTAGAATTTTTTATGGCTGGAAGCCGTTGTCGCGTGCTGCTGGAATCAGACATGCGCAAAGTCTGCAGCGCAGTGTACCAGCCTCCCACGCGCTGCACTATCTGCATGACCGTATGTTTCACGGCGCCTGGCTTGCGCCTCGGGCGCTTAGGGCTGCAGGGCACGCTGGCGTAACCGCGGAGACGCGGGGCGCAGATCAAGGAGCGGCGTGACTGGGACATCAGCGCCGGCGAACGCCTGGACCTGCTCAAGGCCTTCTGCGCGGCCGGCCTGCTGCACTGGGGCTCCGACGCGCGCGGCGTCGAGACTGTCCGGCGCGCCGCCCGGCCCAATTTAACGCCCCCGCGGCGCCATAATGGCCTGCAAATCCAGCATCAGGCCCATGCATGCTCGGCCATGCAGGGCTACAGGGCACGCGTTTGAACCTGCTGCCAAAAGGCCAATATGGCACGCACATTGTCTGAATCTGCCGCCGCGAGGCCACATCGAGCAGGAGTATGTCGGTGCGTGCGCTGGTGCCTGCGTGGCGTCCGAGCGCACCGCGCTGCAGGCGCTTCCTGCTGGTGTGGCTCAGCTTCCTGCACTGCTACGCGCCTGTTTCAGTCTGACGCCGCTAGGCCGCGCAGAGTGTACGTCTGTCAGTGCCGGCGCTTGACCGTCTGTAGCATCCGAGCGCTGATCGCCGAGCGCCATACTGCAGGCGCTTCCTGCTGGAGTGGCTCAGCTTCTTGCACCGCTACGTGCCGGTGGGGCTGCTGGAGGTGCTGCCGCAGCGCCTCAACTGGCGCCCGCCGGCCTTTATCGGCCGCAGCGACCTGGAGACCTGGCTGGCGTCGGGCAACCCCGCGGACTGGTGCAGGACACGCCGCTCATGCAACGGGTTCTGCAACGGGTTAGGATGTGGAAGGAACAGGGTGTCAGAGGCCGGGGGTTGCAGGGGTGACGGAGGCAGATTCCGTGCGGTTTGCACCTCTGCTGGCCAAGCCGGGCCTTGCGCTCAGCAGGTCAGGTCTGGAGCTCAGGCAGAGCCCACTGCAGTGGGCCCTGCCTATGCACAGGCGTTTGCATACTCGTGCAGGTATGCAGACAGGTTGTCTACATGTGCCTTGCTATATCATATTAATCAACTGCCCATGTGACCCTGGCTTACCCATCAAACTGTCTGTGGGTGGGGGCGTAGCATGCATGCATGCATGCAGCAAGTGCACCGGCGCATGGCGCCAGGGCCCTGGTCTAGCCCATGCCAGCCCTGCCACGCAGCCTGTGCGGATGGTATCATCTATGTGTCAGCAGACTCCTGAGCGCCCGCTGTGAGCTGCCAGCGCGCACTGAGAGGGCGACCGCGCGGGCGCCGCGCAGGCTGCGCCTGTCGGAGATGCTGCTGGGCCCTGCACCGCCTGGTTTCGTGTTCGCGCCCAAGCACAAGTCCAACGCCTACTCCGCGAGCGAGGGCGCCATGGCGTTCGAGGGCGCGGAGAACGGCTGAGGCCGGGCTGGCGAACTGTGTTACTGTGTTTTGTGTCACTGTGTTTTGCAGCACCTGGCTGCATTACCAAGTTTTTTGGAAGTTGTATCTAGAACTCACTGTGGCACTTGCCAGACAAGCAACGAGTCACAATAGTTTGCAGGTATGTAATTTCAGTGTCGTATGGGTTATGCCATGATGGTAGCCCCTGCCAGCCGACCAGGGTTGGCTTTGCGCTAGCCGGCACATTGGGTGTTTGCCAGAGAGGACTGGTGCTCTCGCATCATCATCGCAAGGTGTAGAGACGTCATATCTCAGCACTCAGCTGCAAAGCAGTGACATGCTTGTTCCTAGTACTATAATTGTTCCAATGTCACTTGCAACAAAAGTGCCTTAGCCAGGTACTCAACAGCTTCAGTGCCAGGGACCCTGCAGTAGAACCTAGCGCTTGAAGCTGCTTCAGGTAGCCTTGGTAGCAAGGGCGTTGAGCTGGCTGTTAGCGCTCGACTTGGGAAGGTGAAAGAGCACCAGTGCAGGACTACTCACAGCGGAGGAGCAAGGAGGCTGCAAACCCTGCAGAGCTTGCGCTTGCGCCGGTAATTTCCTAACCAAACTGCCGTGCGCGTTGCGCAGCGCACTCGGAGCAGAGAGCTGCAAACAGCAGACACTTGGCACTGCAGAAATAAAGAGAACGAGGAGCTTGCTGCCCGGTTGTGCAGTGACTTTGCTTGCGCTGGAGCGCTTTGCGTCGCGCCTCATATGCAGTGCAACACGCCACAAAGGCTTGAGCTTGGTGGTCGATAGGCACTCAAGCTCTACACAAGGAGGCGATAGTGCTGCAGCTCCTCCAATGCAGAGCAGGGTGACTGCACACCTGCAGGCCGTCCTCTCGTGCGGGGCTGTATGACGTGCTTCCTATTGGGTGCAGGCTGCCAAGATGCGGCGCGATCAGTATGGCAACAGCGTGGAGGACAACTCAGGGGTCTGCCTGCGCGTCTGGGTATCGATCGTCAGCCTCCTGCAGGCGCGCCGCGGCCAGCGTGCAGCAGCTCATTTGGGCTGCAAGTGCGGGGCTGCCAAGTTGGGAACCGGCTGTAGCTGGTTAGTCAACAGACCTCCAGCTTCTGCGCCGAAACGGAGGCAGCGCGGGCAGCCGACACCTGGCGTGTTGTCGGAGCAGCTGCGGAGCGCGTGCCGCAGGAAGCAGCTGAGCTAGTGTAGGCAGCTACTGCGTGCCGCTGTGTGACTGGCAGGAGGTGTAGAGCCGCAAGGCCTGCCGCTGTGAAGTGCGCAGTGCTGCTCGCAAGCCGGTGAGCTATTGGAGCCTCTGTTTCCTCTGTGCAGGGCCTGCTGTCACGGAGTTGATGCACCCCATTGCCAGGACGGCTGTATACTAGGACGACCGGAGGTGCGGCGGGCCGCGTAAAAGTTGGGCCGTGGCGTAGGGCCTGCCCTGGGGCTTGTCTATCTGGAGCCGCAAAGCTGACACGCCGGCCGGCTGCCGCGCGCAGATTGGCTGCGCAGTGGCGATTGTGCTCATCACCTACTTCAAGCTGTCCCACTTGAACCACTTTGGCGTCGATATTGGCCATGGTCCGCGCCTCCCGGGCTTGACGCACGGGCATGACGCATCATGCGATGGCCACCTTGTGGGACACTGTCTGCAGTGCGTACCAGTGGGACTTTACCTACCCAGAGCAGGGTGACGGAGCAATTGCTTCGCGTCAAACAGCGGCAGGTCGTGCATCGGCACAGACACATATGTGACAACTGACAAGGAAATCTGCAAGCATGCGGCAAACGAGGGAGCGGCGACTGTGAGTAGCGTGCCTGACGGGGCTGCGCGCGCAGGCTCATACACGAGCGAGGGCGTGTGCTACCTGGACACCAACACGACCAACACGCGCATGTGCGTGTACGCGTACTTTGTCGCCGGCGTCTCCATGCTGGCCACCATCCTCTTCTCGCTGCTGCTGGTGCGCGCGCATGCGCCCGCGTCCGCACCGCTTCTGCATGCGCCCGCGGCCGCACCGCACCAGCACGCGGCCTGTTGCATGTGCTTGTGCGGTGGTCAGAGGTGCTCACATGAGCAATTTGCAGGCATGCTGCAGCGTTGCAGCACCATTAGCATGCGACAGTGCTCAATGCCCAGATCGCAGGCTCCATGCTCAGGTCACTCGTGGAAGACATGCCCTTTTGCGTCTGCGCGCAGTGCTGCACATGCAACTTCTGCGGCTGCGGCGCCATCTTCGAGTTCATCTTCGCCGGCCTGGGCACTGCCTGGTGGGCGGTTGCCTCCGTGGTGCTCATGCAGAGGTCCTTCAGCGCCAACAACTCCGGCGTGCCGGTAAGGCCACCACTACAGGAGTAGCTCTAGCAGTCTTACCAGGCACTGTTCAGATGCTTGCCCGGTCTGCAATGTTACACTTGCGCTGAGCTGCTGCTGGTATTTGCAGGGAAATCAGCGCAGCATGCATTCCATGTTAATGTCAATTGCTTGTTGGTTGCGTACCCAGCCTTGTTCCTTGCAAGAAATGGGCTGCTGACAAGCTCGGCCCCTGTGCAACAGCTGCGGGACTGGCGCACCGCGGAGTGGGTCGTGTCCTGGATCGCGTGCGGCTTGTTCGCACTCATGGCGATCCTGTCGCTGTTCCGCAGCTTCGCCATGTGCTGCGGCAACAACAAGTATTGATATGCAAGCGGGGTCCCGCCGCATCATGTATGCAGCGAGCAGGGGATCTGAAGGCAGGGGGCCTGAGATGGCGGGTTGTGCAAGGCAGGGCCAAGCGGTCGCGTGCTCAAGAGCCTAGCATTTGAGTTAATAATTAAGCGGGGCATGCCGGGAAGTGTTCTACCCTGCGGCGCGGTCATAATTATGGCCGCAATATGGCTGCACCATATTGCGGCCAGTAATGCATGACTGCGCTGATGACGTCCTCTTTACACAGGTCTTCCGCTTCCCTCAGCGTGAGCGGGGACGTTGGTTGCGAGTGACGGCACTGCTTTCACACAGCCCAGCGGGGTGTCCAAGGGGGAGCGGATGGGGACTAGGAATGTTGCACGCAAGCTATTACAGGCAACATATTGCCGCCGGCTGCAGCCCCACCTGCCGTGTGGATTTTGTGGACCAGCAGCACTTGCTCGCCGTGTTTTATAATTGCCTGTCTGCCTGGTTTACTTGGACCTGGCGCATTTCTTACCTAACAGCTGTGACAAAGTTCCACGTTTTTTACAACCAGACATTGGCACGGTGGCTTTCTTGTAATCTTGCGTGCCTGGCTTTGGTTGAGTTGAGCTATGCATCATTGAACTACAAGCCGTCTGTCAGCCAGTTACAGCTAACATGGCTGTTTGAAAAGTCAATTTGACTGCAGGGATGCCCCCATAATAGCCCCCGTAAGTTGGCTGAGACGGATGCAATGGCAAAGCGCACTCAGTGCCTTTCCTTTCCTTCATCACCACACCACAGCCATAAGACCATTGCTCTCTCAGCAAGCATGGAGAGTGTGCCTATTAACGTCTGCTGATTGTAACCATAACAGTGCACAGCTCGCGTTGGCGCACGTCAGTGTAAGAACGCCAGCTGTGCATGTATTGTGAGACGAACACGTTGCTCCACCATGGGGCCCAAGAAGGGAGGCAGCCGGAAAGCGGCTGCGGAAGCGGCTGCACACGCCGCGGGCCGCAAGAAGGCGTCTGCCGTAGAGTTGACCGCAGACAGCGAGGCACGCGTGCGGAGCGCACTGGCGGTGCGCTGACGGCCACAAGGCTTCCAGGGAACTGCATATGAGTGATGTTGCGCATGTGCCAGCCACTCAACTTACTGCCATGCGCCACACCGTTGGGCTGCAAGAGTTTGTGGTATGGTGTGCAGTTGTATCTCCAGTCCTACCTTTTTGTGCTTGTCACTATACTATAAGAGTGACATAGCTCTGTTCACGGCATAAACAAAAATTTGCACTGCAGGGCCTGCAGCAAGAGGAGCCTGCACCCAGGAGGCAGCGGGCGCGCGTGGACGCGCACGCCGTGGCGGCCGTGTATGACAGCCTCGTGCGCAGCGGCTTCCTGGAGGACGACGTGAAGCAGGCGCTGCAGGTGCCTTGCGGTGGACACATAACTTGCTCACGCTCCAGCCTGCTCTTTGCAGTGTCTTTGCTCCTCACTGTCCGCCTCTGGTTGTGTACAAGTCTGCACACATACTGCTATGCGGGCGCGTCTTGCTGTGACCAGCCCGGCAGCTGACCAGCAAAGCACAGAAATGGATCCCTGGCCAATACGCAGCATTGTACGCTGTTTGACCTCTCTTTGCCTCCCACACCTAGCTAGCCTGACAGGACGCTGCAGTGACCCTCCAGGGCCTCTGCTTGCACTTGCGTGAGCTTGATGGCCTGGCCATGGACCTTCTGAGACTGGCTGTCTTGACTGACATGCAGCATTTTGTGTATAGGTGCCCTTATTCGCCATGCGCAGCCGGCGTGGGGCCTGCAATCAGCATGTGATGCAACAGCATGTGTCAGGTTGTAGGACTGGTGTAGGGCTTGAGGCCTGCGCCTGAAGCCCTGCATGGCACGCGCAGGCCCTCGCGGGGGCGGAGATCAGCGAGGAGGCCGCCCTGGACTGGCTGTGCCTGCACACGGACCCTGCGCGGCTGCCGCGGCGCTTCGCCGGCAGCGCGCGCTCGCACGCCGCAGCCGCGGGCGTGCGCGTACTGGCCAAGGCCGAGGCGCGCGCGGCTGCCAGGTGCTGTTAGGGTTAGGGTCCTTATCCTGCCGCCGCTTCCACAGCCGCCGCCCCTCGCAGGCGCCGGCCTGGCCTGGCCGCGTGCACGTTCCTGTAGGGCCCGGGCTCGCGCTTCGAGCACCAGGCATGCCTCACAGCCGACGAGGCCTGTGTCGGGGCCAGGGGGCCCGCTCACCCGCCGGACGAACCGCAGGCGCCGTTGCCGCTGCCGCCGCGGCCGCCGCCGCGGCCCGACCCGGCCAGGGCGACCGCGGACAGGGACGCGCAGCGGCGCTGGATCCTGCAGTACGCGCAGGACCAGCCGAGCTCCGGCGATGAGGGCGGCGCGGTGCGGCTGCACGCGTCTGCGGAGGGACCCCGCCATGACTACCTGCTATGCAGCGCATTGCACTCTGGCTGGATATTGTTCCAGCATTGCACACGTCGTGACTCGCGGCACTACAGCGCCTTTTGTTGTCTGCTTGTACTTATAACGCTTTAGGTGCACAGGACTGCAAGCATCAGTCGCCTCCATTCCTTGCATGCATAGATCAACATGCGAGACACCTTTCCTTGCGCGATGCCTCGGGCAGAGCGAGGACGAGATCGAAGACTGGGAGCTGTGGGCGGACCCTCGCGAGGTGGAGCGGCGCAAGGCCGAGCGTGCGCGGGCGCGCATTCCGCCGGAAGAGCGCCGGAAGCAGGTGAGTTTTCACAGACCAAGCTTGCACGCGGCGGCTTGTTCATTTACCTGTTGGGCTCCACCCTCAGGCAACCCAGCAGTCTGCTATGCTTGGATGGGAAGAGAGTGAATAGACACGGGGTGCAGATGCAGCTGTCGCTTGAGTCGAGGGTGTTACAGGCTTATCACATATGGCTGCATTGTCGACTGCTATGGGTTAAAAAAGCCCGCGCTGCATGTGACCATGTGGGCCGACGGCCTTCAGGTGGCAGTGGAGTGGGCCACCGTCCGTGCAGAGGCCCAGCGGGCCAAGGCGGCCGCCGACAAGCCTCGCCAGAAGGCCGCTGGGCAGCTCATCGCGGCGCTCAAGCGCGAGATTGCGGCGCTTGGTGCGCACAGACGCTTGCTCGTCTTGGGCAACTATTGGAGTATGCAGAGCGCCCAAATGTTGTTGGACTTGCATGCAAAGTGAGAAGGAGGCTCCTAAGGGATGAGGTGGCGCGGAGGGCTGGCGTGGGGCACATGCTGCCCCCGGCACGGCATGGTGTGCATGGCAAGGCAGCAGGTCGTCATGGGTGTTACCAGGGTGTGCAGGGTAGCCATGGCCGCTCTCGCGCTCAGCAGCATCGGCATCCCGTGGTCCACGACACGGTGCATGCAAGCCCGTTGTCGGTGTCAGCAGGGTCTGCAGGGTCGCCAGGGCTGCTCTCACACTCAGCAGCACTTGTATCCTTTCGTCCACCTGATGGTGCATGCACAACGTAACAAGCTTCCCGGCGCGCAGGCTTGACAGAGGCGGCCGTCGAGGCAGCCGCGGCGGAGCTGAGGCCGCCCGCGTCGCAGACCGCTTCGCGCAGCGCGTCGGCCTCGTCCCTGTCAGCGCAGGACGCGGCCCCGTACGCCAACGGCGTCGACCGCGGCGCCTCTGATGCCGAGCCCAGCGATTGGCCCGCGCTGGGGGGGCCCTCTCGGCCGACCCCCGGCGGCCCAGCAGGGGCCTCTGCAGGGGCCCCTGACACCGCGGGTGCTCAGCCGCGGCTCGGCGCCGCATGGGACGGCCGCGGCGCGCCCAGCCAGCAGGGTTCCGTAGGTATGAGAGACCCTGCGGGAGGGTCTGCGGACGCGGCATGGGACGATGACTTGGAAGAGCCAGCGGCAGACGCGGAGGACGCGGGCGGGGGCGGCGGTGCGGGCGGCGGCGAGGCGAGCAACGGCCATGCGGCTCCGCTCGCTGAGGTGAGGCGCCCCTGCTGGCCCAGCTGTGAGGGTACCGGCTGCGAGCGCACCTCACCCACTCCGGCTGGCGGGGGTGCCGTGCTGACAAGCACACCCGGCGCAGGTCCTGCCCTTGCCCACAGCTCACATGGCCACAGGCGGCGATCCTGTGAGGCGCGCCTGACGCCGTGCATGTCGGCGCGAGCAAGCCGTCCAGCTGCAGAGCGCTCGCGCCTTCTTGCCAGTCAGCTCGCTTGCGAGGTGGGCAGTGCGTGTCAGGGTTGCGCGCGGCCGCCGCCCGAGCCCGGCGCGGCGCCCGCGTCCAAGGCTGGGACCGCTGGCGCCGCGGGCGAAGACGACGACGGCGGCCTGGGCGACAGCGCGGGCCTCTTCGACGAGGCGCCGCCGGA
>JAABUV010000771.1_pt1 | contig 48361 bp, 35 predicted proteins | sample 5559971 | NCBI WGS metagenome assembly JAABUV01 (sample SAMN10711881, study PRJNA513362) | rock metagenome | isolation source: Antarctica rocks | place: Antarctica: Victoria Land, Knobhead nord | collected 2015-12-19 | reverse complement strand
AAGCCGCGCACCGCCTGCTCGGGCGAGGCGAACACCGGCAGCCCGGCATCGGCCAGCACGCCGCGCAGCGCGGCGCCGGTGCTCTCGCCCAGCACGCAGGCCAGCAGCGGCAGCCGGGTCGCGGCGGAGCAGGCGGCCAGCGCCGCGACCCCCGCCTCGTCGGCGATCCCGGTGGGGGCGAGCACCGCCAGCACGCCGCCCAGCCCGGGCTCTGCGGAGATCATGGCGGCCGCTTCCGCCAGCCGGGTTGGCGTGTCGGTGCCGACCTGGATCACGCCGCGCTCGATCGACACCGGCAGGCTGGCGCGCAGGGCGGCGCCGCCGTGCTCGCTCGGCTGGTGCAGCGCGAGGCCCGCGCCGAGCGCCGCGTCGGCGGCGAGCCGGCCCAGGCTGATCGAGCTGGTCACGATCGCCAGCGTGTCGTGGCGCACCGGCCGCGCCCGGGTCAGAGTCTCCGCGGCGGCGAGCAGGTCCTCGTAGCGGCGCACGCACAGGATGCCGGCGCGGCGCAGCGCGGCCTCGAACACCGCTTCCGCGGCACCGTCCTCGTCGAGCAGCCGCCCGCCCGGCCGGATCGCCACCACCGGGCGCAGCCGCGACGCCGCGCGGGCGGCGGAGATGAAGCCGCGGCGGTCGTGCAGGCGGCGCATGTCGAGCAGGATCGCGCCGGTGCCGGCGTCGCGCGACAGCCAGTCCAGCGTCACCGCGAAGCCGAGCCCGAGCCCCGCGTTGGCGCCGACGCCGACGATGTGGCTGAACCCCACGCCGTTCGGCCCCGACCAGTCCAGCACCGCGCGGCACAGCGAGGCCGACTGCGACACCAGCGCCAGGCGCCCCGCGCGCGGCGGCAGGTGGGCGAGCGAGGCGTTCAGCCCGATCGCCGGCACGCACAACCCGAACGAGTTCGGCCCCATCGCGCGCACCCCGGTGGCGAGCCCGGCCTCGCGCAGCGCCGCGTGCCCGCCCGGCATCGCCGAGGTCACGAGCGCCAGCGTGGTGCCGAGACGCCCCAGCGCCGCGAGCGCCGGCGCCACCTCGGCCGCCGGCAGGGCGAGCACCGCGAGGTCGGCGGCCTCGGGCAGCGCCGCGACCTCCTCCGCAGTGTCGGCGCGGTGCACCTTGCCGGGGAAGCGCGCGAGGTTGGCGGCCAGGCGCGCGCCGTCTGCCGTGCCTGACCCGAGCAGCGCCACGCTGCGGGGGCGGAACAGCCGCTCGGGACGCAGCGGGCCGGGGTCCAGGGAAGGAGGTGTCATGCCGACAGCCGGTCAGGAAGCAAGGCTGGGCTCTGCCCAGACCCGCCAGGGGCGAGCCGCCCCTGGACCGGCATGACTTAAGTAAAGCCGGTCCAGGGGGGCTCCCCCTGGCGGAGTTTGAGGCAGAGCCTCAACCTTGCTTGCTTCACCGCATCCCTCTCAAAAGTCGTTGGCATCACGGGTCGATGGCAATCCTGCGGATAACTCCGAGGCGGGCACATAGGCGCGCCGGCCGCGATGCGATAGGCATCAGCTCCGGATCGGGCGGGCCGTGCCCCGCGCCGCGCCAGGAGTGGGGACATGCCAGACCGCGACGACGTACGCCTCGGCTGCAAGCGGGCGCTGTCTGGCCACCGGCGACGCAGCGTGCGCGAGCGCCTGGCCGCCCTCGCGGACTCCCCGCTCGTCGCCCTGCCGCCCGACCTGTACGGAGAGGGCGAGGCGATCGCGGCGCTCGAAGGCGAGGTCGCGGCCCTGCTCGGCAAGCCGGCCGCCGCCTTCATGGCCAAGGGCGTCGTCGCCCAGCAGGCGGCGCTGCGCGCGTGGTCGGACCGCTCCGGGCGCCGCACGGTGGCGCTGCACCCGAAGAGCCACATCGACCTCGACGAGCGCTCCGCCTACGAGCGGCTGCACGGGCTGGCCGGAACACGGCTCGGGCGGGACCACGCGCCGTTCGCCGCCGCGGACTTGGCGGCGGTCGCGGAGGGGCTGGGCGTGGCCGTCGTCGAGCTGCCGCTGCGCCGGGCCGGCTTCCGGCTGCCGGAGTGGGACGAGCTGGTCGCGATCTCGCGCTGGTGCCGCGCCCGCTCCGTGCCGCTGCACTTCGACGGCGCGCGGCTCTGGGAGGCCCAGCCCTGCTACGCCCGGCCGCTGGACGAGATCGCGGCGCTCGCGGACTCGGTCTACGTCTCGCTCTACAAGGGCCTGGACGGGCTCGGCGGCGCGGTGCTCGCCGGCCCAGCGGAGTTCATCGCCGAGGCGCGGGTCTGGCAAGCCCGCCACTGCGGCGCCCTGGTGACCGCCTTCCCGTTCGTCATCAGCGCGCATGACGGCCTGCGCCGCCACCTGCCGCGGATGGGCGGCTACTTCGAGCGGGCGCGAAGCCTGGCCGCCTCGCTCGCCCGCGTGCCGGGCGCAGCAGTCGCCCCCGCGCCGCCGCACTGCAACGCGTTCCAGCTCTACCTGCCAGCCGGCGCCGGGGCGCTGGAGGCCGCGCACCTGGCACTCGCCCGAGAGAGCGGGGTGTGGCTGTTCGGGCGCTTCGCCGACACGGCGCTGCCGGGCCTCGCCATGGCCGAGGTCTCGATCGGCGACGCCGCGGACGATGTGGGCGACGACGAGGCGGCCGGGCTGGTCGGCCGCCTCGTCGCGTCGGCCCGCGAGGGGTGAGGGTCAGGACAGGGAGGCGGGCATGATCGCGGATGATCCACGCTGGGATGCGGAGCTGCTCGACGCGCTGCGGCGCCAGGCTGCCCACGAGGCCCTGGACGAGCCCGCCGCCACGCTCGACGCGCAGCGCCGGGCCGCCGACGCGGCGGCGCTGGCCGGCGACGTGGACGGGGTGGCCAGGACCGATTGCCGCGACCGCTGGGTGCTGGCGCGGGGGCGGCGGGTGCTCGTCCGGGTGCACCGGCCGCGCACCGACGCCGTGCTGCCGGCGCTGGTGTACCTGCACGGCGGCGGCTGGGTGTTCGGCTCGCTCGACACCTGCGACCGGCTGATGCGCGAGCTGGCGCTGGCGGGCGACGTCGCGGTGGTGGGCGTGGACTACGCCCTGTCGCCGGAAGCGGTGTTCCCGCAGGCGGCCGAGGAGTGCGCGGCGGTGTTCCGCCAGGTGATGGCCGAGGCCGCGACGTGGGGCCTCGACCCGCAGCGCATGGTGCTGGGCGGGGACTCCGCCGGCGGCAACCTCGCCTTTGCCACGGCACTCCTGCTTCGCGACGCCCAGGCGGACCCTGCGCCAGACGGGGCGCCAGAGGGGGCGCCAGAGGGGGCGCCAGAGGGGGCGCCAGACGGGGCACCGGACAGGGTGACAGGCGGGCCACCGGACGGGGCGGCGACCCAGGCGTGGCGGGCCCTGCGCGGCGTGCTGGCGATCTACCCGGTCTGCGACAGCGCGATGGACAGCGCCAGCTACGCGGAGTTCGCCACCGGCTACGGGCTCGACGCCGCCGACATGGCGTGGTTCTGGGCGCGCTACATCCCGGATCAGGCGACACGCGCCGCGCCGCTGGCCTCGGTGGGCCGCGCGGCGCTGCACGCGCTGCCGCCGGTGCTGATCCTGGCGGCCGAGCTGGACGTGCTGTGCGGCGAGGGCGAGGCGATGGCGGCGCGGCTGCGCGAGGCCGGCGTGGCGGTGCGCCACGAGGTGGCCCGCGGCGCCTGGCACGGCTTCCTGGTGCACAGCCCCTCCGCCGCGCTCTCGCGCGAGGCGCTGTCGCAGGCGGGCGACTGGCTGCGCGAGCGGTGCCGCCCCTGACCGCGGCCGATCCCTCCGACGCCCCGGGATCGCACTGGACGACGGAGCCCCCCGGGGCGGCGCTGGTGGATGTGTCGCTCGCGGCGGGCGCGGGCCGGCGCGACATCCTCGGCGGCGGTTGGTGCGACGCGGAGTCCACCGCCACCTGGACCGGCGGGTCGGAGGCAGGGCTGCACCTGCCGCTTGCGCCGGGGACGCGAGGCTGCGTGCTGCGCGTCGCCGCCGCGCCGTACCGCGTGGCGCACAAGCTCGGGGCGCAGCGCGTGCTCGTGCTGGCGGGCGGCCGGCTGGTCGGGCGGATGCGCTACGAGGCGCCCGGCGTGGCGGAGCTGGCGATCCCGGCATGGGCCACGCTGGGGCGGCGGGTGCTGACGCTGACGCTGGTGCTGCCCGACGCGCGCCGCCCGTTCGAGCTGGGCGACAGCGAGGACCGCCGCCTGCTGGGGCTCTGCGTCAGCCGCGTCGAGCTGCTGCCGCAGAGCAGGGCAGGGCACGCGGACGGCGGCGCGCCGGCCACGGACCGGACCGATCCCGATCCCGCCTGGTCCGGCCCGTTGGGCGGGGATGCGCGCGAGCCGACGGACCGCGCGCTGCTGGAAGGCTTCGAGTCGCTGGGCTGGAACGCGGAGTTCGGCTTCGTGCAGCGCCGCGTGCTGGCCGAGCCGGCGGGGCTGCTGCGCTGGGCGTCGGCGCCGCTCGGCGCCGCGGTGCTGGCAGAGGCCCTGGACGCCGCGCTGTATGGCGTGGGTGATCCCGCGCAGATCGCGGTCACGGCGCACGACGATGCCTGGATCGCCACCGACCTGCGCTGGGGCTTTCGCACCGAGACGCACGTGCCGCTGCACGCCCTGGGCAGCGAGCCGGTGCGCGAGCGCGAGGCCGTAGCCCGCACGATGCTGCGCGCCAGGCTGCTGGACACGCTGCGCGAGGGCCGCCGCCTCCTGGTGTACCGGGAGCGCCACCCCGACGAGCGCGACGCGGCGGCGGCGCTGGCGGAGGCGGTCGCCGCGCACGGCGGGTGCGCGCTGCTGTGGGTGTCGCACGGCGCAGAGGCCGCGGTGCGGCGGCGCGGGCGGCTGCTGGAGGCGACGCTGCCGTGCCTGGCGCCGGCCGGCAACCTGGCGCGGGTGGCGGCGGAGGACTGGCTCGGCGTGTGCCGGGCGGCGTGGCGGCTGGCGACGCGCTGAAGCAAGCAAGGTTGAGGCTCTGCCTCAAACTCCGCCAAAGGCAGGCCTTTGGAATCCAATACTTAAGTAAGGCCGGTCCAGGGGGGCCTCCCCCCTGGCGGGTCTGGGCAGAGCCCAGCCTTGCTTTCTTGCCCTGCCTCAGCCGGCCCGTTCGGGCTTCGCCCCGTCGTGGCTCAGCGTCATCGCCGTCGCCACCAGCGCCACGTGCGAGAACGCCTGCGGGAAGTTGCCCACGAGGCGCCCGGCCGCCGGGTCGTATTCCTCGCTGAGCAGGCCGACGTCGTTGCGCAGCGCCAGCAGGCGCTCGAACATCGCCCGCGCCTCGGGCCCGCGGCCGCTGCGGTCGTAGGCGTTGGCGAGCCAGAACGTGCAGGCCAGGAACGCCCCCTCGCCGGGCGGCAGGCCGTCGACGCTGCTCTCGGTGCGGTAGCGCAGCACGAAATCGTCGACCAGGAGGTCATGCTCCACCGCGGCGATGGTGGCCACCACGCGCGGGTCGTCCCAGGGCAGGAAGCCGACCTGCGGGATCAGCAACAGGCTGGCATCGAGGTCCTTCGAGCCGTAGCTCTGGGTGAAGCAGCCGCGCTCCGGGTCGACGCCGTCCTTGCAGATCTCGGCGTGCACCTGGTCGCGCAGCGCCCGCCAGTGCTCCACCGGGCCGTCGAGGCCGTGGCGGGTGGCGGTGAGCACGGCGCGGTCGAAGGCGACCCAGACCATGACCTTGGACAGGGTGAAGTGCTTCGAGCCGCCGCGCACTTCCCACATGCCCTCGTCCGGCAACTGCCAGACGGTCTCCAGGTGGCCGAGGACGCCGCACTGCAGGTTCCAGCTGCTGTGCGGCGCGTGCAGGCCGCCCTCGCGCGCCCGGTACAGGGCGTCCATGACCTCGCCGTAGACGTCGAGCTGGAGCTGGCCGGAGGCGGCGTTGCCGACGCGCACCGGCGAGGCGCCCTGGTAGCCGGCGAGCCACGGCACTTCCCACTCGGCCAGACGCCGCTCGCCCGCCAGGCCGTACATGATCTGGATCTGCGCGGCGTTGCCGGCGATGGCGCGGTGCAGCCAGTCGCGCCAGGCCTGGGCCTCGTCGAAGTAGCCGGCGCGCATGAAGGCGAACAGCGTCAGCGTGGCGTCGCGCAGCCAGCAGAACCGGTAGTCCCAGTTGCGCCCGCCGCCGAGCTGCTCCGGCAGGCTGGTGGTGGCGGCGGCGGCGATGCCGCCGGTGGCGCCGTAGGTCAGCGCCTTGAGCGTCAGCAGCGAGCGCAGCACCGCCTCCTTGTACTCCCCCTGGTAGGTGCAGCGCGACGACCACTCGCGCCAGTGCGCGTCGGTCGCGGCCAGCGCGGCCTGGGGGTCGATGGCCTCCGGGATCGGCAGGTGCGAGGCGCAGTGCTGCAGCACGAAGGGCAGGGTCTGGCCGGCGCGGACCTGGAAGCGCGCCACGGTGACCAGGTCCTCGCCGGCCAGATCCACCTCCGAGCGCAGCACCACCATCTCCGGCCCGGCGATCGCGGAGATGCCCCGGTTGTCGGGCAGGCGCGTGACCCAGGGCACGGAGGTGCCGTAGTCGAAGCGCAGGCCGATGCGCATCTGCATCTCGACGTGGCCGCCGCGCCCCTCCACCAGCCGCACGATCGAGGAGTTGGCGACGCCCACCGGCATGAAGTCGATCACCGCGACGCTGCCGGTGTCGGTGGTGAACAGGGTCTCCAGCACCAGGCTGCCCTGCCGGTAGACGCGGGTGGCGACAGGGTGCGCCGTGCCGGGCTCGGGCGGGTCGTACCCCTGCGGCGCGATCTGCCAGCGTCCGTTGTGGCTGCTGCCGAGCAGGGCGGCGAAGCAGGCGGCGCTGTCGAAGCGCGGCCAGCACAGCCAGTCGATCGAGCCGTTGCGCCCGACCAGGGCCGCGGTGGTGGTGTCGCCGATCAGGGCGTAGTCCTCGATCGGCAGGGCCTGGGCCTGGGTGGGATCGCCATCCGGGTCTGCAGGAGCCTGGTGGATAGCCTGGGACATGCGGGTGCGGCTCCGGGGAATCTGATGTTCATAGCAGACCGGCTTGCCGGAGGAACAATCATGGCGTGCGGCGCCCTGTGGCCCGGACAAGGCGCGTCGGCCCTCCCAGGTGTGGATGGCGGAGTGACGCGGTAGGAGGCAGGCAGGCAAGGTTGAGGCTCTGCCTCAAACTCCGCCAAAGGCTGGGCCTTTGGAATGCCTTCTTTTAAGAGGTAGGCGTCACAAGGTCTTCGGCTGGCGGGTCCGGGCAGAGTCCGGCCCCGGCCGCGCCGCCGCTTCGGGCGGCCTTGACATCCGGGTCGCGCCATCCTCTTTACGGCGCCTGCGCGCGTTCCGGTGTTTCGGGCGTGCCGGCGCCCGGCTCCGGGTTCCGGCGTGCGGCTCCGGGGCGCGGGGCGGCCGCAGGGGTGTAGCTCAATTGGCTAGAGCGCCGGTCTCCAAAACCGGAGGCTGGGGGTTCGAGACCCTCCACCCCTGCCAGCCGGCCCGCCGTGCGCGGGTGCGGCTCACCAGCGGGGTATCCATACTGTGGCGACAAGTCCGGCAAGGTTCGTGCGCGAAGTGCGCGCGGAGGTGGCCAAGGTCACCTGGCCGTCGCGCAAGGAGACCCTGGTGACGACGGGCCTGGTGCTGGCGATGGCGGGGCTCGCGGCGGCGTTCTTCTTCATCATCGACCAGGTGATCGGGCTCGGCGTCCGCCAGCTCTTCCACGGCGGATTCTGAGGAGGCTCTGGCAATGACCAAGCGCTGGTACGTGGTGCACGTCTATTCCGGCTTCGAGAAGAAGATCGCCCAGCAGATCAAGGAGCAGGCCGCGCAGAAGGGCCTCGCCGACCTGATTGACGAGGTGCTCGTCCCTGCCGAGGAGGTGGTCGAGCTGCGCCGCGGGCAGAAGATCAACGCGGAGCGCAAGTTCTTCCCCGGCTACGTGCTGGCGAAGATGGAGATGACCGACGACACCTGGCACCTGATCAAGGACACGCCGAAGGTCACGGGATTCCTCGGCACCAAGATGCGGCCGAGCCCGATCACCGAGGCCGAGGCCGACCGGATCATCAAGCAGTCCGCGGAGGGGGTGGAAAACCGCCGCCCTGCGATCCTGTTCGAGATCGGCGAGCAGGTCCGGGTGGCCGACGGCCCGTTCACCAGCTTCAACGGCACGGTCGAGGAGATCGACGAGGAGAAGGGCCGCGTGAAGGTCAGCGTCTCGATCTTCGGCCGCTCGACCCCGGTGGAGCTCGAGTACAGCCAGGTTGAGAAGGCCTGACGAAGGACACAGGCAGGGCCGGGATTCTGCCCCTGTGTCCTGCCGAAGGCTCGCCTTGAGATTTGACGCTTAGACAGTACCAACGGCCCTTTGAAACGACCGGTGGAGCAGGTACGGTTGAGGCTCTGCCTCAAGCTCCGCCAGGGGCCGCGCCCCTGGACCGGCTTCTCTCAAACAAGGCCGGTCCAGGGGGGCTTCTCCCCTGGCGGGTCTGGGCAGAGCCCAGCCTTGCTTGCTGTCAGGCGGCCGCGGACTCCGCGGCCTCGCTCAGCGCCTCGCCAAGCGCCTTGATCTTCTCGGCGTTCTTGCTGTCGGACTTGCCGGCGATGGCCACCGTTTCCTTGCCGAGCTTCAGCACGAGCTTCTTGACCTGCTCCGGGTTGATCGGGTCGGCGTGAAGGTGCTTCTTCAGGTTCTCCAGGTCCTTGACGATCGTCTTGGCGGCGGGCGAGTCCACCTTTTCCAGCGTGGCTTCCCAACCCTCGATGTTCTTCACCGCGGCGGCGACGGTGAAGCCCTTCAGGCCGTCCTTGATGTGCTTGATGGTGGCGTCGAACTGAGGCATCAGGCGTTCCCTTGACTGGCGGCCCACGAAGCGCGCGGCCGTGACCGCAACAGCGCCTTGCCGCCCCGGAGGTTGCCCGGCGCCTGAACATACTGGCGTGACCCCGCAGGAGTGGCACGGGCGAGCCATCGGAAGCTCAGGTCAGCGGCCCTGCGCGTTGACCTGTCAGCAAGCAAGGCTGGGCTCTGCCCAGACCCGCCAGGGGGGAAGCCCCCCCTGGACCGGCTTTACTTAAGTATTGGACTCCAAAGGCGAGCCTTTGGCGAAGTTTGAGGCAGAGCCTCAACCTTGCTTGCTTCGCTCCCTGCCTGCGACCTAGCTCGCGCTGAGCACCGACCCCGCGAGCTGGCTCGTGGCGACTCCCGAGAACACGATGCGCGTATGGTCCGACAGGGTCAGCGTCGTGCTGCCGCCCGCGGTGACGGCGGTGGCGAGCGCCTGGGCGAGCTGGCTCGGGGCGTACCCGAAGAACCCGACCTGGTCCGTGCCCGGCTTGAAGCCGTTCAGCGTCACGCTGCCGCCGGCGTGGCCGTCGACGATGCTGACGAGGTCCCTGCCGGTGCCGCCGTCCACCGTGGCGCTGCCGCTGCCGGCGGAGAAGGTCGCGGTGCCGTGCCCCTCGACCACCAGCGTGCTGCCGCCGGCGCCGAAGATGGTGGCGCTGCCGGTGGCGCCGGTGAAGACGCTGTCCTGGCCGCTGCCGGCCATGACCAGGCTGCTGCCGCTGCCGGCGGCGATCAGGGCGTTGCCGCCGCCCGCGAAATACAGGTTGTTGCCGCTCGACCCGGTGCCGACCAGCGTCTCGTTGCCCTGCCCGGCGGCGAGCACGTCCAGCGCCGCCGAGTTGGTGTAGAGCCGGTCGCCGTTGCCGCCGCCGAGGATGCTGCTGGCGCCGTTGCCGGCCACGATGACGTTGTTGCCCGCGGTGCCACCGTAGAACACGCCGCCGCCGGCGCCGCCGTACGCCTGCAGGGTGCCGGTGCCGCCGAACACCCCGGCGAAGCCGCTGCCGGTGAACACCGTGGAGGTGCCGGCGCTGTTGACGAACACGAGCTGGCCGCTGTTGCCGTACACCATGGCGTTGCCGGTGTCGGCGAAGACGGTGTTGTTGCCGGTGGACGCCACGAACAGGTCGTTGCCGCCGCCGCCGAGCAGCATCGAGCTGGCGCTGCTGCCGTAGAGGCTGTCCGTGCCGGCGCCCGAGGTGACGGTGTCGCTGCCGGACCCTGCCACGAGCACCGAGTTGCCGGTGCCGACGTCGGTGAGCGTGGTGGTGGAGGCGGCCCCGACGACCAGGGCGGTGAAGTTCTCCGGCAGCGTGGTGATCGTCGGGTCGGTGGGCGTGAAGATCACGGTGTGCAGCGCCGACGTGACCTGCGCGTCGGTGCCGCTCACCACGTAGGTGAGGCCGTCCGGAGCGATGAAGCCGCTGCCCAGCCTGGAGTAGCTGCCGGCGGTGCCGGGCGGCAGGGCGGCGGTCACGGTGACGATCTGGTTCGCGTCCGGCCCGGTCGCGGACAGCGGCAGGAACGGCAGCAGGCCGCCGCTGGCGGCCGCGTCGACCACGCTGGTCAGGGTGTTGGTGACGCTGCCCAGGCCGAGGCCGTCGGTGACGGCCACGGCGAAGCTGGTGGTGACGCTGGCGCCGGCGAGCGGGCCGGGCTGGAACACCAGGGCGTCGATCCCGGCCTGGGCCGCGGCGCCGATGTTGGGCTGGGCGGCAAAGCTGCGGGTGTAGACCAGGTTGTTGCCGACCGTCGTGGGCGTCCACCCGGCGGAGGAGGCGGCGGTGAAGCTGCCGTTCCCGCTAGCGCCGCCGAGGATGGTGACGGTGGCCGTCAGGCTGGTGTTGTCGGGGTCGGTGACGACGAGGCTGCCGAACGGGAGCGCGGTGGCGCCGGAGACGGGCTGGCCGGCGATGCCGCCGGTCACGCTCGGCGTGTGGTGCGGCGCCGTCACCTGCACCGTGGTGGTCTGCGTGGCGGTGTTGGTGCCGCCCCCGGAGGGATCGGCGGCGTTGGGGTCGGTGGCGGTCACGGTGATCGCCACCGGGCTGGTGGCGCCGGGCGCGGCGGTGTGGGCCGCCGAGGGCGTGAAGGTCACGCCCTCCAGGATGGCCTGGAGCTGCGCCGCGGTGCCGGCAGCGCTCAGGGTGCCGGTGGCGGCGTTGTAGGTGGCGCCGGCCGAGGACAACGTGCCGGCCGACGGTGCGATCGCGACCGAAAGCGTGTCGGGCAGCGCGCCAGGTACGGTGTCGGCGTAGGTGTCGATGACCAGGGCGGCGGCGAGCGGATGGGTGGGCGTCGTGCCGGTGGCGGACGCGGTGCCGTTGGCGTTGACCAGGGACACGGAGGAGCCCGCCGGCCCGATCGGCAGGGCGATGGTGGTCGACGCGTTGGGGTTGAGCGGCGTGAAGGCGCCGCCCGGCGAGACGGTGACGGTGTGGTTCGCGTTGCCGGGGCTGGCGTTCGGGTTGACGGTGCCGCTGACCACGATCGTCGCGGCTGCCCCGATCGTCAGGTTGACGGGGATCGCGCCGCCGGTGCCGGAATGCGAGCCCGCGCTGTCGGTGACGGTGTAGCCGCCGGCCACGATGTTGGCGGGCAGCAGGTCGCTGAGCGTGATCTCGGAGTCCGGGTTCGGGCCGTTGTTGGTGACGGTGTAGGTGTAGTTGAAGCTGTCGCCCGGGTGGATCAGCGTCGGGTTGACGGTGCCGGTGGTCAGGTCGTCGACCGTGGGCGCGCCAAGCGCCAGCGCGACGGGCAGGGTGACGGCGACGTTGTCGATCTGGTGCAGGTCGTCGTAGCCGCCGGTGCCCGAGCCGAACCCGAAGTAGAGCTGGCCGGGCAGCGTCTGGGTGACGGTGGTGCTCAGGACCTGGGCGAAGCCCTGGCCGCTGCCGGTCGGCCGCATGTAGACGTCGACCTGCTCGTGCGTCGAGTCGACCTGGCGGAGGTTGACCTGCACGTCGCGGGTGCCGTCGATGCCGGGCGCATAGGTCGCGCTGCTGTCGTAAGCGTAGCCGCTGGTGCCGTTGCCCTGGCCGCGGATGACGACCGTGTCGGGCGCGTTGCCGCCGCCTGGTCCGGGTCCGATGGGGCCGGTCCCCGTCGTCTGGTGGCCGGTCGTGGAGGAGAAGTTCCCGTAGGTGTCGAACCCGATGCCCAGGAAGCCGTCGGTGATGCCGGTGCTGCTCCCCGAGTCCGAGTAGCCGAGCCCGCCGCCGTAGCCGCCCGGCTGCACGTTGGCCAGCCCGCCGCCCGCGTTGACCGAGTCGCCGTTGAGCAGGAACAGCGAGATGCCGTCGCCGCCCGAGGGGTTCGGGCTGGTGCCGTTCCCGCCAGAAGAGCTGTAGGTGAACTGGATGGTGATCGCGTTCTGCGGCGAGATCGGGGCGCTGTAGATGGCGAGCCCGGTCTGCACGGTCCGGTCTGGCGTGAGCGTGAGCGCCGCCCCGGTGACACTGGCGTTGCCGCTGAGCAGGAAGCTGCCGGCCGAGCTCGGCGCGCTGAAATCGGTGACCTTGAACGGGTAGCCCGGCGGCGGCGGCGGCGCGGCGGCGCCGGACAGGGCGTGCGCATAGCCGCGCAGCACGCCCGCGGCGACAGGGGGCGCGACCGTCGCGCCTCGCGTCTTGCCCGCCGTATTCATGGGCGCGCCAGGTGCGGACAGCACGTCCAGCTCCCACGATGCCCCGGCCACGCTGCCGACCAGGTGCGACGCGGCCGCCACGGTGACGCCGGTGCTGCGGCCGAGCCCGTCCACCAGGGCGCGTCCGGCCGCGCCGTCGCCGACGTGGCAGCCATACAGCGCGAGGGTGCCTCCGGGCGCGATCGCCGCGCCGATCGCCGCCAGCGCCGGCCCGTGCTCCGCGAGCGTCGCCGCATCGAGCCGCGCGGAGCCGAGCCGCAGGCGGCCGGCGGTGCCGTGGGCGATCACGCAGACGCCCGACAGGTCGGTGCAGCCGGCAAGGACGCGCGCCATCTGGTCGAGGCCGCAGAGTGCGGCGTCGAGCACCCAGGTGCGGACGCCTGGCTCGGCGCCGGCCAGCAGCGACGCCGCGTCAACCACGGCCGGGTCGATGAACAGCACACGGCCGCCGATGATGCCGGCATGGCCCGGGCGTGACCCGGGCGGCATGAGAAAATCCTCCGCCATGGCATCGTGCTTCGCAGGAATAGAAGCAGTCGATCCCGCATGGGTATTCAGCATGTCAGTCTCCGATCCACGTATGTGCGGATTTGAAGGCGCCGTTCTGGGCTCCCTGCATTGACCCGGAAGAAAGCAAGGCTGGGCTCTGCCCAGACCCGCCAGGGGGAAGCCCCCCTGGACTGGCTTTACTTAAGAAGGCCGGTCCAGGGGGGCTTCCCCCTGGCGGAGTTCGAGGCAGAGCCTCAACCTTGCTTGTCGGTCACTCCAAGGGGCGATTGGTATTACTGCGATGCTCAGAGAATTGGAGGTTCAGGCCTGGTGCCAGGCCGGCGTTCAGATCCCGTTCGAGTCCGTTTCCCGTGCCTGGATCATGCGGGCATCAGCAACGGACACCTGCGGGAGTCCCGATAGAATCGACAACCTGGACGTGCAACAGCGGATCACGAACGCCAAAGCCTCGGGTCATGACGATCACAGGTTGTGGCAGGCAGGCCATGCTGATGACGAGGATTGTCGCGCGATGACCGCTGCGCGCACACCCGGCGAGGCCGGGGCGTCGGCGGGCCTGCTCAGCGCCGACCGATCCCCGTGTATTCGAAGCCCGCCGCACGAAGCGCCTGCGGGTCGAACACGTTGCGCAGGTCGACCACGACCCGCCCCGCCATCGCCCGGGCCAGCGCCTCGGGGGCCAGCGCGCGGAACTCGCCCCATTCCGTGACCACCACCAGCGCGTCGGCCCCCTGCGCCGCCTCCAGCGCGGCGGCGCAGTACACCACCTCGGGCGGCAGCATCGGGCGCGCGGCGTCCATGCCGACCGGGTCGAACACGCGGACCCTGGCGCCGGCCTCCACCAGCCGGCCCACGATCGGCAGCGACGGCGCGTCGCGCATGTCGTCGGTCTCCGGCTTGAAGGTCAGGCCGAGCACCGCGACCGTCCTGTTGTGCACCGAGCCGCCGCACGCCTTGACCACGCGCGCCGCCATCGACGACTTGCGCGCGTCGTTCACGCCCACCGTGGCCTCGATCAGGCGCGACGGCGCGCCGTGGTCCTGCGCGATCCGCATCAGCGCCAGGGTGTCCTTGGGAAAGCACGAGCCGCCGAAGCCGGGGCCGGGGTGGAGGAACTTGCGGCCGATGCGCCCGTCCAGGCCGATGCCGCGGCTGACGTCGTGCACGTCGGCGCCGACCTTCTCGCACAGATCGGCCATCTCGTTGATGAAGGTGATCTTCATCGCCAGGAACGAGTTGGCGGCGTACTTGATCAGCTCCGCCGTCTCCAGGCCGGTGAACAGGATCGGCGTCTCGATCAGGTAGAGCGGTCGGTAGAGGCGGCGCATCACCTCCTGGACGCGCTCGGACTCGGCGCCGATCACCACGCGGTCGGGGCGCAGGAAGTCGCCGATCGCCGAGCCCTCGCGCAGGAACTCGGGGTTCGACGCCACGTCGAACTCGAGCTCAGGGTTGGCGTCGCGCGCGATCTGTGCCACCCGCCGCCCGGTGCCGACCGGCACGGTGCTCTTGGTGGCGATCACCACGTAGCCCCGCGCCGCGCGCGCGACCTGCTCGACGGCGGCATAGACGTAGGAGGTGTCGGCGTGGCCGTCGCCGCGGCGGGACGGCGTGCCCACCGCGATGAACACGACCTCCGCGCCCTCGATGCCGGCTGCGATCTCGCCGGTGAAGCCGAGGCGGCCGGCGGCAACGTTGTCGGCGACCAGTTTGTCCAGGCCGGGCTCGTAGATCGGGATGCGGCCGTTCTGCAACGCGTCGAGCCGGGCCGGGTCCGCCTCGACCACGGTGACCGCGATGCCGAGGTTGGCGAAGCACGCGCCGGACACCAGGCCCACGTAGCCGCCGCCGATTACCGCAATGCGCAAGAGCCGTCTCCCAGCAACCTACGCGAGCAGGAAGCACAGCGGCGGCGGCAAATCCAGGGCAACACGCGACCACGGCGGCGCGACCCAGGGTTCCAGGACCGGCCAGGCAAGAAAGGTTGAGGCTCTGCCTCAAACTCCGCCAAAGGCTCGCCTTTGGAATCCACTTGTTTAAGGAAGGCCGGTCCAGGGGCGGCTCGCCCCTGGCGGGTCTGGGCAGAGCCCAGCCTTGCTCGCCGACAGGTCGATGTCCGGGCCATTGGTCCTGGCGACCATCGCGGCATCGCTCCTGCGCGACGGCGAACGATCCGGCTTGGTTACGAGCAAAGCCATTGCCGCCAGTCCGGCCTCCGATGCCGGGCGGCTAGCGCCTATTCAACGACGATGCGGATCTTGCGGGAGACGACTGGCGGGTCGAACGGCTTGTGCTCCGCATCGCCCAGAACGAACTGCAACGTGTGCGGCCCGGGAGGCAGGTCGAGGCGTCCCTCGGTCTGGCCGGCGCCGTAATGGATGTGCATCTTATCTGCCGGGATCGCCACCCCGGGCTCGGGCAACGCCTCGACGTCTACCAGGAGATGGTGGTGCCCGAGGTTGGGCGCCACATCGCCCGCGCGCGTCACCCCCATGTTGCGCAGGCCGAACCGGCACCAGAACGGCCCGTGGATGCGCTGCCCGTCCGGTGGCCAGATGATGTAGAGATAGGCATCGGCTGGCGAGGGCGTGCCGGCGGCAAGCGCGCGCGTGCACGTCGCGGCAAGGACCGCGGCCAGAGCCGTCCCGTGCAGCAAATTCCTGCGGCCGATCGGTATGGCGACCTCCCCGTGGATCGTGTGAGTCATTCGGACAGGGCGACGCGGAACCCGTGCGTCGGGTAGCGCACGGAGGCGTCGTAGGACTCGCGGCTGGCGGGGCGCACGGCGGCGGCTTCCTCCATCCACGATCCGCCGCGCAGTACGCGCGCCTGGCAGTCGGGCGCGGCCCAGGCCACCGAGCCATCCGCAGGGGCACCCTGATAGTCGCGGTGCCAGCAATCGACGACCCACTCCGCCACGCCGCCGCCCATCCCGTAAAGCGCGAACGGGTTGGCCGGGTAGGCTCCGACCCAGGGCGGGTTCTGCAATTCGGCCGGGACTCCGCACCCCTTGCAGCCCGATTTGCCGGGCAGCATGGCATCGCCCCAGGCATAGTGCGTGGTGGTCCCGCCGCGGGCGGCATATTCCCATTCCGCTTCCGTGGGCAGGCGGTAGTGCTGCCCGGTGACGCCCGACAGCCATTCCGTATAGCGGCGCGCATCGTCCCAGCTGATGTTGGTGACGGGATTCTGCGGCTTTCCCGTGGCCTCCTGGTTGCATGCGCCGGCGCGCACGCATTCCTGCCACTCGCGCACCGTGGTGGCATGCTCGGCGATCGAGAAGCGCCTGACCGCGACCGGATGCGCCGGCCGCTCCGAGCGGTCGTCGCCGCTGCCCATCCGGAAGGTGGCGCCGGGAAGCGCGATCATCGTCGGCTTGAGGACGACCGAGACCAGAGCCGTGGATGCCGACGATGCGGTGCCCGCCGAGGCGCTCGCCAGCGGGGCTTCCGGCGGAACAGCCTGCGGTGCGGCGGCCGTGTCTGCCGTTCTGGGCTTGTCGAGCAATGCCGGAGCGGTGATGGGCGATGGAATGAGACCCGCTGTCGGCACGGCGGCGCCGGGCCGGTCCCCGGCGGCGGACTCATGCGGTGCGGGAGGAGCCACGGTCTGGGTGTCAGGCCGGGCGATGCCGTTCACCTGCATGGTGAGCCAGCCGCCCGTCGATCCGTTGCCAGGCGTCAGGACGGAACGACCGGCCACGGCCAGAAGAACCAGTCCGAGCCCGCCGGCGGCTCCGGCCAGGGCGACTTTCACCTTTCTGCCACGGTCGCGACGCGGCGGCGTCCAGGCTGCCCGGGGCGGATTTAACGAGGTGACCGTTTGGGCGGCGGACGCGGGTCGGGGCGTGGGTGGGACTGGGCTGAGCAGCAGGCGTTCGCGCAGCTCGTTGAAGTCCTCAAGCGCGGGCAGGCTGGCCGCCTCGGTGCGGCCGGCAAAGACGACCTGCAGATGTGGCCCCATGCGGACCGCCTGCTCGATATAGCGCAGCGCCGGCTCCGAGAGCGACGCGGCACCCTCGACCACCAGGACGATCTGGTCACAGGTGGCGTCAGGGGCGGTAAGGAGGCCGAGGCCCTGCTCGACCTCCATGCCACCCAGCACCTGATGGGCCGCCGCCAACTGGTCCATCACGCTCGGCAGGTCCAGCGGCGGACGGATGCGCAGGACGCGGGTGCGGGTGCGGACCAGCAGCGCCATCGTACCGGTCTGGCCGGTGACCAGCGCGGAGACGCCACCCGCCTGGATACCCGGGAATACATTGTCCGAGGATCGTGTGGTAACGGCAGACGCCTGCCTGGATATTCCGAAGCCGTTCATTTGTCAGGTATATGACAGGTATCATAATGCGCAACGATCCTTCGCCGTCACGTTCCTGTGACCGAGCGCGCGAAGCGGGCTGGTCGCGCGTCGCAGTATTCGAACGCTGGCAGCGGCCGACTCTCCGCTCCACTCGATCTTGAGGTATTCGGACCCTGCCGCCTGAAGCACCTGCGGCTGGCACGGGATTTCGTGACCGGTCAGGCAAGCAAGGTTGAGGCTCTGCCTCAAACTCCGCCAAAGGCAGGCCTTTGGAATCCACTTTCTAAGTAAAGCCGGTTTAGGAGGGGCTTTCCCCCGGCGGGTTTGGGCGTAGCTGGCCAAAGGTTCCGATGGCCCACTTGGGCCATTGGAATGGCCAGCGGAGGAGAGCCCAGCCTTGCCTGCTGCCTGCCGTGCGTCTCAGGACTGGCTGGCGGGCGAGACGACCATGCAATTGCCATGGCCGTGGCCGAGCTTCTCGCAGGCATGCATCGCCGCCTCGCGCGACAGGCCGGTGAGCCGGGCGCGGTAGAACGTCGCGTGGCCCTCGCGCACGCCGGCCACCGCCGGCCGAGCCTGCCCGAGCCGGGCGGCGGCGCGCGCTTGGCCGGCCGCGGCGCTGGCCTGGCCCTGGTTGCCGAACGCGCCGACCTGGATCGCCCAGCCGCTGCCCCCTGCACCGGAGCGCGGCAGGGCCTCGGCCATCGCGGGCGAGAACAGCCGCATCCCCTCGTGGCGCGCGCCGTAGGAGGCGGTCTGGAAGCTCGGCGCCGCGGTGACCCGGGCGAAGCCGCCGCGCGCCCCGCGGGTCGAGGCCACCTGCTCCGGGCGCTGCGGGAAGCCGGACCACGCCGGCGGCTCCGGCAGGCGCTCGCGCGCCGAGAAACGCTCCGCCTGCCGCTCGGACCGCGCCTCGGCCAGGCGTTCGGACCGCGGCGCGGCGGCCAGGCGCGGCGCGCGACGGGGCGCTGCTTCCTCGCCGTCCGCCTCGGCGACCTCGACCGGATCGGGCGTGGCGGCCACGTGGTTCATCGCCAGCATGTCGGCCTGGCTGCGGTTGTTCGGGTTCGAGTCGCGGATGTAGGGCGCGATCATTGCCACGTAGTGCCGCGTCTCCGCCGGCAGGCGACGGCCGCGCGTCAGGTAGGCGTCGAGGTTGCCGGGACCGGCATTGTACGCCGCGAGGAAGCCGGGCGAGCCGTAAACGTCATACATCTGTCGGATGTATGCGGTGCCGGCGAGGATGGAGTTGTGCGGGTCGTAGGGATCGTCGCCGATGCCGGTGAACTGGCCGCGTATCCCGTCGAATGTCGCGGGCATCACCTGCATCAGCCCCATCGCCCCCACCGGCGAGGTGACCAGGGTGTCGTTGTGGTAGAGCCGGCCGCCGGACTCGACGCGCATGACCTCGCGGATCCAGCGATCAGGCACGTCGAAGCGGGTGGACGCCTCGGTGATGTAGGGTCCCCAGGGGTCCTCCGGCGGGCCCGGCGGGCTGTAGTCGCCGCGGGCGTGGGCGGCGTACTGCGCCGCCTCCTGGGTCTCGGAAAGCTGCGGCGCGTGGCTGGCGCAGGCGGAGAGCAGGGCGAGAGTGCCGGCGGCGCCCAGCAGCCGCAGCCGCGACAGGGCCCCGGAACGCGGTCGCCGCGGAGCCCGCTGCGCGGTCGGGGCAGGGAAGTGGGCCTGTGCGGGGAGCGGGCTGGACATCCGGCGGAAGCCTCCATCATGGCTAGACCGTGCGGCCGCAAGAAGGACGCCCGCAGTCCGGCGCGAGAGATGCGGCCGACGGCAACCGGGGTGGCCGCCGCTCACATGGCCCGTCAGGAACTCTGTCTAACCCCTTACAGTGGCCCGCGGATCGAGGCAACACGAAGTCGCGGCGAAATGATGTGCAGGAAGCAGGCAAGATTGAGGCTCTGCCTCAAACTCCGCCAAAGGCTCGCCTTTGGAATCCACTTGTTTAAGTAAATCGGTGTCCAGAGGCCTTGGCCTTTGGCGGGTCTGGGCAGAGCCCAGCCTTGCCTGCTGCCTTGGCTATCCCCTGCCGGCTCGACCGCCGCCCGGGCAGGTGCGGCGTTGCCTGCCCGGGTGCGAAGGAGTATCCGCGACCCGCCATGAGCGTCACCCTCGATCGTCCGGCCCAGTCCCTGGTGGGTTCCCACCTCGACCTGAAAGCCGATTCCACACGCCTCGCGCGCAACCGCCTCGCGGTGCACGACGTGGCCGACGGGGTGAGGCTGTGGCGGCTCGCGGTCACGCTGGGCTGGCTCGACATCAAGCTGCGCTACCGCGGCTCGGTGCTGGGGCCGTTCTGGCTGACGCTGTCGACGGCGGTGATGGTGGGCGCGCTCGGCGCGGTGTACGGCACGCTGTTCGCCATGAACCTGCGCGAGTTCCTGCCGTTCATCGCGGTCTCGCTGGTGATGTGGAACGCGATCGGCACGCTGATCGGCGACGCCTGCACCGCCTTCACGCAGGCCGAGGGCACCATCCGCTCGGTACGGATGCCGTTCTTCCTGCAGGCGATCCGCGTGGTGGTGCGCAACGTCCTGGTGCTGGCGCACAACGTGGTGGTGTTCGTGGCCGTGTTCGCGATCTACGGGGTGCTGCCGGGCGCCGAGGCGCTGATGGCGCTGCCGGGATTGCTGCTGTGGCTGGTGGATGCGTTCGCCTGCTGCCTGCTGCTCGGCACGCTGTGCTCGCGCTTCCGCGACATCCCGCCGATCGTGGGCTCGATCGTGCAGATCGCCTTCTACATCACGCCGGTGATGTGGAAGCCTGAGCAGCTCGGCGCACGGGGCTGGTGGCTGCCGCTCAACCCGTTCGACGGGCTGCTCGACGTGGTGCGTGGGCCGCTGCTGTCGCAGCCGCCGTCCGCGCTCGCGTGGAGCACCGCGCTGGGCTTCAGCGTGCTGCTGTGGGCGGGGGCGTGGCTGATGTTCGCCCGTGTGCGTTCGCGCCTGGCGTTCTGGGTGTGAGGGCGGTGAGGCCGGGACGCGACCGGTGGAGCAGGCAAGGCCAGGGGCTCTGCCCGCCATGCCTGAAAATGGGGACCCCGCCAAAGGCTCGCCTTTGGAATCCATTACTTAAGAAAAGCCGGTCCAGGGGGGGCTCCCCCCTGGCGGGTCTGGGCAGAGCCCAGCCTTGCTGGCTGGCTGCTCGCGGAGCCGCGGCATGAGCTCCGTCACCATCGACAACCTGTCCGTCGACTTCCCGCTCTATCACGGCAGCTCGCGCTCCCTGAAGAAGACCGTGCTCGCCGCCGCATCCGGCCGACTCGGCGAGGACCGGCAGAAGCGCGTGGTGGTGCAGGCCTTGCGCGACGTCTCGCTCCGGCTCGGCCGCGGCGACCGGCTCGGCCTGGTGGGCGGCAACGGCGCGGGCAAGACCACGCTGCTGCGCACCATGGCCGGGATCTACGAGCCGGTGGTCGGCCGCGTGCAGGTAGACGGCGTGGTCACCGCCATGCTCGACACCAACCTCGGCATGAACATGGAGCTGACGGGGCGCGAGAACATCATGCTCCGCGGCCTGTACAACGGCTACAGCAAGCCCCAGACCCGCCGGCTGGAGGAGGACGTGGCGGAGTTCGCCGGCCTGGGCGAGTTCATGGACCTGCCGGTGCGGTTCTACAGCTCGGGGATGCTGGTGCGCCTCGGCTTCGCGATGGCCACCGCGGTCAGCCCCGAGGTGCTGCTGATGGACGAGTGGTTCCTCGCCGGCGACGCGGACTTCCTGGCCAAGGCGCGGGCGCGGCTGGAGAGCGTGGTGCGCGGCGCGGAGATCCTGGTGCTGTCATCGCACCAGCCGGCGATCATGCTGGAATGGTGCACCCGGGTGATCTGGATGGACCACGGCCGGGTCCGCGAGGACGGGCAGCCCGCCGAGGTGCTGTCGCACTACCTGGGGCACCCGGTCGAGACGGCGGCGCAGACCGTCGGGGCCTGACGGCAGGCAGCAAGCAAGGTTGAGGCTCTGCCTCAAAGTCCGCCAAAGGCTCGCCTTTGGAATCCAATACTTAAGTAAGGCCGGTCCAGGGGCGGCTCGCCCCTGGCGGGTCTGGGCAGAGCCCAGCCTTGCTTCCTGACGGTCAGGCCCGGTCTGCCAGGCCCAGGGTCGGGAGGGCCGCGGCGACGGCGCCTGTCACCGCGGCCCAGTCGGCGGCGGCGCCCTGCCGCCAGAGCCTGGCGGTGGCGTACCAGGGGCAGGCCTCGCCGGCGAGCCCCCAGCGCCAGTCCGGGCGGCGGGACAGCAGCACCCAGGCCGGCCGCCCCAGCGCGGCGGCGAGGTGGGTGGTCGCGGTCTCCACGCCGATCAGCAGGTCCATGCAGGAGAGCGCCGCCGCGGTCTCGCCGAAATCGCCCAGCTCGCCCGCGATGTCGAGCACTCCGGGCAGCGTGGCGGCCTCGGCGCGACGCGGGCCGTGCTGGAAGCTGACGCACTGCGCGCCGGCGTGGGCGAGAATGGGCCGCAGCAGCGACGCAACCTGGCCCGGCGGCAGCGAGCGGGTGCCGTCCTGGTCGTTCTGCGGGTTGCCGCCCCACACCAGGCCGATTTTCGGGCCGGGCGGCAGGCGGCGGGTCCATACGGCGACGCGGTCGGGATCGGCGGCGAGGTAGCCCTGCGCCAACGGGATATTGCCCGGCTCGGTGGCGAACCGCATCGGCAGGATCTTGTCCTCCGTCCACAGGTCGTGGCGGGGCAGGGGCTTCGTGCGGTCCACCGTCTGCGCGACGCCGGGCAGGCGCTTCAAGACCGGCGCGGCCTCGGCCTGGCAGGCGAGCACGATGCGCGCGCCGCGCTCCGTCAATGCGGGGATGTAGCGGCAGAACTGGAACGCGTCGCCGAACCCGTCGCAGCAGATCACCAGCAGCGTGCGGCCGCGCAGGTCGGCGCGGCCGTCCCACTCGCGCGTCGGGTCAGCCAGGCGCGGAGTGAGCGCGCGGGTGGCGGCCCACTCCGCCCAGCCCTCGCGGTAGCGCCCGGCGGTGAGCAGCATCGCGCCGAGCGTGCCGCGATGGAACATGTTGCCGGGCTCTCGCCGCGCGGCCTCGCGCTGGAGGGCGATCGCCTCGTCGGCGCGCAGCAGGTCGAGCAGGGCGCGGGCGAGCAGGCCGACCGCGGGAGTCAGCGCAGGGTCCACCAGCAGGGCGGCACGCAGGTACGCTTCGGCCTCGTCGGCACGGCCGGCGCGCAGGAGGTCGCCGCCGAACATCAGGTGCATCCGGGCGATGTCGCGCAGACGCATCAGGGTCTCGGGGGGCGGTCCTGCCATCAGGAAGGAAAGCCAGGGGCTCTGCCCCCCATGCTTGGAAGTAGGGACCCCGCCAAAGGCTCGCCTTTGGAAACCTTTTGAAAGGGCTTTCTTATGTGTGCGGGTCTGGGGGCGCCTGCCCCCAGCGGGTCCCCGCTTCCAAGCAATGGGGCAGAGCCCTGGCCTTGCCTTCGCTTCACTGTCCCGGCTTGCGCGTCCACGCCGTCAGCTCGTCGGCCAGCGCGTCGTTGCGATACACCTGCCGCAGCGCCGCGAGGATCGCCGCGGTGTCCACCGCGACTGCGCGGTTCTGCCGCGGGTCGTAGGCGAAGTCGCCGCCGAGGGAGTGGATGTTGCCGTCGAAGATCAGCCCGACGACGTGGGCGTCGCGGTCCACCACCGGGCTGCCCGAGTTGCCGCCGATGATGTCGTTGGTGGTGGCGAAGTCGAATGGGGTGCGCGGGTCCAGGCGGTCCTTGGCGTCGAGCCAGTCCTGCGGCAGCCGGAACGGGTCGCTGCCGGTGGCGCGGCGGTAGAGGCCGGCCATGTCGGTGAACGGCGCCACCGCGCGGCCGTCGTCCTCGGTCCAGCCCTTCACCGTGCCGTACGAGATGCGCGGGGAGAACGTGGCGTCGGGGTAGTTCGAGGTGCCGTCGCGGGCGAAGCGGGCGCGGGCGATGGTCTCGCTGTTCTTGGCGAGCACGGCATCGACCTCGTCCTCGTGCTGCTTGCGCACCGTGCGGGCGGCGGGGTCGACGTCGCGGGCGAGCACGACCATGGGGTCGGTGGACGCGGCGATCGCGGCCGCGCCGCCGTCCCAGAGCGTGCGGCGCTCCGCGGGATCGGCGAGCCTGGTCCCGCCCACGAGGCGGTCGGCGAGCTGCTCCGGGGAGGCTTGCCCGAGCACCTGGTGGATGAACGCGTCGTCGGCGCCCAGCGTCTGGCGCAGCGCGGTCAGCGAGAACGCCAGCGTGGTGCGCTCGAACTCCGGGTAGATCGGCGCCGCGGAGAACAGCGACTGCTGCAGGGCAGGCAGGTTGGCGTCGCGGTACTCGGGCAGGCGGTCGGCGTCGGGCCTGGCGCGCTCGGCGGCAGCGCGGACCAGGGTGCGGGCGCGGGCGAACAGAGTGGAGCCGAAGCCTGCGGCGCGGCCACGGCGGCCCTCCACCATGGCGAAGCGGGGCGCCAACTGCCGGTCCCGCGTCTCGGCGGCGGCGATCGCGGACCAGGGGTCGCCGTAGTCGGCCTTGCGGGCCGGATCGGCGTCGACCCAGGCCTTCAGCGCGGCTTCCGCATCGCGCTTGCGCTCGAACAGCACGGGGTCGGCGAGCGTGCCCTGCCAGCCCTCGAACACCTTCAGGCTGTTCTCCACGCCGAACAGATCGTCCTGCGCCTGCTTGGCCTGCTCCGGCCCCCGGCGGCCATACTCCCACAGCATGCCGTCGAGCGCGGAATACAGGGTGCGGACGCGCGGCAGGGTGGCGTCGCGCAGCGTGGTGAGCTGCGCCACCGTCTCGTCGCGGCTGGTCGAGCCTGGGTTGCCCTCGGTGAACACCAGCTCGTCGGCCTTGGGGCCGTCGGGGGAGAACGGGAAATACGTCGGGTGCAGCGGCTTGCCGTCCGCGTACGCGCGCAGGAAGGTCAGGTCGAGGTCGTAGCGGGGGAAATTGAAGTTGTCGGGGTCGCCGCCGAAGAAGGCGATGTCCTGCGACGGCGCGAACACCAGGCGCACGTCCTGGGTGCGGCGATACTTGTAGAGCGCGTAGCGGCCGCCCTGGTACAGGCTGACCACGTCGCAGCGCCAGGTGGCGGCGTCGCCGGCGACGCAGTCGGTCTCGATCTTGCTGGAAGCCGCGCGCTGCGCCTTGACGTAGTCCGAGCCGGTCTTGCCCTTGGTCGCCTCGCCCATTGCGGGGGTGACGTCGCTGATGCTGTCGAGCTGGTTCAGCTCCAGGTCGGGGCAGCGCGGCTCCTCCTCGCGCTTGGCCGCGCTGTAGCCGGCCTGCATGTAGTTGTGGCCGGCGTCGGAGAGCTGCGACAGGCAGGCGTTGGCGCAGTGGTGGTTGGTCATCACCAGGCCGTCCGCGGAGACGAACGAGCCGGAGCAGCCCTGCGCGAGGCGGAGCGAGGCGCCCTGCACGCGCGCGATCCAGTCGGGCGCCGGCGTGAAGCCGTAGGCCTGCTGCATCTGCTTCGCGGGGAGGTTGTCGAGGGTCCACATGCCTTCCTCGGCGTGGACCGCGGTGGCGGTGAGGACGAGGCCGGCAGCGGCGATCAGATGCTTCATGGACCTTGGGGAGCTGGAAGGAAAAAGAAAAGGCTGGGGGGCGAGGCCGCCCCCCAGACCCCGGCATTTACGAAGAAAGCCAAGTTGCGCAGGTCCAGGGGCGCTGCCCCTGGCGGGTCCCCGCCTTGAAGCAGGGGGCAGAGCCCTGGCCTTCCTCACTCCTGCTTGGTCGCCAGCCCCACGTCGGTGATGCCGGTCTTCCGCACGGTGTCCATCACGTCCATGACCTGCTGGAAGTTGATGCTCTTGTCGGCGGCGATCACCACGTTGGTGACCTTGGTCTGCTTCACGCCGGCCAGGTAGGCCTGCAACGCGTCGAGGTTGTACGTCTGGTCCTGGATGTGGATGATGTCGTCCTTGTCGATGGCGATGACCACCTGGGTCGCCGGCATCTGCGTGGCCGTGGCCGCACCCGGAAGCTGCATGGTGACCCCCGCGTCGGGGATCATGCGCAGCGCGATCATCACGAAGAACACCAGCAGGAACATCATGATGTCGATCATCGGCACGATCTCGAGGCGCGCGTGCGGCTCCTCGAGGACGGAACGCCTGCGCCGTGCCATGGCTCAGGCCCCCTGCGCGACCGGCATCGGCCGGCGCAGCGGCGTGGCGCCGCTGTCGTGGACGACGCCGTTGCCGTGGTAGCGGTTGACCAGGCCGAGCTTGATCAGCTCCATCTGGTGCACGATCTGGCGCATCTTGGTGTTCAGGAAATTCATGAAGTAGACCGCGACGATGGCGATCGACAGGCCGGCGCCGGTGGACACCAGCGCGTCGGCGATGCCGCCGGTGACCTCGGCCGGGCCGCCATGGGTGGACAGCACGTTGAACGCCTGGATCATGCCGACGATGGTGCCGAACAGGCCGAGCAGAGGCGCGATCGTCACCGAGGTGTCGAGGATCCACATCATGCGCGTCAGGCGCGGCATGGACTCCATGATCTCCTCCTCGAGATGGCCGTCCATCTCGTCGGCGCTCTCGCCGCACGACGCGATCGCCGTGTTGACCAGGTGGCCCTGCAGCGTCTTGCTCTCCTGGCGGCCGATGGCGCGCAGGCCGTCGATGTCGCGGTAGCCGATGGTGCGCATCGCCAGCTGCACGCGCTTGCCGGAGCGCACGGTGCGGGCCAGCAGCCACCAGCGCTCCAGCCCCACGGCCAGGGTCAGCACGAACAGCAGCGGCATGATGGCGAGCAGCCCGCCGCTGAGCACGACGAAATGGACAATCTGGTCGAACAACTCTGTCTCCTCAATTCAGGCGCGCGGCGAGGGGCATGACACTCTGACCATGCGCCGTCGCATCCGCACCGGATGATGCTGTTGCGTCAATATCAAGCAAGGGTTGTGCCATCAAGGCCGGAACGGCACGGGGCGACGCAGCTGCAATGCAAGCGTAGCGAAGGCGCTTCCGTTGCACCGCGAACCTGCAACGCGAGACCGAGCTGCCCGCACGGGGAGCAGGCCGAACCAGGTCTGCGCACCAGGCTTGCAGTCCTGCAAAGGTTTCCTGCCGCCGCCGCATCGCGCGGCCCCCTGTCCGGCAAGAATGCGGCGCAGGCGTGCGGGGTGCCCGCGTCCGGTCGGGGCAGTGCCGGGCGCGGGTGATTTGCTCGCGGCCGGTGTTGCTCTAGCGTCGCGGGGATGATGCAAGGAGATTGTCGACGATGCGCCACCTGCCCTGGCTTGTCCTGCTCCTCTCGATCGGCGGCCAACAGGCGATCGCGCAGCCCGAGCCTTCGACGGGCGGTGCCACGGCCAGCACCGCGGCAGACACAGCCGCGGGCGGATCGGCGTGGTCGCCGCAGGCGTGCGGCGCGGAGCCGGCGCGGCCGGTGCTCGATCTGAGCGACCGCGCCAAGTACAACCGCAGCGCCGACGTGGTGAGCGACTACGAAGCCAAGGCGAAGACCTGGGGTGCTTGCGTGATGAAGCAGGCCAGAGCCGACATGCAGGCGATCAGCGCGGCGGCAGGGAGCCGCATGACGGGGATCGACCGCGAGGCGACCCAGATCCAGGCTCGGGTCTACGCGGGGTTCGGCGACTACGCCGCGCAGTTCAAGACGGCGCAGGAGCGGTTCGAGAAGCAGAAGTAGAAGCTGGCGCCGCGCGGGGGTTTCGCCCATCGTGACAGGCCGGGAACCGGGGGCTCGGCCTCGCCCACGGCCCGGATCGATCCCCACCCGGCCCCCTCTGAAAACCAGTGTCCTGCGCCGGAGCGGCCGGACGACCTGACATGGAGTTGACGCCTTGAACCGTATCGTTCTCGCCACCGCCGCCTGCCTGTTGCTGGGGGCCTGTGCCGCCACGCCCGACCCCGGCGCAGGCAAAGGCGCCACGGCCCCCGCTGCCGGCGCGGCAAGCGGCCCGGCCGGCGGCGCCACCGCGGCCCTGCCTGCCGACGCGGCGCTGAGCTGCGACCAGATCAGCACCCAGGTCGAGGCCCAGAACGCCATCGTGACCTCTGCCGGGGCGACGTCGGCCGCGGCGCACAAGGGCACCACGACGTCGCAGACCGCGGGCGTGTCCGAGATGTCGGAGATGGACGCGGTCCGCGCCGCGGCGGCGGACCGCAAGGGCGAGGCGGCGACGAAGCGGGCGAACCAGCTCGTCGCGGCGGGCAAGCAGAAGCACTGCTACACGAACTGAGACGGGCGCGGCGCAGGAGGGCCGGGGGCTCTGCCCCCATGCTTGAAAGTGGGAACCCCGCCAAAGGCTCGCCTTTGGAATCCACTCCTTAAGAAAAGCCGGTCCAGGGGGGGCTTCCCCCCTGGCGGGTCTGGGCAGAGCCCAGCCTTGCTTCCTGACAGGTCGACCTTGTCCGGGCGGCGCCCGGCCCGGCTTGCCTGGCGGCCGGATCGGCGTAGCCTTCGGCCGAGCACGCCGGGAGCCATCTCATGAGCCAGTCGGCCTCGGGCAAAATCCCCGCCACGCTGATCCCGGGCGACGGCATCGGGCCGGAGATCGTGGCCTCGGTGGTCGAGATCCTGGACGCGCTCGGCAGCCCGTTCGGGTGGGACGAGCAGCCCGCGGGCATGAGCGCGATCGTCTCGGTCGGCGACCCGATGCCCGACGTCACGGTCGCGAGCATCCGCCGCAACGGCCTGGCGCTGAAGGGTCCGCTGACCACGCCGTCGGGCGGCGGGTTCCGCAGCGTCAACGTGCAGTTGCGCAAGGAATTCGAGCTGTTCGCCAACGTGCGCCCGGCGCTGACGCTGATCCCGGGCGGGCGGTTCGACGACATCGACATCGTGCTGATCCGCGAGAACCTCGACGGCTACTACGCGGCGTTCGAGCACTACATGCCGATCGGCGACGACCCCAAGGCGGTGGCGATGGCGGCGGGGTTCAACACCCGCTCCGGCTGCCAGCGCATCATCCGCTACGCCTTCGAGTACGCGATCGCCCACGGCCGCAGGAAGGTCACGGTGGTCCACAAGGCCAACATCCTCAAGCTGCTGACCGGGATCTTCCTGGAGGCGGGGCGCGACATCGCCCGCGAGTACGAGGGCCGCGTCGAGATGGACGAGCGCATCGTCGACGCCTGCGCGATGCAGCTCGTGACCAACCCGTGGCAGTTCGACGTGATCGTCACGACCAACCTGTTCGGCGACATCCTGTCCGACCTGATCGCGGGCCTGATCGGCGGGCTGGGGCTGGCGCCCGGCGCCAACATCGGCAAGTCCGCGGCGATCTTCGAGGCGGTGCACGGCTCCGCGCCGGACATCGCGGGGCAGGGGGTGGCCAACCCGCTGGCGCTGATGCTGGCGGCGGCGCAGATGCTGGACCACGTCGGCATGGTCGAGCGTGGCGAGGCGCTGCGGCGCGCGATCCGCCAGGCGGTGGTCGAGGACGGGGTGCGCACGCGCGACCTCGGCGGCACCGCCACCACGGCGGAGCTGACCGCGGGGCTGAAGCGCCGGCTGTAGGTGGCGCGCCGTCGTTCGAGGCGAAATCGGCTGGACAGGAGGAGGCGAGATGCGGGCTCGGACTCTGCTGATGCTGGGCGGCCTGGGGCTGGGGGCTGCGACCGGCTCGCCGCTGCGCGCGCAGGAGGCCGGGCAGACGCCTGCCGCGACGGGTGCCACCAGCGGCGACATGGCGAGCGGCACCGGCGGCGCACGGCCGGACGCGCCCGCGCGAGGCGGGGTCGCGTCGCGGCCGGACGCCTCGGCCGGGCAGCCCTCCACTCCCGGTGGCGAGAACGGCCGCGGCAATGCGACGCCATCCCAGCAGGCAGCGCCCGCCCGCTAGCGGCGCGCTCCGCAGGCCTGGGCATCGCCATGCGGCACGGACCGATGGTCCGTGCCGCATGGACGGCGGTCCGTGCCGCATGGACGGTGCGTGGCGCTTCTCTTCATGCTCAGTTAACAAGAACGTTCCATGACTCGGCGTCACGCGCCCTCGCGACAGCCGCGGCCTGCGTTCAGGTTCCGGAGGGTTGCCGTGCCGGATGGAGCCGACCCGTAATCTCAGCCGCCACTCTTGCGTCCAGCCGCCCCAGCCTCCCGGTGCTCCCGTCAGCCTCCGCGAACGGGCTGGCAGCGCCTCTGGTGCTGCCGGAAAAGCCGAATCCGTCGGCGAGCCTCGACCTTACCCTGGGCATCACGGTGCTGAGCTTCCACGACGCGGACGGGCAGGTGGTCGCCAGCATGCCGACGCGGCAGCAGCTCAACACCTACCTGATGTTCGGGGCACCAGGTCAGGCGGCACGAGCCGACGCGGCGGAGGGCAGCCCGGGCCTGGGCCTGCTCGCCTGAAGGCGTTGCAGAAGCCCGGAGGCTTCCCCGGATTTCGCCGGAAGTCATACCAGTGGCCCTTTGCCTTGACCTGTCAGAAAGCAAGGCTGGGCTCTGCCCAGACCCGCCAGGGGCGAGCCGCCCCTGGACCGGCTTTTCTTAAGTAGTGGATTCCAAAGGCGAGCCTTTGGCGGAGTTTGAGGCAGAGCCTCAACCTTGCCTGCTTCACCGGTCACTTTAGAGGGCCGTTGGTATTAGGCTCTGGAAGTCGTCCGGCTCAGCGTGGCCGCCGAGCAGGCCGCGCGCGTCCTTCCGCCTGGCTTGCCGAGCCGCCCTGCCGCGCGGGACCGGGCGGCGTCGTAGACCGTCACGGTTCGTGCCGCGATCGCGTCCCAGTCGGGGATCGCTCCGGCCAGCGTGCGGGCCTGCACCGCGCAGCGCGCCGCGAACCCGCGATCGGCGATCATGCGGCCCATGGCCAGGCCGAGCGCCCCGGCATCGTCCGGCGGCACCAGCAGACCCTGCACGCCGTCCTCGATCACGTCGGCGAAGCCTCCCAGCGCGGAGGCGATCACCGGCCTGCCGCGGGCCAGCGCAAAGGAAAGCACGCCGCTGGCCTCGATCTCGCGATACGGGAACACCGCGACGACGTCCGGCCCGAACAGCGCGCCCACCGCGTCGTCGGCCACGAAGCGCTGCTCGATGCTCACGCGGTCGGCGACGCCGCGGGCGCGGGCGAGCGCCTCGATCGGCTCGATCGGCATGTACGCCTTGCCGACGATCCTCAGCCTGGCCTGCGCGCGCAGGGGCTCCGCAAGCCGCGCGAACGCCTCGACCAGCACGTCGAGGCCCTTGTAGGGCTTGAGCTTGCCGAACAGCAGGAACGTGACCTCGCCCCCGCTCGCGGGCGGCGGCGCCGCGTCCGGGATGGCCTCGATCAGGCCGTGCGGCAGCACCGACACCCGCGCCGGCGCGAGCCCCAGGGCGAGCAGCCGGTCGCGGCCCTGGCGCGTGTGGACGATCAGGTGGTCGAACAGCGGCAGGCACCGGGCGAAGCCGCGCGCCTGCAGCGCCGCCGACGGGTCGCCGTTGAACGGGTTGGTGTCGTGCACCGTGAGCACCAGCGGCGCGATGCGCCCCAGCCCGGCCAGCAGGTGCCGGTCCGCGATCGGCAGCGGCAGCCACTGGAAGTGCACGATGTCGGGCCGCTGCCTCCGCAGCCGCCGGCGGAAGCGCAGCATCGAGCCCACATGGTCGAGGCCCTTGACCGGCAGCCTGAACCGGTTCGGCAGGCGGGCCACGACGCGCGACGAGGACAGGCGGTAGAAGTCCGGATCGATGGCGATACCGTCCGCCGCATCCTCCGGCCCGGGTGGGCGGCCATGCAGCCTGACGTCGTGCCCGGCGCGGCGCAGCGCCAGCATCAGCGCGCGGTCGTAGGGGATCGTGAACAGCGACGGGTCGACCATCGCGACGCGCAGGGCGGCCGCACCCGGCTGGAGGAGGTCGCCGCTCAAGCGGAGATCAGCACGGCGGTGACCGGCCCGGTGGAGGTCTTGAGCAGGTCCTCGGTGAACGAGCGGGTCGCCGATGCCGTCCGCGCCTTGCGGCCGGAGAACACCATGATGCTGGCATCGACCCGGTGCGCGAGCACCAGCGCATCCGACGGGGTGGCGGCGGAGGCCGCGCTGAGCACGATCAGGGTGTAGTCGTCGCGCGCCTCCACCAGCAGGTTCTGCAGCCGGATGCCGCCGAGCAGGGCGTGGCTGTCGGCCGCCGGATGCGCCGCGAACAGCAGGTCGAGCGGGCTCTGCGGGTCGCGCAACACGGCGTCGCGCCAGCCCAGCGTTCCGGCCAGCACGTCGGGCAGCTCGCCGCCGCCGACGCCGAGCGCCCTGGCGAGGCCGGGTGCGCGCAGGTCGCCCTCGATCAGCAGCACACGCTCGCCGTCCATCGCGGCGAGCCTGGCGAACGCCGCGGACAACGCGCTTCCGGTCTCGCCCTGCTGCGCGGGGATGAAGGCCACGACCCGCGGCGCCGCGGCGCGGCCGTGCAGCCTGATGCGCGCGCGCAGGGTGCGCAGCGCCTCCGCGTCCGGGCCGGACGGGTCGGCGAACACCCGCCTCGCCTGCACGTGGCGATCGCCGGCCAGCGACGCGGGCAGCACCGACAGGATCGGCAGGCCGTCCGACCTGGCGATGTCGCGCGTGGTGGCGGCGTTGCGGTCGCGCGCCGTGCCCACCGCGACCAGCGAGCCGAGCACGGCGCCGGCGAGCAGGCCGAACATCCCGGCGAGACCGGTCTTCGGGCTGGACGGCGTCGCCGGCGGGAACGCCTCGCTCAGCACCCGCACGTCCGGGGTCTGCTCGGAGGCGGGGCGGGTGATGGTCTGCTGGGTGCGCTCCAGCAGGTTCTGCGCCAGCGCCCTGCGGTCGGTGATCTGCTGGCGCAGGTCGTCGAGCCTGGCCTGCACGTTGCCGTTCTTCACCGCGTCGTCGCGCGCGGCGGTGAGCTGGGTCTGCGCGTCCCGCTCGTGCTCGCGCGCCACCTGGAGCTGCGTGGTCAGCGAGCCGATGATGCGCTGCACCTCCTGCGACAGCAGGCGGCGCGCGGACTCCAGGCTGGCCTGCGCGTCGCGCACGCCGGGATAGGAGCTGTCGTAGCGGGTGGTGAGCTGCGCCACCTGTCGCGCCGCCGCCGCCTCCTGCTCGCGCAGCCGCGACACCGTCTCTGAGCTGAGCACCCCGGCCAGCTCGTCCGACGTGCCGCGCCGCGCCAGCGCGGTGGCGCGCTGCCAGGTGGATTCGAGCTGCGCCCGCTCCAGGCTGGCGCGGGTGACAGCGCTGGCCAGATCCTCGACCTGCTGCTGCCCGACGCTGCCGGCGCGCAGCCCCACGATCTGGCTCTTGCCGCGGATGTCGCGGCTCTGCTGCTCCAGCGCGGCGATCTCCGCATTCAGGACGTCGATGCGCTTGAGCAGCGCGCCGTTGGCGTCCTGGTTGGCGGTGGAGCGCTGCCCGGCCTGGCCGGAGATGTAGTCGCGCACCAGGATGTTGACGAAGTCCGCGGACAGCTTCGGGTCCTGCGAGGTGAACGACAGGTCGATGACCAGGCTGCGGTTGTCGTTGAACACGGCGAGGCTGCGGCTCGCCGCCGCGACCACGCCGTCCTCTTGCGACACGGGCTGCGACCCAGGCTGCGACCCAGGCTGCGACCCAGGCTGCGACACGGACGCGGCCGGCTCCTGCGCGGGGGACAGCACGCTCCTGATCTGCTCCGTGACCACGCTGGCGAGGCTGGGGCGACGCAGCGCGGCATTGAACTCCGGCAGCTCGGCAAGGTTCAGCTCGCCTGCGACCTGCCGCAGGAGCTGGCGCGAGGACAGGGCCTGCAGCTCGGTGCGCGCAAACAACATCGGGTCCGACTTGTCGCTGCGCAGCACTCCCTGCAGCTCCGGGATGGCGAAGCTCTCGCCGGCGATCGTGATCTTGCTCGACGCCGTGTAAAGCTTCGGCAGCAGGGTGCTGAGCGCCACCGCGGCCACCGCGCCGCACAGGGCGCACAGGGCGATCAGCCAGGCGCGACGGCGCAGCAGCACAACAAGCTCGCCGAGCCGGACCCCCTGCGGGTTGGAGACGGCGGGGGAGAGGCCCACGGAAACGTCCATCGTCGTTGCGCCTTGGTTCAGTGCGCCGGGGTGGCGGCGACGTGCAGCATCGCCGGCATGGCGGCGTCATCAGGCATCGCCGCCGAAGCGGCGTCGCCGGGCATCGACGCGATGGCGGCGGGCGACGCATACGGGCGGCGCGCGAGGACCCCGCGCATCAGCGCGTGGTTGATCAGGCTGCGGTCGGACACGCTGACCAGCGGCGAGTCCGGCAGGCCGGCGTTGACCACGCCGGCATCCAGCATGCGCTGCCAGCAGCCGGCCGGAACCAGGCCGCCGCCCACCCTGACGCTCCCGGCGTCGCCGTGGACCTGGATGCGCCCAAAGGCGTCCTGCTCCGCGGTCGCGACCACGTGCAGGGCGTCGACCGCGGCGGCGTCGGCGCCGTGATGCGTCAGCACCGCGTAGAGCGACAGCACGCGCGGCTCCGCCTCGTCCACCAGCCGCTCGGCGGCGCAGCGCAGGTCGGCCTCGGTGGCGCGCGTCGAGCCGCGCAGCGCGGTGGCCTGCGCCACGCGCAGCGCCAGAAGCTGCGCCATGTAGGGCATGCCGCGCGACAGCGCCGCGATGCGCGCTGCCAGCGGCGGGGCGATCTCGAGCCCGGCCTCCGCGGCGCCGTGGGCGACCAGCCCGCCCACCCGCTCGTCGCTCAGCAGGGACAGCGGCAGCGCCACCAGGTTGCGCTGGATCGACTGGTGCTCGCCGAGCATCTGCTCCAGGCTGTCGGACACGCCGACCAGCATGAACAGCATGCGCACGCCGCGGTCCGAGATCTGCTTGATGGTGTCGGCGAACTGGGTGCGCACCACCGCGTTGCGCAGCCGGTCGAACTCGTCGATCACGCACACCAGGAACGGGCAGGTGAGCCTGCCCGGCATCGACACCACGTCGTACGGCTGCAGCGGCCCGTCCGGCAGGGCTGCCGCGCAGCCCTGCGCGGACTGGCTGGTGGCCGCCACCGCCAGCATCGAGGCAGGCAGGTCGCGCAGTAGGCCGCGGATGATGTCCTCGTAGGTGCTGGCCGCGTCGCAGGTGTAGCGGGCGACCGCGACCTCATGCTGGCGTAACGCCGCGATCACCGAGTTGGACAGGGACGTCTTGCCGCGCCCGCGCTCGGAGTAGAGCACGACGTGCGCGTGCTCCTCCAGCAGGGCGCCCAGGATCTTCTGCAGCTCGGCGCCGCGCCCTGTCAGGCGCTGGTCGCCGATTTTGGGGCGCGTCGGAGTGAACACCTCCGCCAGCGGCACCGTCGCGGCAACGGTTGGGGAGGGGGCGGGCCTGTCGGCACGGGGCCGCACGACCTCGTGGTCACGCCGGCCCGCCCTGAAGAGGATGCTCAAATCCTGGTGCCTCCGTCCTGCGTCATTGTCGTGCGGCGCGGTGCCTGCGTCCGCGTCGCCCCGCAGACCTGCCGCCGCTCATGCCGACGACTTTCTAGAACGACCGGTGAAGCAAGCAAGGTTGAGGCTCTGCCTCAAACTCCGCCAAAGGCTCGCCTTTGGAATCCAACACTTAAGAAAAGCCGGTCCAGGGGGAGCTTCCCCCCCTGGCGGGTCTGGGCAGAGCCCAGCCCTGCTTCCTGACAGGTCAAGGCAAATCAGTGCGCGCCGCGTTGGCTGAGCACGGCGGGCACCGTCTTGCTCAGGATCGCCACGTCGTGCCACATCGTCCAGTTCTTGACATACCAGCAATCCAGCCGGACGCGCTGGATATAGGAGGTGTCGGCACGGCCGCTCACCTGCCACAGGCCGGTCAGGCCGGGCCGGGCCTCGTAGTAGAAGGCGATGTCGTCGCCGTAGCGCGCGACCTCCGCCGCCACGATCGGCCGCGGCCCCACCAGGCTCATCTCCAGGCGCACGACGTTGACCAGTTGCGGCAGCTCGTCGAGGCTGGTGGCGCGCAGCAGGCGTCCGATGCGGGTGATCCTGGGATCGTGGCGCAGCTTCTGCGTGGCGTCCCACTCCGCCGCCAGCGCCTCGTCCGCCGCCAGCGCCTGGAGCAGGACCGCGTCGGCGTTGGGCACCATGGTGCGGAACTTGAGGCAACCGAAGGCGCGGCCGTGCGCGCCGATGCGCCGGTGCGAGAAGAACGCCGGCCCGCCGTCGCGGCGCACCAGCAGCACGACCAGCAGGAACAGCGGCGACAGCACGGCCAGCAGCAGGGTCGCGATCAGCAGGTCGAACGCCGTCTTGGCCAGCCGCGCCATCGGCTGCGCCAGGTTGTTGCGGTACGACAGCATCAGGGTGTCGTGGCTGAAGAAGGGGATGCGCTCGCAGCCGACCACCGGCAGCACGTCCACCGGCGGCAGCATGGCGAACGGCAGCCCGGCGCGCAGGATCGACTGGATGAGCCGCGGCTCGATCGCGGAGCCGCGATGGATCGACAGCGCCAGCCGTCGCGCGCCCTCCTGGCGCAGCAGCGAGGCCCAGCCGTCGCGCTGCGCCAGCGCCAGGGCCTGCTCCGGGGCGCAGGTCGCCACGACGTCGTAGCCCGGCACGCCCTCGGAGCCGAACACCTCTGCCACGTTGGCGATGCCCGCGGCGTCGCCGATCACCAGCACCGGGATGCGCCACAGGCCGAGGCCGGCGAGCGCGCGCTTGGCAAGCGGGCGCAGCCCTGCCACCGCGACGGGGAACAGCACCCAGCCGCCGATCAGGACCAGCCGTGACGGCTGGCCCTTGAGCGCCACCTCGATGAACGCCTCGGCGAGCAGGGCAAAGGTGCTGACCAGAACGAACAGGCGCAGCTCGACCCAGAACGGCAGCCGCTCCCGGTAGCAGCCGCGTGCCGTCAGGTAGGCCATCGCGCTGCAGAACAGCGCGACCAGCACCTGGATCTCGGGCCTGATCTGCGCCAGCAGCGGGAGCGCCGGAGCCTGCCCCAGCCGGTCGCGGAGCAGGTTCGCCAGGCACAGCGCCATCACCTGCGCCGCCACGAACGCCGCGAGGTCGGCGCCGAACAGCGCGGCCATGCACACCGCGTCCGCGAGAACATGATGATCGGCTGTGCGATGCCGGGAAGTCAGCACCGGTTGCGCAGCAATCTGGTCCAGAACGCCGGTCATCTTGACCACTCTCCGAACCGGCAGGGCCGGATTTTGACGGGATATTCCGAAGCCCGACCAACTACTCAAAAAATGCCAGGATGACAATCTAAAAAGAGATCGCTAACAGGAGAATGAGAATGACGCGGATGAGGTATACTGTGCACGAGACAGCTTTAAGGTGATAAGCTCGGGCCAAAACACTCGTTATTTGAGTATATCTCACACAGGAGATAACCCAAGGTTTTCCCGAGATTGTGGATGCTACCTTTGATTGAACAAACCAGATGAAAACTCGCGTTCTACGACAGTGCGGCGGCTTGGCCCTCGTGCTCGCCGCCTGCCCGCTCGCGCGGGCCCAGGCCCAGCTGCTCGGCCGCTACATCCCGGACTACGCGCCCGGCCTGACCGAGACCCCCGAGGACACCCAGGCCAGGGTGGCGCCGGAGTACCGTTCCGACGGGGTCCGCGCGGGCTCGTTCGTGATCCGGCCGAACGTGACGGAGTCCCTGGGCTACGACAGCAACGTCGACGGCGTGCCGGGCGGCCGGGCCAGCGCGGCGATCGATACCCAGGCCGCGGTCTCGGCGGCATCGGACTGGTCGCGCAACAGCCTCGGGGCGACGCTCAGCGTGGACGACCAGCGCTACCCTTCCCGCCCGGTGCAGGACTTCACCAACTGGTCCGCCGGCGTGTCGGGCAGCTACGACATCGGCCTGGACCAGGTGAGCGGCAGCTACCAGCACCTCAGCGTGGTGCAGACGCCGCGCGACCTGGGCGCGGCCGTCTCCGTGCCGATCCCGTTCCAGGTCGACGATGTCAGGATCGGCACGACGTTCCTCACGCAGGGCCGCCTCAGCTTCGTGCCCGACCTCGACGTGGCGTCGTACCGGTTCGGCAATGTCGCCGCGCCGGCCGGCGACGGGCTGAACGCGACGCTGGGGCAGACCTGGCAGAGCCGGCTGGTGTACCAGCCGGAGCTGACCACCCGCTTCGAGCTGTCGCCAAAGCGCAACGTGCTGCTGGTGGCGCGCGGGACCGTGATCGACTTCACCTCGCATCCCGCCGCGGTGGGCAAGTTCAACTCCGTCGGCGGCGCGATCCTGGCGGGTCTCGATTACACCGGCACCGGGGCGTTGCGCTACCGCGCGCTGGTCGGCTACCAGCAGCGCACCTACGCGAGCGCGCGCTTTGCGACCATCCGCTCGCCGATCATCGAGGCGTCGGTGACCTGGAAGCCCCGGCTGATGACCACGCTGACCGGGGTCATGCGGCGCGAGATCGACGACTCCACCAACGTCAACTTCATCGCCACCACCGTGACGTCGGTGCAGCTCAACGTCGCGCAGGAGCTGCGCCGCAACGTCGTGCTGACCGGGTTCGGCGAGTACCAGCAGGCCGATCTCGGCGCCGGGTCCAGCGTCGGCGCCACGGCCGGCACGGGCCTGGCCACCGCCACGCAGAACATCTACTCCGCCGGGCTCGGCGCCACCTGGTTCCTCAACCGCAGGACCCGGCTCGGCGCGAGCTACCAGTTCGTCGACCGGCGCGGCGGCGCGCAGCTCAGCTACCTCGAGAACGTTGCCCTTTTCACCGTCGGCTTCGGCCTGTAGGACGCGCGCCCATGATCCAGACCCCCGGTTCCCCGCAGACCCTGCGCGGCACCCTGCCGCCCCGGCGCGGCACCCTGCCGCGCCGGCGCGACCTGCTGGCCCTGCCGCTGCTGGCTGCGCTGGCCGCCTGCGCGCCGGGCACCAACCTGCCCGTGCTGAGCGCGGACCGGCCGGTCGCCTACCAGCTCGGCGTCGGCGACCAGATCCGCGTCATCACCTACGGCGAGGACCAGCTCAGCCACGACTACCGCGTCGGCGACGACGGCAGCATCGCGGTGCCGCTGCTGGGCGCGGTGCACGCGGAGGGGCTGACCACGGCGGAGCTGAGCACGCGCATCGCCGCCGAGCTGCGCGAGCGCAAGCTGGTGCGCGAGCCGAGCGTGTCGGTGCAGGTCACCGACTACCGACCGATCTTCGTGCTCGGCGAGGTGGCCAAGCCCGGCCAGTACGCGTTCCAGCCGGGGATGACGATGCTGACCGCGGTCACGGTGGCCGGCGGGTTCACCTACCGCGCCGTGCAGTCCTACGCCTACGTGGTGCGCCTGAACGGCAGGCAGAGTCTGGACGGCAGGGTGCTGCCGGGCGGCTTCCTCAAGCCGGGCGACGTGGTCAAGGTCTACGAGCGCGTCTTCTGACGCCATGAGGCTTCCGGGGCGCATCGCCCCGGGCCTGCAGGCCGCATGGCGTGGCGCGGCCGGCAAGACAGCATGTTGCACGCGCCATGCGGCCGTGCGGAACATGCCTCGATGACGGCCGCCGTCCGGCCGTTTTCATAGCCGCACCGTGCTGGTCTGCCGCAAGGCGGGGCTGGTCTGCCGCCAGGCTGGCGGGCACGGCTGCCTGGAACGGCATACAACCTTTGGTTGTATCACGGAGGCGTTATCTGCTTAGCGTCCGGTTAACTCCTGGAATTCATGATCCAGGACACAACCGGAGCGCGAGCCATGACCGTACCGTCGAACACGCCGTTCGCGCTTGGCGCCTACCTTGGCGACCGGGACAACAGCAACCCATCGAACGAAGCGGCTTTCGACTCGACCTATGGCAGCTTCAGCACGCTGATGGGCGTGGCACCCCAGTACCTCGTCGCCTACGTCGACCAGAACCAGCCGATCAGCAACTGGATCGGCAATGCCGGCTGGCAGGCATCCTCGTTCGCGCAGTCGCCCAACGCCAAGACCGCCACGCCGGTGATCGGGCTGCCCACGGAGTCGCTGGCCGACACCTCGATCAGCCAGGACCAGTACTTCCGCAACTTCGCCTCCGGCCAGTACGACAGCGTCATCCAGGGCGTCGTGCAGGCGTGGGCGAAGCAGGGCTTCGTCACGCAATACTGGAGGCCGGGCTGGGAGATGAACCTGCCGGGAACGCCGAACTACGCCGGCGACGATGCGCAGACCCAGGCGGACTGGGTCAAGGCGTTCCAGCACATCTACACCGTGCTGCATGCCGCCGGGCAGGCCGACGGCGTCAGGATGCAGGTGATCTGGAACCCCGGCATGACCAACTACAGCAACGCCGAGGCGACCACGAACCTCTATCCCGGCAACGCCTATGTCGACGTGATCGGCGCCGACATCTACTCCGACATGTATCCGTATACCCTGCAGAGTTTCGGCGTGAGCCCCAGCACCACGGCTCCCAGCCTGGCGGCATGGATGGCCGATCCGACGAACCGCACGCATTACTGGAGCAATCCGGCCGCGACGCCGTATTCCAGCGACGGCAGCAACGGGCACAGCCTCAGCCTGCCAGACATCCTCAGCTTCGCCGCCCAGCAGGGCAAGCCGGTGGCGCTGCCGGAGACCGGCGCCGGCAATTCGGCGGGCGGCACCGACGTCAAGGACGACGCCGCCTTCCCGCAATGGCTGGCGCAGCAACTGGGCGTGGCGCAGGCCGCCGGCACGAAGGTGGACTTCGTCAACATCTGGGACAGCAACGGGGGTGGGAACTACCAGTTCACCGGCGTCGCGAACGGCAAGCCGCAGGAGGCAGCCGCCTGGGCACAGTATTTCGGGGCGCAGGCCCCCGTCACGGCGGTGGCGCCCGCGCCGCCGCTCCCGCCCGCGATGACGCTCGGGTCCGGCTCCGACACCCTGACGGTGTCGCTGAGCGAGGACCGCTACCTGGGCGACGCGCAGTTCACCCTCAGCGTGGACGGCCACTCCGTCGGCGGCACCCAGACCGTGCTCGCCTCGCACGCCGCAGGGCAGACGCAGAGCCTCACCGTGCTCGGCAGCTTCGGCGCGGGCACCCACAGCGTCGCCGTGGACTTCCTCAACGACGCCTACGCCGGCACGCCCACCACCGACCGCAACCTCTACGTCGCCGGCGCCTCCTACGACGGCGTCGCGGCCACCAACGCCACGCTGGCGCTGATGAGCGCGGGCACGCAGAGCGTCACCGTGGGCACGCCGATGCCGCCGCCAGTCACCATCGGCAGCGGCTCCGACACCCTGACGGTGTCGCTGAGCGAGGACCGCTACCTGGGCGACGCGCAGTTCACCCTCAGCGTGGACGGCCACTCCGTCGGCGGCACCCAGACCGTGCTCGCCTCGCACGCCGCAGGGCAGACGCAGAGCCTCACCGTGCTCGGCAGCTTCGGCGCGGGCACCCACAGCGTCGCCGTGGACTTCCTCAACGACGCCTACGCCGGCACGCCCACCACCGACCGCAACCTCTACGTCGCCGGCGCCTCCTACGACGGCGTCGCGGCCACCAACGCCACGCTGGCGCTGATGAGCGCGGGCACGCAGGCCATCACCGTCGGCACGCCCGTGAATCTCTACAGTCCCGGGTCAGCGGGCGGCACCGTCACCGCCACCGGCAGCGGCGTGGTCACTGTCGGGACCGGTGCGGTGACCGTGAGCGCGGCCGGGCAGGCGGTGAGCGTGAACGGCGGCGCAGGGGCGCTGACCTTCATCGGCGGCTCCGGCATGGACAGCGTGGTGGCGGGTTCCGGCGCGGTGCTGCTCACGGCCAATGCCGACACCCTGACCTTCACCGCCGGAAGCGGACAGGCCACCATCACCGCGGGGTCGGGCCACGACACGTTCAACTTCGTCGCGGGCAGGGCGGGCGGCTCGCTGGCGATCTCGAGCTACAACGCGGGGCTCGACGCGATCCACCTGCAGGGCTACCCGCCCGCCGCGGTGCAGAGCTTCCAGGTGCTGAACGGCTCGACGAACGTCATGCTGAGCGACGGCACCCGCCTCACGCTGCTGGGCGTGGCCATGTCTTCCGCGCAGTCCATCTTCTCGTGAAGCCGGCGGCACCCGGCACCGATCCGAAGCAAGCAAGGCTGGGCTCTGCCCAGACCCGCCAGGGGGGAAGCCCCCCCTGGACCGGCTTCTTTTAAGTAATGGATTCCAAAGGCGAGCCTTTGGCGGAGTTTGAGGCAGAGCCTCAACCTTGCTTGCTTCCCGTCTTCGCGGCGGCAAGTTGCTCCAGGAAGCCCCAGGCCCAGGCAAGGTGCATCGTCATCACGGCAGGGCCGGCTGCGAGCAGCCACGGGTCGCCGGCCAGGGCGCTTTGCCGCACCGCCCAGGCAAGGCACATCGCGGCGTAGGCCCCCGGTACAAGCAGGAACCAGGCGCTGGCCAGCGCGAGCGGCAGGCTGGCGGCGCACAACAACAGCACGCAGACCGGCGCGAGCTGGCGCGGCTTCGGCCGCAGGCGGTGCAGGACCAGGGTGCGCGCGCGTCCGCGGCCGTGGCGGACATACTGCCGGGCTAGGCGGCGCAGCGTCTCGCGCGGAAAATACGTGACCGGGGCGTCGCCGCACATCCAGATGCGCCCGCCGGCCCGCCGCAGCCGGAGATCGAACTCCGCATCCTCGTTGTGGGTGAAGCGCGCATCGTACCCGCCCAGGCGGAGGAAGGTCGCGCGGTCGAACGCCGCGTGGTGGCCGTGCTCGACGAAGCCGGACCTGCCGCCGACCCGGTGCGCGGCGCCGCCGTTGCCGAGCCGGCTGTTCTGGGCGGCCGCGATCGCGCGCTGCATCCCGCCGTGCCCCCGGGTGAGCATCGGCACCACCACAGAGGCGGCGCCGTGCCCGGCCAGCGCGTCCACGCAGCGGCGCACGAAGCCCGGCGGATAGTGCGCATGAGCATCGGCGCGCAGGATCACCGCGGCCCGCGGCGAGGCCAGGCGCGCCGCCAGGTTCACCGCGGCCGACTGCAACCGTTGCGGATTGTGGTGCAGGGCGATGCCGGGGATGGCCTGCGCCACGGCGCGCACGATCTCCCCGGTGCGGTCGTCGCTGCCGCCGTCCATCACCAGGATCTCGAACTCGACTCCTGCCGCGGCGCCTGCCAGCGAGCGCAGGCAGTCCTCGATGTAGCGTTCCTCGTTCAGGGTCGGGACCACGATCGACACGAAGGGCGCGCCGCCGGCCGGCGACACCGGCACGCCCGGCTGATCCGGAGCAGAAGGCAATAATGACATGGGCGATGAACCTCCCCGGTTGTCGGCCCGGCTTCGGGTCGGGCGCGTGGCCCGATCCAGGGGCTGTGATACCAACAGCCTTTTGAAATGACCGAGCAGGCAGGCAAGGTTTAGGCTCTGCCTCAGACTCCGCCAAAGGCTCGCCTTTGGAATCCGCTCCTTAAGAAAAGCCGGTCCAGGGGGGGCTCCCCCCTGGCGGGTCTGGGCAGAGCCCAGCCTTGCTTGCTGACGGGTCGCCGCCTGAAGCCGCTGGTATCAGGCGCGCCGGCCTGCCGGCCCGGGCGGCTCGGCCATGCGCCGCTAGGGCGCCGACGCCGGACGAACCCAGCCGAACGCCGCATCGCGCCGCCGCCGGAACGCCAGGTCGGCAAGCCTGCTGGCGCGGAACTCGGGCGTCAGGACGTGGCCGGGGTCCACGGCGCCGAGGAGGTCGGGACCGGGCTTCGCGGGCGGGGCGGGGCGTCGCCCAGGGGAAGCGCCCGCCGCCTCGAACGCCACGGCGGCAGGGTGGAGCCCTGCCGGCGTCGCCATGCCCAGCGCCGCGTCGCGCTGCCGCCGGAACGCGGCGGCGGCCACCATCTGCGCCCGGAACTCCGGCGTCAGAATGCGCCCGGGATCGACCGCCTGCTCCGCCGCCACGGCGGGGTCGGGTGCTGCCGCCGGCTCTGCCGGATGCGGCTCCAGGCCGTAGCGCGTCGCCAGCGGCCAGAACAGGGCGACACGCTGGGCGTAAGGGGCACCAATCGCGGCCGTCGCTGAGTGGTACGCCGCCACCGCCGCAGGCCAGCTTCCGGCCTGGGCACGCAACCGCACGAGGAAGCCGGCGGCGTAGCGGACATTGACGGCCGGATCGAAGGCGTCCTCCAGCGTGGCAAAGGCGTGCGGATGGTGGAACAGGTTGACCTGCATGCAGCCGACATCGATCGACTGGATGCCCGCCGACTGCGCGGCCCGCACCGCGGCGATCGCGTCGGCCGCGGTGTCGAACACATGGCCGGCGCCGGCCACGTTGATCGTCCAGGGCCAGGGCACCACGCTGCGGGTCCGCGGGTCGACCCTGCCGCTCTCCACGATGCCGATCGCGCCGAGCACCTGGGCGGGCAGCCGTTCCGCCCGCTCGGAGGCGGCGATCGCGCCGATGCACGACGCAGGGTCCGGGGCCGGAGCCGCCCGGACCGGACCTGCCGCCAGGGCAAGAGCCGCGGCGAGGACGAAGCAGGACGGAGCGGCCATGGAGCAGCCTCGTATCAGAAGGCGGGATGTCTTGCGAGTCCTGACGCAGAGCCGTCGCGTTGTTTGGACACGGCGGCACCATCATGGGGCGGCAGCGCACAGCCGGCGGTGCGGGCATGGGCGCAGGGGCTGGCCCGGCAAGCCTTGACCCTCGCCGCCGCAGCCGGGGTGTGGCACCGTGCGCGCCGGCCGGAACCAGGGAGCCGTCATGACAGCCACGCTCGGCGACCAGGGAGCGGCGGGCCGCCGGGTGCGCTCCGGCGCCGGCATCGCGCCCGGACGCGGCGTGCCCGCCCGGCGCGCGGGTGCCGCGGCGCGCGGGGCGACGCCCTGACCGGTGCCGCCGCCGCAGACGCGCCGCCAGGGTCCGCCTCGCTGCCGGCACCCGCCAGCCAGGCGGGCGCGCTGCGCTTCTCCGGCGCGGTGATCGGCGGCTCGCTGCTGCTGCAGCGCTTCGGCGTGACGTCGGGCGCCTCGTTCCTGGACGTGGTGGCGCCGCTCGGGCTGCTGCTGGGCGGCACCTTCCTGCTGGGCGGCAGCCTGGTGCTGCACCGCAGGCGCACGGCGCTGTTCGCGCTGATGTGCTTCCTCGCCCTGCTCAGCGCTGCGGTCAGGACCCTGGTGCGCGGCGAGATGGGCGGCGAGGCGAGCCTGACCTCGCTGGTGCAGTTCCTGGCGCTGGTCAGCTTCGCGACCCTGGCCTTCGCAGCCCCGGTCGACGAGCTGGCGTTCTACCGCGTCGTGAACCGCTGGTTCGCCGTGGTGGCGGCGGCTGGCGTGGCGCAGTTCTTCCTGCAGTTCGTCCGCCTGCCGATGTTCGTGTTCGCAGGGACGGTGCCGGACGCGATGCTGATCGAGCGGTTCTACAACGTGGCAATCCCGATCCTGACCACCGGCTACTTCAAGTCCAACGGCTTCTTCCTGGTCGAGCCGTCGCTGCTCTCGCAGAACATGGCGATGGCGCTGCTCATCGAGATCCTGGCGCTGCGGCGGCCGCTGCACCTGTGCCTGTTCGGCGCGGCGCTGGTCCTGTCGGTGTCCGGCACCGGCTGGCTGATGATCGCGGGCTTCGTGTTCACCGTGGTGCTGAGCCTGGGCGGGCGCGGCGTGGTGGTCGCCATCGCCACGGTGGCGGTCGGCGCTCTGGCGCTGGCGGCGCTCGCCCTGGCCAGCCCGGACATCTACGAGTTCCTGGTCTCGCGCACCGACGAGTTCCAGAGCCCAGGGTCCAGCGGCCACCTGCGCTTCGTCACGCCGTGGTGGTTCGCCTCGGACGCGCTGCGCGACTCGCCGCTGACCGCCCTGTTCGGGATCGGCGCCGGGCTCAGCGAGCACCCGCCGCGCCCGCCGGCCTACGACTACACCGTGAACTCGGTGGTCAAGCTCCTGGTGGAGTACGGCGTGCCGACGCTGCTGGCCTTCCTGGCGCTGTTCTTCGCCGGGCGGCGCACCAGGACCCAGTCCGCCCTGGTCGCGCCGGCGCTGGTCTGGCTGCTGCCGGACGGCGGCAACATCCAGACGGCGTTCGTGCTGTTCCCCGTCCTGCTGCTCGTCGTGGTCGCGGACCTGCGGCAGGCGGAGCCCGCCGCGGGCTGGCGCGAGCCGGAGCCTGGGCCGCGCCCGGAGCCCGCGCTGCAGGCGGCGCCCGGATGAGGCTGCGCGAGCGCGCGGTCGCTGCCGTGCCCTGGGCGTTCGCGGAAAGCATCCTCGGCGCGCTGACCGGACTGCTGTCCACGCTGGTGATCGGGCGGCTGATCACGCCGGCCGAGCTCGGGCGCGCGGGCGCGGCGATGGCGGTGATCGGCCTGGTCGAGATCGCCACCGCCCTGGGCATCGGCGACGCGCTGGTCAGGAGCCGCTCGATCCACACCACGCTCACGGACAGCGCCTTCGTGGGCCTGGTGGCGCTCTCCGGGGCGGGCGCCCTGCTGTGCGTGGCGCTCGCGGCGCCGCTGGCGTGGCTGTACCAGGACCGCGGCGTCGGCGTGCTGCTCGCGGTCGGCAGCCTGCTGGTGCCGCTCAGCGCCATCAACACGGTGCCGGTGGCGCTGCTCACCCGCAAGATGCGCATCGAGCTGCTGGCCAGGCGCGGCATCTTCTCCAAGCTGGCCACGCTGCTCTCCGCGGCCGCCCTGGCCTACGCCGGCTGTGGCGCGTGGGCGATCCTGGGCAGCAGCTTCGTCGGCAGCGTGCTTGCGATGCTCAGCCTGATCGGCGCGGTGCAGCGCTGGCCGCGGCTGCGCCTGGACCGCGCCGAGCTGCGCGCGCTGGTGGCATTCGGCGCGCCGATCAGCCTGGAGCAGCTCCTGCTGAGCGTGACCACGCGGCTGTTCGCCCTGCTGTTCGGGGTGTTCCACGGGCTGGACGCGCTCGGCTACCTGCAGTTCGCCCAGCGGCTGATCGACGAGATCGCCAACGTGATCCAGAACTTCGCCCTGCGCTTCGGCCTGTCGTATTTCGCGGGCGTGGAGCGCGCGGGCGGCAACACCGGGGCAGCGTTCCTGCTGGGCACCCGCATGGTGGCGCTGGCGGCGACGCCGGTGCTGCTCGGCTTCGCCGCCGTCTCGCCCGACGCGCTCGCGGCCGTGATCGGGCCGCGCTGGCTGCCGGCGACCGGCTTCATCGTGGTCGCGGCCCTCGGCTGGAGCCTGGTGCTGCCGACGATCCTGGTCAGCCCGGTGCTGCGCGCGCGCGGCGTGCAGCGCCCGCTGGTGACGACCTCCGCCCTGAGCTGCGCGCTGGCGCTGTCGGCATGCGCGGCAACGGCCAACGCCGCGACGGAAGCGGCGGTGCTGGCGTCGGGCGCGCGCCATCTGCTGGCGCTGCCCGCCGCGGTGTGGATGACGCGCCGCCACCTGGGCATCGCACCCCGGCGCTACGTCGCGGCGTTCGCGCCACCGCTGTGCTGCGCGCTGCTGATGGCGGCGCTGGTGTGGGCGCTGCGCGACGCCGTGCCGGGGATGGCGCCGATGCGCCGGCTGCTGCTCTGCGTCGGCGCGGGAGGCGTGGTGTACTCGATCGCCATGCTCGCGCTCGACCGGACCCTGCTCCGTGAAATCGCGCCGCTTGCGGCACGCTGGCTCCGGGGCAGGGCAGGGTCGCGCGTCCGGTAGGGGCGGCATGCAATGGAACGATCGAACCCATGAGACGCTGCACTGCGGCATTGCGCGGCCGTGCCCCGGGCGTGCCGGTTCTATCGCAGGGGCCAGGCTCGCGGAATACGACCGGATGTGCCGCTGCTGCCGGCCCGGTCCCGCGTGCTGTCGAGGGACTGTGCGATCTGCAGGAGCCAACGACATGAGTGCTGCCGTCCCGACGCTGGCCGTCATCATTCCCAATTTCAACTACGCGCATTACCTGCCGGAAGCGATCGAGAGCGTGCTGTCGCAGGTACCGCCCTTCGACGAGATCGTCGTGATCGACGACGGCTCGACCGACAACTCGCTCGACGTGCTGGCCCGCTACGCCGGGCAGATCCGGGCGCTGCGCCTCGACAATGGCGGCCAGCTCGGCGCGTGCCGCGCCGGCCTGGCCGCGACCACCTCCGACTATATCTATTCCCTGGACGCGGACGACTACGCGGCGCCGGGGCTGGTGGCGCAGGTCCGTGCGGCGCTGGCGAGCCGTCCCGCCAAGGTCCAGTTCCAGCTTCGCGGCGTGGGCGACGCGGGCGCCGACCTGGGCTCGATCTTCCCGACCTTCCCGCTCGGCTACGATGCGGCGGCGATGCGGTGGGACAACGCGGCGCTTGGCTTCTATGTCTGCCCGCCGACCTCGGGCAACGTGTTCAGCCGCGCGGCGCTGGCGCGGCTCGATCTCGAGGCACTCGACCCGCGGGGTGTCATTGACGGGTCGCCGGCATTGGCGATCCCGTATCTCGGCGACGTCGTCTCGATCCGGGAGCCGCTTGCCTTCTACCGGGTGCATGGCGGCAGCATGAGCCGCTGGGGCGAGCCGACGCCGGAGCTGCTGCGCCACGAGGTCCACCTGTTCCGCAAATCCTGGGACGAGATCGTCCCGGCGCTCGGGCCGGCCGCCCCGCCACGTCCCGCGGCACCCCTCTACATCCGCGAGCGGGAGATGATGACGGCCTGCCTTCAGGGCCGGCTCATGGTGGCGCCCCTGGTCTGGCGGTTCGTCGCCAGCCTGCTGCGCACCCACCTGCCGCTGAAGCAGAAGATCGTCTTTGCTGTGTGGGCGGCGGCGCTCCTCGTCCCGTCCGCCGCGCTGCGCACCTACTGCATCCGGATGAAGCGTTCCTCCGTTAACCGGTCCAGAAACCTGCGCTTGGTGCTCAATGCCGTCATGGGATCGCGTAGCACCGTCAGCTCGGGTTAGGTCTGCTGGGCCTCGGCTCGCGCCTCACCCATTCGCGACCCGCCATGGTCCTCCTGTCGGCCGTATTCTGGCAGTGCCGAAAAACCCCGGTCATTGCCCGGAGGACTCCGGTTGCAGCCCCGGGAGGCAGGGTTGTCCTGCGCTCGCCGACGCTGGCGAGGCGAAGGCCGCTGCCACACAATGCCAGGACGGGACGGCGGATCGCGGGGCGAGTGTGGAAACCGGAGTGCGGCGCCGATGAAGATCCTGTTCCTCGTCCACAACCGGAACAATCCGAATGCCGGCGCCGCCCGCATCTACCACATGCTCACCGATGCGCTTGTGGCCAGGGGGCATGACGTCGACGCCCTGTACATGGGTGATTTCGGCCTGCCCAGGAGCCGGCTGGGCAGCATCGTCGCGCAGCGCGTCGCGATGCCGTGGCTGGTGAGCCGGGGCGGGGCAAGGCAAGGCGCCGCGGGCTACGACGTGGTCATGGCCTCGAACGGGATGGCGTCTCCCCTGTTCCGGCGCCTGCGCCG
>JAABUV010000770.1_pt1 | contig 48385 bp, 48 predicted proteins | sample 5559971 | NCBI WGS metagenome assembly JAABUV01 (sample SAMN10711881, study PRJNA513362) | rock metagenome | isolation source: Antarctica rocks | place: Antarctica: Victoria Land, Knobhead nord | collected 2015-12-19 | reverse complement strand
TGTAAATCTCAGTTCTTTTATAGAGATCACATCATTTCTTTCTGCATGATCCAGAGCTGTTGCTTCAAATATGCTATGAGAGAGTTCTCGATTTAAAAAACTACTTTGAAAATTTATTTCTGACTGGAAAGATCTTACGCAACGCGCTCTTAGATCGAAACCGAGGTCTGAACGGCGAGCTATATATGAAGAGATTCTCTTGAATTCTGTAAACAGTAACAAGACTGTAATGAATCTCTTCGACGATAGCGAGGGAACTTCAGTGAAGTAGCAGAAGGCGTAGTATCTTCGAGCGCAGGGTCGAAGCGAGTGCACCAGGCATAACTAATAAATCTATAATCGAAAAACTCTGAATAGCTTCGTTTTTGACCTGTGGTTTTCAACTGAATTTAACCTCGAGGTAATCAGAATGTTGAGATTCAGTAGTAAATTTGATGAGGGGCGCTAATGCCAAGAATCTGCATACGCTAATAATCGAAAATCGATAGAAGGGTTCATCTAGCACTCTGCTAAACCTAGCAGTCGTTCAGCCCTATAGGGCTGAAAACCCACATTTCATATTCTATTGATATAATTCTTCAACAATTCAGCAAAATAATGACAGTCATTCTTCTCACCTTTCTCACTCTCTTTATGATCTTCATACCTTCTGAAAATATTGAACTTTCACAGAAAGAGCGCATAACGCTTGCTCAAGCTCGTTGAAATGAGATTACAGCAGTCAATCAAAATTCTTTCATAACAAAAATCGCTCGTTAACATGACATATCAAAAAGTACTCTTACGAATCAAATCAATGATCAAAAGACTGCTTCTGTATGCAATCAGCATTTTCAAAGACTTAGCTCTGAAGAAGAAGTCACTATATGTGACTGAATTCTACATCTTCAGACTTGAGACTGATCTTCTCATGTGAAGCAAGTACATTCAATAGCTGCAGAGCTATTAGTAAAAAAGAGAAATGATAAGTTAATTGAAATTAATTGATCTCAGAAGTTTCTAAAATGTCATTTGCAAATCAAAACAGCATACATTTCTTCGCTTGATAAAGAGCATGCTATGACTCAGAATTTTAATATTCTAGCTGACTGATTCAATCTCTTTCAGAGTTTAAAAGAAGAGCATGAAATAAAGATAGAAGATATCTACAACATGAATGAAAAAAGATTCATGCAAGAAGTTATTGCTAAGCTTTAAGTCATGATTTTCAAGTATGAAAAAAAGACTCATATGATTCAATGTGACAATCGAAAGTAAGTCTCATTGATTGAATATATATCTATGAATGAAAAAGTCTTGAAGTCGTGAATTATCTTCAAAGCAAAAGTACATCAGAAGATCTGATATGAAGTACTTAAAGAAGATCATATTGCTGTGAGCAAAAATGATTGAATCAACAACGAATTGAGTCTAGTTTGAATTCAATAATGCTTTGATTTAAAAACTAAAATCTGTCAGAAAGATGAATATCAAATGTTATTAATTGATGATCATACTTCTTATATTGCTACTCAGATGATTGATTATTGCATCAGTCAGAAAATCATTCTACTGTGTCTTTTGACTTACATCATTCATTTACTTTAATCACTCAATGTTGAAGTCTTTGCTTCATTGACTACTACATACAAAACTCATGTTCAGTGAATTACTCAACTTGAAATCAGCTACTCAATCAATAAAACGAACTTTCTAAAAATATATCAACAGACTCAACATGAAGCAATTACATCACTGAATATCAGAAAGTCATGAACAGTTACGAAGCTTCTTTTGTTCAGCTCAGCATTAGTACTTCAGCACTTTTCTTCTAAGAAATTGAATCAATCACAGCAGTACAACATAGTCATTTATTCAATTACATTTATCAAGACTACAGTCACATACATTGATTTTAAAGATGACTTAGAAGTTGTTTTAACATCTGCAAATACTTCTCAAGTACAGCAGCTTATTAAACAAGCAGTAAAAGAAATGATTTCTAGTCAGATTCTTCAAAAGATGAGTAAAGCAACAATATGAGCAATGATGAAATCTACTATTCAGAACGTTACTAATCAGAAACTTCTTGAACTCAATAGAAGAAAGAAGCAAAAGAGCAATTGAATTGAGAATATTTATGATACTGCAAAAGTCATGAATTAAGAGATTGTTGATGAAAGAAAAGAGAATCAATGAGCAAAGATATGACAAAAGAAGATTAATTCTTTATTACATTTAAATTCTGAACTCTTTACTTCAAAATCTTCTTCTACTTGAAAATGAGCTGTCGTGATCTCAGCTCAACAAATAAAGATGTGAAATAGAAAGATCAATGATTTATTACATTTAGATTTTGAGCTCTTTACTGCTTCAACATCAATGACAGCAAGCTTCAGACAAAAGAAGAAGAAGCAGCTGATAGTTAAGCTACAAGTCAGACAGTTGAAGCAGAAGTCGAAGCAGAAGCAGAAGCAGAAGCAGAAGCAGAAGCAAAGAAACAACGTAATATTTACAACTGATCAATCAGAGTAAAACATGCATATCAGAAAAGTCTCAAAAAGATCATATTAGCTACATAGTTCATCATTTGAAGCAATAAAAAATGAAATGTAGATTTTCAGCTTTATAAAGCTGAATGACTGCTAGGTTTAAACGAGTGCTAGATGAATTTTTCTACGACAAAATTGCTCATTAATTGAACTTCTGAATTTACAAAGCAAATCATATATACATCAGAATTGCAGAATGAATGTTTGTGAAAGATAAAAGTATACTGATAAACTATCTGATTATCTGATATTACAACAAATCTGTTTGAAATATGTATTAAATTTGATTTAATTTTGATGAAAGTTAATATTTGTGATATCGCTTTTGTTGCTACTCAATGAGACTAAGATTCATTATCATGAAGATAAACATTTATACAGTATTGAAGCAAGAGTGTAGTCTGATCGTTGATTGTTAAGAGTTTTATCATGTGATTCAACATCAAAACTTTTTTGATTTTGCATTATGTTTTTTCGCTGCGTTGACTCATGCAAGTCGTTTTTTCTCATTTAAACTGTCATCATTTCTTTTTCTTTTGCTTCAACTATTATTCAGATTTTTATGATTCATTAAAATCGTTGTATATACATCAAATGATTGAAAATTATCTGATCAACAATTGAAATTTTCTTATTTATTTATTTGTTTATATATACATATTTGCATCTGTCATTATCTTCATTGTATATATATATATCAATCTTTATCTCTTTTTATGATTCTTTTTCATGTTTCAATGCATCTGTACACGTTGTGCTCATAATTATTTGCTTGATCAATTTATTGAATCTAATTCTGTATATATATTAACTCTTTGTTTATCTTGTTGTGTGCATTCTGTGTAGACTTGAACTGTTATTGACTAATAATATACAGACAAAGAAATGATGATGATGATTATTACAGAATATTGATTTTAATGTTGTTCTTAATCTCATGCATCAATCAAAACAAACTCACATCATTTCTGCACTATCGACGCGTTTTCTTTCATCATCTTTATTACAATTGTTATCTTCTTTATCTTTTTCATTTATTCATTTCATTCAATCTCGTCTTTCTTTCACTGTCTTTTTATTATTGCATATAACTTCTTTGTTGATCTTTATAAATTTCTTAGACTTTGTACAGTTCAATCTGTCATCAAGTTAAAGTTGAGTTGAGTTGAAAAAAGTTAACTCAACTTAATTCTGAGTTTAAATTGAGATTGAGTTGACTTTCTTCAACTCAAGCTCAATTCAAAATCAAGTTGAGTTGCTTGAACTTAATTTCTAAAAATAGTATACTTACTCATATGCATAGAATTTTCATGCAAACTAAATTTGAACTCAATTTCTAAAAATAGAATAATTACTTGTATGCATGAGATTTTCACGCAAACTGAATTTTCGCGCACTTTAATTTAAAAAGATTAGCAACAAATAGTATCAACTTTGATGTGCTAAAATGACATCAATATAAATAGTTTTAATTAGCATATGCAAAAATCTCGTTTACGCTGAAATTTCATGTGTACAAGTAGTTAATCAATTGACTTTACATTTAAGAGAAAAAAACTAAAGTTCTTGACAGAAGTGATAAAAATTAACTTGAATTATGCGCGAAAGCAATAGTATTACTAACAGTGTAACAGTGCAAAAATTGTATTTACTATTTATTTATCTTGTGACAGCATTGCATTTTAATTGCATAGTAACATGATTATCTACTTCGTCATGTAATTTAAACAAGCTTCAAATGTAAACTTTTCACTTGTAAGATGAAAAATTAATCTTATATTCTTCATTTGAATGATTATATACTTTGCATGAATTGCACAAAGATTGATGTCTGTTAAATAATCAGTATTTAAATTGCAAAATTGATTGCAAAATTGATCATGAAACTAATCTTTGTACATCATAACAAGTCATGCTTCTGTCATCTTTTGCAATATCTTTATAGCTTTTGATTAAAAGCGAAGATTAACTTTAATCAATTCATGACACACTTCTTGAATTACATGCTGAAACAACAGCTTTGAAATAAGTAAGTTGATTGTTCTTTGATATCAATGAATTTCATGAAGTGTTACAGTTTCTTTGCAATATTTTCGCATTTTCTTAAGCTTGATAAAATTACTTTTTATGATGACATTGATAACATAAGTTGACTCAATGAATCAAACATTTTAACATATGATCAGCGTCTTTGAAATCACTTTTGCAATCATTTTTGCAATTTAGTAAGACTTAAAACTTACTTTGATGAGCTTCATCTTTCTATCATCAGTTTTTGACTTCACTATTAACTGTTTTCAAGACATCTTTTTGACAAATTGCTTGTTATGAGATTTTTTACTGAATAATAATAAGAATGATGATGATGAGAATGATAATGATGAGCTTGACAATGATGATTCTGAGTTGCTTGATAATCACAATCTATTATTTAACTCATGATTGAAATTTGATCTTGTAAACTTGAATTTAAAATTCGCTGCAATATTATTTCTACTTTGCAATCAGTTTTACAATCAATTCAAGAGTAATAAGAAATGAAATATATACATAAATTCATGCAAGTTGAAGAATTCATTTAAATTCAAAATTGATTTCAAAATCTCGTCAGTTGCAAAATCAAAGATGTTAAGTAGCATTTTGTTATTAGAATTAAGCTCATTGTTTTTATATTGTAATCAGTTTTGCAATCTTTTATAAACTTGTGAGATTGATACATAATTTACTAAGCTATTGCTGTCATGATTCTAGTCTTGTCAAACTCAGTCTTTTAGTCTTGTCAGATTTATTCTTGTCATGATTCTAGTCTTGTTAAATCTATTCTCACTTCATCATCTTGACTAGTTTCTATTGAGTCTAGCGTTAACTGAGAAATACACATATGTAGTCAGCTTCTTTTCTGTAGCTATCTTTCTTTCTTAGCATTTATCTTCTAGTTAAATGACATCTTTATTCAAACTAGATAAAATTCTATTGAAAGAAAATTACTTTGAAAAGTCGTTTTTAATTGATGCTCATCTCATCTTGCAGAATCAATTCTTCAATCTTTGTTCGCTAATAAACAGTGATTCAGTCGCTCATACGCTCATACACGCTAATTTAGTCAATAAAGTATGCAAGAAACTAGAAATTCAATCTATACTTCTGACAAAAGAGAAGCTAATAAGAGATTATGATGAGAAGATATTTAAGAAGATCATCACTCATAAAATTCTATTCAATTTCATCATTGAAAGTTATAAGAAATTGACTGTATCAATGTTGATAGCTGATATTAATCATCATGAACTCATATTGAGTAAGCTCTGAATGAACAAAAACGAAATATTACTGAATATGTGAAACAACGTCATTGTTTTTTTGAATCAATTGAATACTTTTATTTCGATTTTTTCGATTTCTCTTAATTCAAAGCACTCAAGTTGATCGCGATCAACTTCGTCTTCTTCAATTACTCAGACTAAGATCTTTATGATGCTCAAACGACTCATTTCAATCACTGCTCAGAAAGAGTTATTCTCAATTTAAAGTATAAACGCAGCTTCATTCAAAACATTGTTGAATCATTCAAAGAAGAATCAGACTAAAGTCTTTGCTTTAATCATGACAGACATCAATAGAAAAATCGCGTACAATACTCAGTGCAATTTAAATGCTTTAAACGTCTCTTTAATCAATGAAATAACTCAGAATTTGAAAGATATTAAAGCGAAGCTGTCATCAAAATATGATGAGTTTTTAAATGTTTTTGATCAAGCTCAATTGAATAAACTACTCTCTCATCGCTTCTATGATCATAAAATCAAGCTTATCAATGATTCAACATCTTTTCACTGCTAAGTCTATCAAATGTCTTCTGTCAAACTTCTGAAGATAAAGAAGTACTTAAACGAGAATCTGTCGAAGAAATTCATCACTTCTAGTCAGACTCTCTATTTCTTTCTCGTTTTATTTATTCTCAAAGCAAATGAAGATCTTCGATTTTGCGTGAACTATCAAAAGCTAAATGTCATTTTCAAAAGAAATAAATATTCTTTATTGCTGATAAATGAGATTATTGATAAAATAGTGAATTGCAAGCATCTGACTAGATTGAACATCATATCAGCATTCAACAAACTTTAAATGCATCTCAATAACAAGAATTACATCACTTTTATCACTGCTTTAGAAGCATATAAATACAAGATGTTATTATTCAAACTGATTAATGAATTGATCTTCTTTCAACAATATATGAATGACATTTTATGAAACTTTCTGAACGACTTTTGTCAAGTCTATCTAGATGACATTCTCATTTATAGCAAAACGAAAAATAAACTTAGAGATCACGTCAAACTAGTATTGAGTTGACTACGCGAAGCTGAACTGCAGTTGAATATTCAAAAGTATGAATTCAATGTAGAAAAGACTGTCTTTCTAGAAGTCATTGTATCAGAACTAAATCTTTGTATGAATCTCAGCAAAGTGATAGTCATAGTCAGCTGAATCACTTCAATCAATTTAAAAGAAATTTAGAACTTCGTGAGATTTGTTAACTTCTATCGTTGTTTCATTAAGAACTTTTCGAAGCTAGTCAAATCATTCACTCAGCTGACTAGAAAAAACACGTCTTTTGTTTGAAACAATGTCTGTTATTAAGTCTTTGACAATCTAAAGAAACAAGTCAGCTCAATCTCAGTACTTCATCACTTTGATCTTAAACGACAAGCTATTCTGAAGATCAATGCTTTGAACTATGTAAAAGATGAAATACTATCTCAGTACAATGACGAGAAAGTTCTTCATTTGATGATCTTCTACAGCAAAAGCATGATTCTCGCTGAAATCAATTATCATATCTATGACAAGAAATTGCTAGTCATTATTTGATGTTTCAAACACTGACGACTTGAGCTGAAATGCATTAAACTACTCATTCAGATGTTCATTAATCATCAGACTTTGAAGATCTTCATGAAAAATAAACAGTTGAGTCGATGACAAGTCAACTATCTGAACATTCTATTGAAGTTCAACTTTCAGATCATTTTTAAATCAGACAAAATAAACATTAAGATCAATGCTTTAATTAGAATGTTTTTAACAAACGTCTCTGAATCAGCTCAGCGTCTTGAAGATTGTTTTCAGACTATTCTGATTCTCGATAGAGTTGATGTTCTATCTGTTGAATCAAAAGCAAATCTCTATCATTGAGTATATATGATCAATCAAACTGATGAGTTTTGCAGCGAATATAGACAAGCTATGAACAAAAACAAGCTCAAATTTCATATCACTAAATTGAAAGACTGTGAAATCATTGATGATGTTTTATTTAGAAAAAATTTACTGTGAGTCTTTAAGAACATGCACACGAAATTACTACAAGAAGTGCATGATCAATCTTTAATCTTTCACTTTGACAATAAACAAATCATTGATTTAGTTCAGCGTTTCTACTATTGATCAGATCATTAAGTTACTATTCAATGATACATTTGAAACTGTCATGCTTATCAGCGAAGCAAAGTCTTTAGAAATAACATCAATGAACTTCATCATTCTCTCTTGATTTCACAGAAACGCTGAAAAGATATAACTATAAACTTCATCACTGAACTATCTCTGTCAGAAAACTATAACGTCATTTGCATAATCATATGTCATCTCATCAAAGAACGTCACTATGTTTCATGTCATTGAAGAGACGATGACATCTCAGTTGAAGAAATGATTTGAATCATGCTGTGAAACGTTTATCAACTGCATGATCTACTCAGTTCTATTGTTTCAAACAGAGACTTTCAATTTATATCAACTATGTGAAAAAGTCTTTGCAAGTGACTGAGAATCACAGCTAGTTTATTCACTGTCTATCATTCAAAGATCAATGATCAGACGAAACGTGTCAATCAAGATATTGAATGTGAACTTAGAATTTACTGCAATTACATGCAGAACGACTGAGTCAAATGAATATCTATGATGAAATTCAGCGACAATTTCAATATCTTCTTGATCATCTCAATGACTTCTTTCTACTTCAATAAAGATTTTCACTCTTGAATGAGTTTTGATTCAGATACAACTGACTATGAAATCATTTGTGAACGACTGAAGACTAGAAAAGCAAATGATATTGTCATTTAAATGAAAGAGTTACTGAGCTTTGATCATCAACAATTGAAAAAGACGAAGTTGATCATTGAAGCACAGATGAATAAACATAGACGAAACGTCATTTATGAGATAAATGACTAAATTTGACTATTCTTCAGAAACGTCAAAATCATGAGATCATGCAAAGATTTGAAAGATAAACAACTAGAATTGTATCAGATCACTATCAAAGCGAAAGTCTTTTATCATCTTCATCTATCAATCAGCATGAAGCATCTGCATTTGATGTTCAGCTCAAAGCTACTGCAATTGTATTCAGAAGATCTTTTATCAGAACAGCATGTAGAATCTTTCAGACTCATCATTATTGATGATGATGATGATGAACATTGAAAGATAAATGACATTCTGAACTTCAGATGCTATCAAGATCAAATACAGTACAAGATAAAATGAAAAGATCTAGATAAAGACAATGAATGATACTATGTTGATAAAGATGAATTCAATGACTTCAAGAAAGTTTTGAACGAATTTCATGCACTATACTCAAGAAAGTCACGCTAGTATCGAAATAACTCAATAAGAAAGCAAGCAAAATGAGTTACATTCATGCAAACATGAATTTTCAAAAAGAAGAATAATGTTACAAGTGTATTAAGACTGAACAAGATTGAAGCTTTAATCAATTTGCAGTGAACGCTAGTGAGTTCTCTGCGTAATGATTAGAACTAATCAGCGAGCTAGTTAGATTTGATTCAGATATAACTCAGATATGACTTAACACTCTTTTTCTTTCTCAATACTCTTTTCTTTCATCAACATCTTGTTTATCTACATCACATTCTTTTCATGTCACAAACACATTTCTTTTGAGTCTAGTGCAATCTCTGAACATTACATAAATAGAAGCTTTTGTATCAATCTTCTTCTGTATTCTTAATATTCAGTTATAACTATTTTTAAAGATCAAGCACTATCAATTCTGATCTTTATTGATTGTATCATTTAAACATGATTCTGACAAATGTATAGATTGCTCTCATTGAAGTTCTGAATGTTCAAATCAAGCAGTATTGTTTCATGTAGTTGCATTAATTTATTATCAAAGAAAATTCTTATAAACTTTCAAGAATGAATATTCTTGATTTTATTTAAACATTTTACGAAACTGTGATAAATCACGTTTAACATACATTTAATGTTCATTATAATTTAAGTTTCAAAAAGATTGAAACATTCTGACTTGATCTTGACTACAAGAATAAATGATGTTATGATTGAATTCAAGTTCTTTAACATTGTCAACGCGTTCAGTTCAACAAATAGTTGACTGATTAAATTAATTCATTAAGTTTCATACTTTTCAATTGTTTTCTTTTCTTAAGTGATTAATAAATGAAAGAAATTTATTGAGTTAAGTCTTTTTTCAAGATGTCAATAATGAAAATGTTGTTAAAAGCAAAAGAAGCTTCTGAAAAAAAAGCTTTTAAAAAGATAAATCATGAGTTTAAACAATTTAATTTTACATGATCTTTAGATTTGCATTTAATGCACACTTTCTCACTGACTTTGCAATATTTTTTCTTTTAAAAGATTGTTTCTTTTAATTCTGATTCTCATTGCTCTTGTTAATCATTAAAGTATTCTTCTTTTTCTTGACTATTAATTTTTTGCAAGAAACTTAACAAAATTTTCTTGTATGATCAATTTTCAAGAAATGAGTTTATTTTTAACTGTTAACTCTGTTGAACATAGTTCAAAGCATGCTGTATATCAATGTACTTCATTAATTCTTGATAAAACATTTTACTTCATTAAGTGAAAGTTAATATAGTTAGCTTGATCTTGTTCAAGAAAAGTAGCTCACTCAGAAATCTGAACAATAGTACTTTCTCAGATTTCATGATTTCAACACAATTTTGAAAATGTATCTTGTTGAGTTTCAGAAAGAACAATATGTATTAAAAGAATAAAGCAAACAGTATCACATATGATGAAATTTATCTAGATTGTAAAGAGAAGTTACAGACTGCTCTATTTATATACTGTCATGCATGACAAAGTTGCAATACACAACTTTATTTCTGATGCTAGTCTAGAAAGAGCTGCTAGAAACAAGTCTGACTGAATTCAAACTGAATTCAGAGTTATCATAATAAGCTGCTAGAAACAAGTCTGTCATTGCACTTCTCAACACTTTCACTTGATGCTTGCAAGTTTCTCAACTTTCACTGCTTTTCAATCTCAGTTTTTTTATAAATTTCTTGAAGTTCTGTTAAGATAGTGACTTGATCAATTCGTCTGCTATCATATCTTGACTAAAGATGAAGTTCATTGAAATCTGATTCTTCTTGTGCAGATTTCAAATGTGATGATAAGTGATGTCAATGTGCTTTGATCTTTCGTGAATATGAGCATTCTTAATCAGCATAAGAGATGCTTAATTATCTTTCTTGAGCTGTGTAAATGAGACAGATTAATGAGTAATCTTCTCAAGAATATCAACGTAATTATGACTGATGCTCAGATACTTTGTCAGATTCATGTTTTTAAGCACTTAATTAATTCATAAATCTTTCTTGATGCAAATTGATAAAGTCATGTACTCTGTCTTAATGATCAATGTGATAACAAACTTCTGCTTTTAACTCATTCAGAAGATTGATTCTTCATTAAGCATGTAGATGTAAACAAGAATCAACTTGTGATTTAGTCTGTTTGAGATGTAGTCTGAGTCAGAGTATTCTACTAACTTCATGCTTTCACTGACTTCATACATGATGTTTAAATTAATGATAAAACAAACGTATTACATCAACTTCTTCAAAGCATATTCATGATGTTCTACAGAATTACTGAGATATTGATTTAGTTGATTAAGAGCAAAAGCGATGTTAAAACGAGTGTAAATTACAACATATATGAAACTTTCAATGATTTATTGATATTCATGCTGATTGATTCTCACATCTTCAAATTTAGCTGAATGAAAAGCATTATATTTATTCATTGAAAGATTTGTTATCTTGTGCTTATCTTGTCTCATGTTGAGTCTTTCAAGAACATCATGAAGATAATGAGTTTGATTTATTCGTAAAATTCATGTCTTTCTGTTGCAAGTAATTTGAATGTCAAGAATTTTCTTCATTTTTCTTAAATTCTTGACTTTGAAAACACATTGAAACTCATGCTTAAATCATTTAATGTTGCTCAATGATTTAAAGATGATGACTATGTCATCAACATATAATAGCAACATGATTTCTTTTGACTCATGAATTAAAAGACATAAGTCTGCAATGCATTGAACAAAGTTGAGTTCAGACAGCATTGTTACACAATGATCATGTCAATCTTGTGCAGCTTACTTGAAATCATAAAAACTTTAAAGAACTTTCAGAGCACAGTTGAGTCTGACTTTCTGTTACGAAGCGTGTCGACATTGAATAGAGTCTAGTCAATAGACTCTAGAGATTTCAATATGTGAACAAGAAACAGCGATGTTTCGAATCAAAATATGCTGAAACATTTCATCTATTTGAGCTTTAGCAAATCGACTACTTCGTCTCTTTGTTCGCTCTACTATAGATACAGCTCGAAACTGTCTTCTTTCTTCTGTATTCTTAGTTTTCTAGTTAGAGCTATCTCTATTGATCAAACATTCTATTCAGCTACGCACTATCTCGCTGCAGTGTGATTAGATTCTAGACATGATCTCAACATTAAACTAAGAATTCGTTTATCACACGATATCGATTTCATTACTCATTCAAGCTACTCGACAAATAACGAAACGAGTATAAAGAAATTTGTTTACCTGATGATCGACGACATCGAAAGACAGAACAACATCAGAGAATCAATAGAATCAACGAAAACATATGATCATTGAATTGCTAAAGAATCTATCGCTCATTCAGTAGCATCGATTCACTCGATTAATAGAATCGACGATAAAGAATCTTCGTGAATTGCTTGAGAATCAACTCATTCTCGTGAAGCAGACGAGTGAAAATAAGCTGTTCAACTTTCTCTTAAAAAGCTCATGAATCAGTCGAGTCAAAATAATCTGTGTCATCAAATTCAATTCGACTCGATTTGAATCAAGGTCAATTTAGTGAGTCTGCTACAAAGACACGATTCAAAATCGATCTCTTTGATGAGCTAGTCGATTTTCTTCTAGTGAGTCTGCTACAAAGACGCTGTCAATGCGATGATCTATCTACTCACATCGCTCTATTTATCAGTGAATCGATCTACCTCGTGTTTCTACGTTAAATAGTGAGTCTGCTACAATGATCGTTCTTCTCTCTCATAGTGAGTCTGCTACAATAGACATTTCGATGATCTGAAAGATCAATAGAAAGATTGATAGAAAGACGAGCGTCGAGCTCTACGTCAGTGCTATGAACTACACTACAAGTCATAGAGACATGACTTTTAAAGAGAAGAAATTAATGTTACGAAGCGTGTCAACATTGAATAGAACCTAGTCAATAGACTCTAGAGATTTCGATATGTGAACAAGAAACAGCAATGTTTCAAATTGAAATATGCTGAAACATTTCATTTATTCGAGCTCTAGCAAATCAACTACTTCGCTTCTTTGTTTATTCTACTATAGATACAGCTCGAAACTGTCTTCTTTCTTCTGTATTCTTAGTTTTCTAGTTAGAGCTATCTCTATTAATCAAACATTTTATTCAGCTACGCACTATCTCGCTGCAGTGTGATTAAATTCTAGACACGATCTCAACACTTTCACTTCTGATGAAAAAAACATGTAAATGATTTCTTTGAGAAATAATTCAGTAAACGCATTGTTTACATCAATTTAATGAAGTTCAAGATTCTTCATTATTGCAATAATTAAAAAGACTTGCAGAGTGTCAAACTTAATGATTGATGTGAAAGTATTTTCATAGTTAACTTCATGAATTTAAGAGAAATCTCTGACTATCAGTCTTGTCTTCAATTTATCAAAAGAATCATCAATGTGCATCTTTAACTTAAAGACTCATTTGCTTGTCATGATGTTAATTTTTTTGAGCGACACTTCTTTTTATCAGATCTCATTAATGATTAGCATCACAAGTTCTGCGTTGATTGCTTCTTTTTAAAGTTTCTTTCAAATTAAGTTCTGCATTGCATCTTTGTAAATGTTTAACGTGAGAATTCTTATTGCTTTAAAAGAGTCAGATTCATCAACATTGAATAATGCTTATGCCATGCTTATGTCAGAATCACTCTCATTATCATTAACTTTCTTTGTAACAAATTAAATCATCATAGTTTACAAGATCTTAAATGTGCATTCTTTCAATTGTTGATCTTCGCTGTCTCTTTTTCTCTTTAAGATGATTACATGCAAAAATGTTTAAGCTGTTGATTTAAACATGCTTGATACAAAGACTTTTTGAGTGATTTGAACATTCATATAAGCTTCATGCTCATCTGATGTATGTGACGTGATCTTAGAATTGAGTGCATTCAAGTTGATCATGATAATCTTCAATGCATCAATTAATTCAGATGAAACATTAATCATGAAAGTATCAAATTTTAAAACATTAGTTGAAACATTATTCTTTGATGATCTTTTCACAAATTTTCGCTTTGAAAGAACATTGAATGTCTGCTTGCAAAGTTGCAAGTTTATGTTTTCATTCTTTTCATCTTTAATGAATTTGACAGTGTGATTCTTGATGACTTGATTAAGATTTGAGATTCAGAGATGATATTGCTTGTCAATATTTTTCACATATCTCATGAAAACATCAAGTTTATCTCTGTTCATGAATTTGTTTCATTTATCTTCAATTGACAATGACTTAAGATCAATGTATGAATAACATTTGCATTCTCATACTCATACATGATCAATTGAGAACTTGATTTCAATGAATGTTTTCTTTGAAATCATGAAAGCTTTATTAATTAAGAATTTCATGATGATTCAATTTTGCAAATAAACATTTATCTTTGCAGCTTTTGTTTAAAACTTAATAAAAAGTTCAGCATTCTTAATCATGATTTGCATCAAGTTTTCTATGATGTATATAATTCTTTTAACTACTTTATTTTGAATCAACATGTGTAAGATAATGTATTGAAAAACAATGTCAACTGATGAACATTAATCATTCAAGATGACTTTAAGTTTCATGATGTTATCACTGCATATTAAAAGAAGTTCAACATTGTTGTGAAGCTTTACACTGAGTTTTCATTTTTGCAAAGCATCTGATGCATTGAATTGTTGCTTCAAAGAAATGCATCAAGTTTTTCTGAAGTGATTGTCAACTATCTTTAAAAAGTACGACTCATTATTGAGAAATAATGATAATGATTCACAGATGTTTATGAAAATGAAAGTCAAGATACTTATCTTTCAATCATTGATATTATGTTCTCATTTGTTAATGAACTTGATGAGCGCACATATTTTACACACATTCTCATGACTGTCGTTGATGAAAATAGATTTTTTCAAAGTGATGATCTTATGAAGTTAATGAAGCTTTGCTGATTCAAAATGAGTGAAATAATGATGTTACAACTTATAAAACTTGAAGCTTTTGTCATTTGTGAAACTAAGTTGATCATGATTAACTTCAATCTTATTCTCATGATGAATTACATTAATGTGAAATGCAAAATGATCTAGATTCATTAAATTATTGAGATTCATTGAACTGTGCATTGCTGAAAATGCTGATAAAACATCATGCTGCATAATTGATAATAATGCAAATTCATCAAGATTATTTGTAATTCTTTCTGCTATGTAAATGTTTTTGCATTTTAAAGTTTCAATCATTTGCTTTCTTTACTTGTTATACATGTATAAATCTTTATCATCAAAACTCTTTTGCAAATCTTTCTTATACATTCTTCTTTCAAAAAGAAGATTCATCTCAAGTTTAGAAATATGAAGAACAGAAGACAGTTTAACTGAGTTTTCATAATGATCTCACATGACTGTTATATCACAGTGATTGATATACAATTTTTTCTCTTCAACTTTGATGATGCATCTTTTAATGCAAATTAAAGAATTATTAAAAAGTCAAAGTTAATCAATTATGTGTAAAAAGACATCAGAATCTGTAACTCAGTTGAATTCAGAAATCTTACTGACAATGTTCTTTGATACAGTTGCAATATTCTTACTCTTTTTATTCTCATCTTTCTCATTGTTATCAGAGATTTCAAAATCATTGATTTTCACATTGTAAACTCTGTGTTTCTTGTGCTTACTCTTCAGAAGCTTAGTGAAAGTTTGAAAATCATCAACATTCTTATGCTTTGTTTTATTTTTATCTTTGCATTTCTTTACAAGCTTTTGAGTTGCAAACAGATGAAAGCAATTGACTAAATGATGTTCATCTTCGCAGAGAAAATATTTTAAAGATCATTGTGATTGATGATGATGCAATTGATCACTGTTGAAGTTTGAAAGACTTTTGCAATGATGATTGATTTTGCGTTTGTTCTGCTTATGATCAGTGTGCTTGCATTTATTTTCTTGCTTAACTCATAGCATAATCTTTGTTATTTTTAATTATGCTTTCTTCTTTTGTAACTTTTGAAGTTTCTTCTTGACATTTAACTTATTCTGCGCATCAATAATATCTTGAATGACTGTATATTCATCTGACAGCAATTGAAGTAAGACTTAAAAGCAACGTTCTGACTTGAATAAATTACTTATGTCTTTCTGTATTACAATGATCTTTTGAGTCAACTTGACGAGATATATTCATGTTTTTTCAATGAAGATATTCATCAACATTCTGTAGTTGATGAAGTTCATCAGATATTGTCTCTCAATGATTTGTAACTTTTCTTTGTATTTATAGCTCAGAGCATCTCAAATCTTTTTTGCTGATATCTTGTCTGCAATGTGTTCTTGATCATTGATGATGATGCAAATAATCAGTCAGTAATGAATTTTCATGTCAATCTTTTGACTTTCAAAGTTGAAAGATTGAATTTCATTAATGATGTTGATGATGTTGTTGAATATGTTTAAGTCATACTTGTCTTCAATAATAAATCACAAGTCTTTCTCAATGAATCATCTCTTCATGAGAGAAAATCATTGATTGCAGTTCTTGTGAGTAAGAATAAGAACAGATCATCGTTTGATGAAAAAGTCGTTGAAGTTCATGATGTGCAATGTAGACTCAGCTTGTTGTTAGAATAAAAAAAAATAAAGATATTAAATAAATTGATGAGTGAAGTGAAAAGAATTTAATCTCATCAGTAATAATGAAAGTTTATGCATTCTTCAACGTGATCAAATGTGTCTATTTATTCACTTTCTTGAGAACTCATAGTAGACTATCAATTTGATGTGAGTGCTTATTTATCTTCTTGTGAGATGCGTAGTAAGCTGTTGAATTTCACTGAACTTCTTTAAGTCAATGTACTTATTTGTCTTCTTGTGAAACATGTAGTAAGTGATCACTGATTGCTCATTTGAATAAATCTTATATCAAGTTGCTGAACATTAAATGCTTAAAGTGTTTTGATTTAATTACGTTAAAAGCTTCTTGCTAATTGAACTTATAATTTATTAAAAGAGTAGAATGAACAGTATTACATATGATGAAATCTATCTAGATTGTGAAGAGAAGTCACAGACTGCTTTATCTATATACTGTCATGCATGACAAAGTCACGATATACAACTTTACTTCTAACGCTAGTTTAAAGAAAGCTGCTAGAAACAAGTCTGACTGAATTCAGACTGAATTTAAAGCTATTGCAATAAGCTGCTAGAAACAAGTCTGTCATTGCACTTCTTAACAATATGCATGTTTGATCGCTTTTTTTTATAATAATATTTCATAAATTATTTGCTTAATTTTGAAGTGACTTTGCATCAAGCAAGCATTGCTGAAGAGTTTTAAGAAACTTTGCTCATATGATTCTATGATCTCTCTTTTCGACAGTTTTCTCAATCTGTTGAAGATAATGCATCATCATGATCTTTACATATTTCATGACATAATCAAGCTTGTCATCATTTTTGATGTAGTTCATCTTAATGAAGTTCAACTTTAGTTTTCTGAGAAACAACTTCAGATTCTTATTGTTGAAATTATGTCTAGAATCTAATCACACTGCAGCGAGATAGTGCGTAGCTGAATAGAATGTTTGATCAATAAAGATAGCTATAACTAGAATATTAAGAATACAGAAGAAATCAAAGAGAGTTTCGAGCTGTATCTATAGTAGAGCAAAACAAAGAGAATGAAGCAGGTTTGCTCAAGTATCAAAAGCGCTAGAATAGAGTGTTGAGGCTAGAGATTCAACATGAGCCAAAATCTCTAGAGCTTGTTGACTAGAAAATTCTATTCAATCTCAACACACTCGTAACACTTATTTACAATGAATTTGAACTTCTTTTCTTTTAAGAACTTATTTGAAAAGATGATTTTAAAGATGATTATTTTCTTTTTAGAAAAATCATCATCAATGAAAGAATTCTTTATGACTTTAATGATGATTTTTTTACGAAACTTCAATTCAAAATGATTAAATGCACAACTTTATCATATTAAGAAGTAATCAAAGTTCAATGTGCAAGATGCTTGATTCAAATCTTTTAACAAAGTGATGTTTTCAATAAACAACATTTCACATTAAATGTACATTTTCAAATAATTTTGTTATCTTTGCAAGATCTTCATGTTGTCAATAATGTTTTGAATTTCGTCAAGAATGATGAATGAAAGTTCATACTCAACAACTTTCATTCTTGTTTGAAGCAGCATGCATTATCTCTCTTTTCTTTTTACATCAATGCAAGCACTTTTGATGTTTTCATTCAATGCTGCATGATGATGAGTCTTTAATAGATTCTTCAAATCAATGCTTGCAAAATCAGAAAATGATTGAGTTGATGAAGTCATGATATTAATGATGATTGCTTGATGTTATGCAAAATTCTTCATTAAGTTCAATTGAAACTTCTCTTTATTATCACAAGAAATTTGATCAAGCAGAGGAAATATGAACTTTGTAAAGATGACAAGAGTAAATGAGATAATGCTCTCAAAAGACATGTAAATATTGCTTTCAAGAAATGAGATCATAACATCAAGAAAAGTCGTATCTTAATTGTGATGCTTGAAAAGTACGTTTACAACGTTAGTGATGATGATTGCTTAAGTCAGAAACGCAGAAGCTTCAAGAATGAGAAGAAATTGAGATTCATTATAAAGATTAAGTGTCATATTTGAAAGATTGCTGTTCAAGTCAATGACTTTTTTTTGATCATATGAACTATTGTCTCTGCAATAAAGTAGAGTGTTAAAATTGTGAGTAGCTCAAGAAATGCACAGTCACACTAAAGAATATGCACGTAGATAATATGATCAAATTTGATAATAACTTAGTAATATTTATTCGTATAAAAAGTTAATATTAAACTATGAAATACAGAAGTGAACTTTTCTTTATATACTCAGAATGCTAAGCTCAAGCATCATCAATGAGACAAGCGAGATTACATACAACTCATGCAAGATTTCTTGAAGATTGTATGTGACTTGAATTCTTATCATTGATGAAATGTTAAGATTTGTATGTAACTTAAATTCTTATAGATTTAATGTTTCTAAAAATCAACAGTAAAGTCTTTTGTAGACTCAATGTTTTTGAGAATTGATAGTAAAGTCTTTCATAGACTCAATGCTTCAATTTTCATAAACTCAGATTCTTGTTTAAAAGCTCAATGATAGTGTTGAAGAATAATTCTTATGTTTATTCTTTATTCTTTGAAGAACTTTGACTTTTATAAATCTGAATTCTGACAAAAGCTGTAGAAAGCAAAGCTTTGCAGTTACTGTTAACTGTTTTGAAGCTTTCACATAAGAACTGTACAATTCAATACAGTACTAGAAAAGAAAAATAAACACTTGCACAAAGCTGCAAGCTCAGATAAACATCAGTACATAGTGATATATAGAAGCGAAAATCTGTACAGAAATATCATTACATGTTTATACAGATAAATCTGTAAGAACTTATTGAAACAATTATTGCAAAAGTTATGTTTGAAAGATGCAATAAAAACAAACTTATGTTCAGAATCAATCTCATAATTCATTGCAGCAATCTTAAATTCACTGCAAATAATTGTATTGAACAATACATTACAGTAAATACTTTTTCATACATGCTATTTACTACTTACTAAGCATAAAGGCAATTTTCATTGAAAATGACGATTTTCTCGTCTATATAGTACTGAAGCAAGAGTTCATTCTGATCATTTAATGTCAAGTGTTACATCAAATAACTTAACATCAAAACTTTTCAATCTCGCACTATGTTTTTGACTGTGTTGACTCATGCAAGTTGTTTTCTTTCGTTTAAACTAAAAGTCGTTGTATATACATCAGATGATCGAAAATCATCTGATCAATGATTGAAATTTTCTTTCTTATCTGTTTACTTGATCTTCATTGTACATGTATATATAAATCTTTATCTCTTTTTATGATTCTTTTTCATGTCTCAACGCATCTGTACTCACTGTGCTCACAATTATTTCATTCTTGAATTTTTTATTTCTAATTTAATGTATGTTTTGAATCTTTGTTCATCTTTATTTATCGATTTACCTGTTTATTTGTACATACTGTATGCTTTATACATGCTTCATAGCACATGCTAATTAGTTCAATAGAAAGCACTCTTCATGACTCAATATCAAATGCTTTATCAAACTCTTTATTAAACGTTCATCAAACTTTCTATCAAACTCTCTATCAAACATGCTAATTAACTTAATAGAAAGCACTTTTCATGACTTGATATCAAATGCTTCATTAAACTTTTTATTAAACTCTTTATTGAACACTCTATCAAACTCTTTATCAAACGCTTTATCAAACACTTTATCAAACACTTTATCAAACGCTTTATCAAACTTTTTATCGAACTCTTTATCAAACTTTCTATTGAACGCTTTATCAAACTTTCTATCAAACGCTTTATCAAACGCTTTATCAAACACTTTATTCAACTCTTTATTAAACTCTCTATCAAACGTGCTAATTAGTTTAATAGAAAGTACTTTTCATGACTTGATATTAAATGCTTTATCAAACTCTCTATCAAATGCTTTATCAAACGTTATATCAAATGCTTTATCAAACGTTCTATCAAACTTTCTATCAAACTCTCTATCAAACATGCTAATTAGCTCAATAAAAAACACTCTTCATGACTCAATATTGAATTTTCTATCAAACGCTTTATTGAATTTTCTATCAAACTCTCTATCAAACTCTCTATCAAACTCTCTATCAAACTCTCTATCAAACTCTTTATCAAATGCTTTGTCAAACTTTCTATTAAACGTTCTATCAAACTTTCTATCAAACGCTTTATCAAACTCTTTATCAAACGCTTTATTAAACTCTCTATCAAACGCTTTATCAAACTCTTTATCAAACGCTTTATTAAACTCTCTATCAAACGCTTTATCAAACTCTTTATCAAACGCTTTATTAAACTCTCTATCAAACTCTCTATCAAACTCTTTATTAAACTCTCTATCAAACTCTTTATTAAACTCTTTATCAAACTCTTTATCAAATTTCTATCAAATGCTTTATTGAATTTTCTACTAAACTTCTTATTGAGCTGTCTATTAAACTCTTTACATGCTTCAAGATACGCGTTGATTGAATGCATAACACACATTAAACAATGCTTTAAGCAATGCTTTCTACATGACTTCTATCTCATTAGCTTCTTCATTGCTTTTTCTATTTACACTCTCATTTGCTTTCTCATTGCAAAGCTTCATTGAGTTCTTCGTTTTATTTATTTTGCATAGAAGAAAGAATTATATCAATCATTGTTATGAAAAAGAGCTTGAAATAATGATAACGAGTTCTTTACTTCTCATTGACTTTCTCATTGACTTTCTCATTAACTTTCTCATTGACTTTCAATAGATCACATATGAAGCACTGAGTAAATTACATACGAAGCACTGAATATATCACATATGAAGCATTAAATATATTGCATATGAAGTACTGAGTGTTAGAACACAACTTGAGTTGAAATGAAAACTACGTCAAGATAAGACGTAGAACACAGCACAATGAACTCTGAGCTAGTAAGATCATGATCACGTGCTAATGATTCAGTATATGAAATCATTGAAATTATGAAGCGATTCTCATGATTCAGAATCTGAGTCAACGAAATCACTCAATGATTCAGACGATTGCACGAATCTTCTATGTTTATATAATGAAGAATCATTTCTTAGATAGAAGCTTCGTGCTCAACTCATGTAAGCAATCAATACATATTATTGTCTCAGCTATCTTCAGATCTTAAGTCTAGTAATAATGATTACTGTTTGATCTCTGTATATATCTTGTGTTATTAAAGAAACAATCATTACACTTTGAGCATCACTCTTTCATAAAATATCAAAGATGTTCATTTCTTTCAATTATGTCTAGTCAGTCAGAATAAGTCATGCTCAGTCAAGAAGTAAGCATTTTCAGCGCAAATAAAATCAAGATCTCAACATTGAACTTGTATTATGATAATCAAGACAAACTTGAAGCATATTTAGTACAGATAAAGCTATACATCAAACAATACTCATCTCAGTTCAAGTTCATCAAGAACAAAGTACTCTTTGCATTCATTTATTTAATAAATAATGCATTTACATGATTTCATCACTATCTAACGAATTATTTGCAGAAGAAATCAGAGAAACAAGAAGAGAAAATCAACATGATATTTCGTGACTCTTAGATGTTCAAGAAACGTTTAAGAAGAGTATTTGAAGACATTGATAAGAAATGTACAGCAGAACGACAGCTGTACAATCTGCAACAGAAAATCTTCACAATGACTTATTCAATCAACTTTCAGCATATTGCAATGAATATGAAATAAAATGATGCAGCTCTCATCAGTCAGTTCTATCAGAAATTGCAAAAGAAAGTCAAGAATGAAATTACTAAAATTGATAAACTCAACAATTTGCAGAAAATGATATTCAGAGTGATAATCATTGATAACAGACAGTACGAGAAACATTTGAAAAAAAGTAAAGAATTGACTATGTCAATAGTATTGAGTTGAAAGTTCAAGAAGAAACGATGACAGTCATACTATGATTCTCAATCTATGAAGCTAAATGCAATTCAAAAGATATTGATGAATGCTTGCAATAAAACAGTTCAACAGAGCAAGACATGTTACACATGTGAGAAGTTAAATCACTACTTCAAGATTTGTACTCAGAACAAGTACAAGAACAAGTCAAAACTTTATGATAAATAAGACAAATCTTTTGCAGCAACAAAAAAAATCAAGAAGAACACTCATGATAGAATGTTCTGAACAGAATGCTATGATGATTAGTGTTGCATGCATCTGAGCAATAAGAAAGATTCTGAATAATACTTGAAACTCTCACAAAAGAATTATTTCTACGCAGCAACTCATCATCAATCGAAAGTGCATGATGAGAATAGTGATGAAAGTTCGTTCATTATGATTGCAGAATCAAAGATTCTCAACAGCGAAGCATATGACTTAAATAGATTGAACAACATCAAAGAAGTTATTCATCAAGCAGTTAAAGAAGAAAGTCGACTTAGCGAAACTCTATGAACATTCACTATCGCAGCAGAAGATGCTCTTAAGCAAGAAGAAGATCATCTTGAAGTAAAGAAAGATTTCAGAAAGCTTACAAGTTAAGCGAACTTTATAAGCATGTACAATAAATTGTACACTCTCTTTAAACAGAAAGAGAAAGATTTTTCACAGCGAATGCAACAGATCAAGAATGATATACATTAAGCTATTTATGACACTATGCAAGATGAGTCAATTGCATCGCGCAAAGATATTCAATATTGTGACATAATCATGAAGAAGTCACTTACAAAAGTCAAGTTCATTAAGCAAGAAGAATATGTACTTTTCAATAAAGATTACATATTCAGAGAACTTAGACAGATGATAAAAGTCATCAGAAAGAGATTTGATCTGTGTGATTCAAAGAAATATTTATTTAAGAAGATTAATTTAAATTGATTTCAGTACATAAAACAAGTACTAAAGAAGTGAGCTTCTAGTTCAAAAAACTAGTAGACTCTTTAATTAACAGATCATTGAAGAAGTCTAGTCAAAGATTGAAAATCAAAAGCACATTTATTTTCATTAACAACTCATTGCAGTTATGAGTCTGAATCAAAGTTAATGATCACGCAGCACGACTATTTATAAACAGTGACTGCATCAAGAATTACATATTTTCAGAATTTGTTAGAAAAGCGCAAATATTTATGCAGAAGAAGAAAGAATCTTACAATTTGCAAAACTTTAATGAAACATTTATGAAGTACAATAACGAATTAATAAATCAAAAGACTCAACTCATTCATTTGAGACTTGAATGTCATTGAAAGAAGTTACATTTAGATGTTACAAAGTAGTCAGACAGCAATATAGTTCTAGACATATCATGACTTTGTATAATTAATTCAATGATTAATTGAGTCAATGAGATAATCACTTTTCTTCATACAGAAACGATGCAATTACACTTGATATTAAAGTCATCAGAAAGTGTGAAGATATTTGTCATGATAAGCGAAGAAATGCGCGAAGAGTTTAAAGAAATCAATGATGCACAGATGTTATGAAGCAGAGAGATTCAGAGTGATCACTTTAAGAATTTCGTTATTGCTATTATTTTTAAAGAATATCAGAAATATAAAATTCTGTTTAAGAAAGAAAGTGATCAGAAGACATTACTTAAACATCAATCATGAAATCATGAGATTAAGCTCGTTGACGACAAGAAACTCACGAAACAGTTCATTTATTCATTGTCAGCAGAAAAGCTCAATGCTTTGTGACAATATTTGAAAGAGAACATGCAAAAAAAATTCATTAAAGAATTGCAATCATCAGCAAAATACTCAATTCTGTTTATTTTGAAATTGAATAAAAGTTTAAGACTATGTGTTGATTACAGAGCATTGAATAACATCATGATTAAAAACAGCTATTTATTATCACTTATAGCAGAACTGCAAAATAAATTGCAAAGTGCACAGTGATTTACAAAATTTGATATACTTGAAGCATTCAATTGAATATGAATTAAAAAAGAAGATGAGTGAAAGACAGTCTTTTGCACTTGACTAGAACATTACAAGTATTTGATCATGTCTTTTGACTTAATCAATGCTTCAATCACATTTCAGATCTTTATGAATAATGTATTACAACATTATTTGAATCAATTTGTCATAGTATATCTAAACAATATACTAGTATACTCAAAGATGAAGAAAGAACATATGCAATATGTTAAGAAAGTTCTACAGACTTTGAAGAAAGTCGATCTACACATTAAGCTAGAGAAAAGTGAATTTCATGTTCAGAGTGTACAGTTTTTGAGATTCATAATCATGTCTCAAAGTTTAAGAATGAACTTAAAGAAGATAAAAGTTATTACAACTTAATCAACATCAAAGTTGAAGATCAAAGTTCAATTCTTTCTAAAATTCACGAACTTTTATAAATGCTTTATAAAGAAATACTTCAGAATCATCTTGTCATTTACAAATCTTACGAGAAAGAATATATCATTCATGTAAACTGAGAAAGCAGAAGAAGCTTTTAAAAAGCTGAAGAAATTGTTCATCTCTCAGTCAGTACTGATCATGTTTGAATCAGAAAAACTTATTACGCTCAAGATGAATGTATCAAACGAAACTATTAAAGCATGTATCAATCAATCAAATAATAAGAGACATCTGCATATTATTGCGTTTTATAATCAAAAGCTTACAGACGTTGAATTGAACTATAAGATACACAACAAGAAGCTATTAGCTATTGTCAACTTTTTCAAACAATGAAGAGTGTATCTAAAAGAATCTAGACATCAGATTCAAGTATATACAAATCATAAGAATCTGTTATACTTTATGATCATGAAAGTTTTAAATCGAAGACAGATTAAATAATTGAAAGAGTTGTCATTATACAACTTTCAAATTAAATATTAAAAGAGATCTGAAAACTTGAAGATTGATGTTTTGAGTAAAAGAGCAGATCACATGACAGATAAATCACAGATAAATCAGACTATCTTGCAAGAAAACTCAGATGATTTGATTGTTTACAATAGACAAAACGCAGCTACTTTATGAATCAACAACAAAGATTTTAAGAAATGAGTAAAGCTAAAGCTAGCGAAGAACTCAGTCACGCAAGATATTATAGAAAATATTGAGAACAACGCAAACTTTGAAGTCATCAATGAAATACTAACATTTCAAGATCTGATCTATGTTTCAACAAAATGCAGACAGAAAATGATAAATGATCATTATAAGTTAACGATACATAAACATCAAGATTTGAATAAAATCATTGAAAGAATATCTAGAATCTACTATTTTTCAAAGATGAAAAAACAGATAGAAGATATTATCAGAAAGTGCAATGTGTATATTTATATGAAACACAATTAACACAAACTCTATGAACTTTTGAAAAGTCTCAGCACATCAGATCATGCGTGAAAAAGCATAGCTTTGAACTTCATAATCAAGCTATTTAAGTCGAAAGAAAGAGTCATCAAAACAATCTATGATTTTATCTTGATTATAATGAACAGATTAATCAAGTACAAATACTTCTTGTCATACAAGAAAGCAACATTCGCGAAAGATTTAATTTACACATTCTTGAGAATGATTGTAGCAAATCATGAATTATCAGATGAGATAATTTCAAATAGAGACAAGCTTTTCACATTGAAATTCTGAAAATTCTTGATGAATCAACTAGAAATTCATCATAAGCTGTCAACAGCTTATCATTCACAAATGAATGAATAAATAAAAAGAATAAATCAAACACTGAAACAGTATCTCAGATGTTATATTAACTATAGACAGAATGATTGAATACAGTTACTATCAGTAATACAGTTGACTTTCAATAGCACAACAACAGAAGTAATCAGCATGTCATCATTCTTTGCAAACTACAAGTTCAAGTCAAAAACTTTTAAGAAATCACATGAATTTGCACAATTAACTCAAAAAGCTACGCTACAGATAAAACAATTGCAGTTGCTACAGAAAGAATTACAAAAGAACATACAGTTTCTCAGCAAGCGCATGATTCTGTATGCAAATAAGAAAAGAGATAGAAAATCTACTTTTAAAGAAAGAAACAAAGCATATTTACTAAGATGAAACATCAAAATGAAAAGATCAAGTAATAAACTGAATTATACAAAGCTAAAATCTTATAAAATTCTAGAAATCAAAGAATTAATTAACTACAAGTTAAATTTATCAGCATTTATGAAAATACATTTGATATTTCATATCTGTTTTTTGAAGTCTGCAGATTCAAATACATTAATTTAAACAAAGTTTTCAGAAATTGATTCAAAGAGTCAGAACATTGAATACGAAGTAAAAAATATACTAGATCAGTAAGACATCAAAGATCAGTCTCATTGATTGATTAAGTGAAAAAATTATGATCATATCAAGAACACTTGAGAATCAGAGAAAAATCTCAAGAACTGTCAAAAACTTCTGTGACAGTTTCAGCAAAGAAACTCAACAATCAGTTGAAATCAGAAGAGATTTTGAGCTGTTTGAAATCAACGTTAAGAAGAAAATCACTAATAGATGATTCATTTAATTGACAACATTTCTTCTTCTTGAGTTTTTTGATATTCTTGAACTCTTGTTGCATCATATTCTTTCAGTGAAACTTAATTAATTCTTGTTACTTTTACAGATGAGCTGCTTTAGTCAAAGTCTCATTCAGCTCAGCATAAAGATGAGTTCATTTCTTACAAACTCACTCTTATTCAATCTCTGAGATGATCAGATCGCATTTACGATCTAAATGCATACACTCGACACAATGATCAAAGTTAGTGTTAACACGACACTTCACGAAATGATTGAAACAGTGATTGCAGAGACGCATAACTGAACTATCGTTGTCACGAAGTTTCTTTGAAAGATGACAACACTTTGCGATGAAACTCAATGATTTGAATACTTAATTTAAATACATAGAAATGATGATTTCTGAGAACAGAAATCTTGAAGAAAATCTAGTGTTAAAACATGATTTGAATTGAGATAGAAACTACGTCAAGATAAGATGTAGAACACAGCATGATGAACTTTGAGCTAGTAAAATCATGATCACATGCTAATTATTTAATATATGAAATTATTGAGATCATGAAGCGACTTTCATGATTTAGAGTTTGAGTCAACGAAGTCACTTAGCAATTCAGATGATTGCACGAATCTTTTATGTTTATATAATGAAGAGTCATTTCTTAGATAGAAGTTTCGTGCTCAACTCATGTAAGCAGTCAATACATATTATTGTCTCAGCTATCTTCAGATCTCAAGTTTAGTAATAGTGATTACTGTTTGATCTTTGTATATATTTTGTGTTGTTAAAGAAACAATTGTTACACTGAGTACATCACATATGAAGCATTGAATATATTACATATGAAGCACTGAATATATTGCATATGAAGCACTGAGTACGTCACATATGAAGCACTGAGTACATTACATATGAAGCACTGAATATATCACATATGAAGCACTGAATAGATCACATATGAAGCACTAAATATATTGCATGTGAAGCATTGAATGTTACAAGCGTATCAAGACTGAAGCTTTAATCAATTTGTAATGAACACTAGTGAGTTCTCTACGTAATGATTAAAGCTAAACAGCGAGCTAGTCAGATTTGACTCAAATATGACTTAACATTTTTTTTCTTTCTTAACACTCTTTTCTTTCATCAACATTTTGTTCATTTACATCACATTCTTCTTATGTCACAAACACATTTCTTTCAAGTCTAACACACTCTTTGAACATTATATAAATAGAAGCTTTTATATCAATCTTCTTCTGTATTCTTAATATTCAGTTATAGCTATTTCTAAAGATTAAGCACTATCAACTCTGATCTTCATTGATTGTATCATTTAAACATGATTTTGACATTATATTAAGAATTCATTAATCACATGATACTGATCTCATTATTCATTCAATATACTCATCTAAACAGAACGAGTCTAAAGAAATTCATTTATCTGATGATCAATGATAATCAAAAGATAAAACAACACTAAAGAGTTGAATAAAATTAATGACAAGACTGTTTGAATTGCTAAACTACTTATCACTCATTAAGTATGCAAAGTTCACTTAATTACAAGAATCATGACAAAGAATTTTTGTGAATTGCTCAAGAATCAAATCAATCAATAAATTCAACAATAAAAAATCTTCGTTGTTTATTAAAGAATCAATCAAATCAATCAACAAACAAATCTCATCTTTTTTGTTAAAGATTAAACATCATTTTATACGTTTTTCTTCTTCAATCATCAAGCATCATCACTCATTCAATTCTTCTTTTTCAAACAAATTTTATCATGTTTAGTCATTCATTTACTGCAGAGCATTTTGAAAAATTTCAAAATCATTTCTTTCAGATCTTTGATGCTGATTCATTAAAATCACGAACGAAATCATTAAGTGCTGCATCATTCATTCATGAAGATAATGAATTATTCATTGAAACAATGATATTTTTCATGTTTTACAAAATTTGAAAGACTTGAAGTCTAGCTCTTGATGAAGAAACAGATCAACTCTATGAGTTAAATAAACAATAAGAAGATAAAATCAAAAAGTTGAAAACTAGACTTTAAGCTAAAGAAAACACTTCTTTTGATTTCATCTACTTTAAGCGTTTTAGATTTCAAAAAATATCTGATTCTTTGCTGTTTACTGATGAAAAGAACTTTACTTAAGAGAATTGATACGAAAAAATTCAGAACAAACTAGAGATCAACGTTGATCTCTTTTCTAATGAACAAGTCAAATTAAACTATATACATTCTAGATTATTTGATAACGCAGCTGAGATTATTCAGACTAGACGTGAACGTGACTGTGTCAATTTCTATAAAATTATCAAAGATCTTTTGAAAGAGTTAACTCAGTTGTTTAATGATTTGAATAAAGAAGTCAACTTTCAAAAAGAATACTACAACTTGATTCAAGAATTCAAGAAATTCAATGAATTTTATACTCAGTTTCAACGTCTATCTTTTTATCTAGACTATCACAAGAAGCAATTAATGGCTGATCTAAAAGATAAAATTCAGTCTTGTCTTCAATTCATTTGAATAAATCAACTAGTTCAATCTGATTTTCTAAAAGAAATTCATTTCTATCTGATTCATTTGAATAATGATCAGCGAGTTATTCAAGAAATCAAGAACAAGATCAAACGCGTTAATGATTTTTCTAAGACTATCTTTCATAAAGTGACTGTTATCACTTAATCAGTTGATCATTCAAAGTCTGATCAGCTAATGTCGTGCAACGCGATTTTAACTAACGTCAAAGAAGCAAACATTCTAGTCAAAAGCTATTTTATATGTCATAAATCAGATCATAGCTTTAAAGAATGTTTTGATCAATCTACTAAAATTAATGCAGTGAACAAGAAATATGATCGCTTCGATTTCGATTCAAATTTCAATTCAAAAAACTAGTCATCTTTTCAAAAATCATTAAAGAAATAAAGATTATATCTTTGTGTAAACTAGATGAAATTCTATTGAAAGAAAATTACTTTGAAAAGTTGTTTCTAATTGATACTTATCTCATTTCTCAGAATCAATCTTTCAATCTTTGTTCTTTAATAAACAATGATTTCATCGTTTACATGATCATACATTCTAATCTTATCAATAAAGTATGCAAGAAACTGAGAATTTAATTTATATCATTGACAAAGAAAAAGTTAATAAAAGATTATGATGAAAAGATATTTAAAAAGATTATCACTCATAAAATTCTACTCAATCTCATCATCAAAAGTCATAAGAAATTGACTATATCAATACTGATAGCTGATATTAATCATTATAAAGTTATATTAAGTAAGTTTTAAATGAATAAAAACGAAATATTATTGAATATGCAAAATAATGTCATTGTTTTTTTGAATCAATTGAATACTTTTATTTCGATTTTTTCAATTTCTCTCAATTCAAAGCACTTAAGTTGATCATGATCATCTTCATTCTTTTCAATCACTCAGACTAAGATTTTTATGATGTTCAAATAATCTGTTTGAGAAGAGTCATTCTTGATTCAAAGCATAAACACAGCTTCGTTCAAAACATTGTTGAATTGTTCAAAGAAGAACAAGATCAAAGTCTTTGCTTTATTCATGATGAACATCAATAGAAAAATCGCGTACAATACTCAGTGTGATTTGAACGCTCTAGACGTCTTTTCAATCAATGAAACGACTCAAAATTTGAAAAATATTAAAGCAAAGCTGTTATTGAAATATCATGAGTTTCTAGATGTTTTTGATTGAACTCAATTGAATAAACTATCTTTTCATTGCTTTTATGATCATAAAATTGAACTCATCAGTAATTCAATGTTCTTTCACTGTCAAGTCTATTAAATGTTCTTTGTCAAACTTCTAAAAGTAAAGAAGTACTTAAATGAGAATTTGTCAAAGAGATTTATCACTTCTAGTCAGACTCTCTATTTTTTTTTCGTTTTATTCATTCTTAAAGCAAATAAAGATCTTTGATTTTGCATGAATTATCAAAAGCTAAATGGCATTTTCAAAAGAAATAAATATTCTTTATCGTTGATAAACGAGATTATTGATAAAATAGTGAATTGCAAGCATCTAACTAGACTAATCACGTCAAGTCAAGTACTTGAGTTCAAGTCAAGTACTCAACTTAAAAAGTTTCAAGTTAAGTTGAAAGATTTTTGAATTCAAGTCACGTCAAGTTGAAAAGTTGAACTCAAGAACTCGAATCGAGTTGAAAAGCTTGACTCAACAACTCAACTTGAAAACTTGATTTGCTTCAACAAGATATTAGATAAATGTAAATAGCTTGATTGAACAGTCTTCATGAGTTCTCTTCATGAGTTCTCTTCATGATTTTCTATCATGTTTTCTCGTCATGACTTTCTATCAAAGTCAAATGATCTTCATGTTTTCTCAGCATGACTTGAAGCTTTCTATCAAATGATCTTCATGTTTCTCTTCATGTTTTTCTTCATGATTTCTCTTTATGATTCTTCTTCATGATTCTTCTTCATGACTTCTCATCAAATGATCTTCATGTTTTCTCATCATGACTCTTTATTATGACTTTCTATCATGACTTTTCATCATGACTTTCTATCATGACTTTCTATCATGACTCTTCTTCATGATTCTCTATCATATAGTCTTCATGTTTCTCGTCATGACTTTCTATCAAAAAGATAATGCAAAAAGATAATGCAAAAGCAAAAAACCGAAAAAATTTCTATATTTAGTTCTCTTGACATCAAGCTTAAATTCTTGACGAGTCAAGTTGAGTTGACTCAGTTCTCAGTTGAATCAAGTCATGTTGAATTAAAAATATGAGCAACTCAACTTGAATCAAGTTGAAAATGTGAGTAACTCGACTTGATGTTGATTCAAGTTTAAAATGTCAACTTGAAACTTAACTTGATAATCAGTCTACATCTGTCTAGATTGAACATCATATCAGCATTCAACAAACTTTAAATGCATTTTAATAATGAGAATTACATCACTTTTATCACTGCTTTAAAAGCATATAAATACAAGATGTTATCATTCAAACTGACTAATGAATTAATCTTCTTTCAGCAATATATGAATGACATTTTATGAAACTTTCTGAACAACTTTTGTCAAGTCTATCTAAATGACATTCTCATCTATAGTAAAATAAGAAAAAGCATAAAGATCACATCAAACTAGTATTAGATTAACTACGCGAAGCTGAACTGCAGATGAATATTCAAAAGTGCAAATTCAATGTAAAAGAGATTATCTTTCTAGAAATCATCATATCAGAACTAAATCTTCATATGAATTTCAGCAAAGTAACAATCATAATCAGCTGAATTACTTCAATCAATCTAAAAGAAATTCAAAGCTTCATGAAATTTGTTAACTTTTATCATTATTTTATTAAGAACTTCTTGAAACTAGTCAAATCATTCATTCAGCTGACTAGAAAGAACACGTCTTTTGTTTAAAACGAAATCTATGTTCAAGTCTTTAACTGTCATGATGTCAGATCATCAATTTGATTTAGAACATAAATCATCAATATTTTAAATAATTTCAATTCATTGAATCTGTTTTGCAGTTCAATGAATCAAGTCATTAATTTAGTCATCATCATCTTAATTTAGTTTCAACAATTCTGTTTTAATCATTTCAGTTATTTTGCAATCTTAAGTCAATAAAACTACTGTCTAGTCTTGATTCTGCTCAATTCATGTATATAAAAGTTGAATTCTCATTCTCTTCTTTCACTCTTTGTCTTTCGTTTTGTACATTATTTGATGTATTGTTCTGTATCTAGTTCAAGTAATATAATAATCAATTCTCTATATTAATAGAATTTATTATTTAGTCTAGTCTTTAACATTATGAAAGATCTACACTTTCTGCAACGTTTTCATACGTTGAAATTTCATCTAGTTATTCTTTCGCTCAAATGAAGTCACTTCATAATCTTTTGATTGATGATGAGTGTGCTGTCAAACAGTTCGCTTAAAGTGTGATTGAAAATTCAATCAAGATCTTTCGCGCAATGTGTAAGCTTCAAAATCAAGTTCAACAACATGATGTTATCATCTTGTTTTCATTCATCATTTTCAGTTCTTTAATTTATATAAAGTTGAATTCTCAGTTTCTTACAATGATAGTTCAAATCATTGCATAAATTTGAAACAATTAATCTTCTTTCATCATTCATTCTTCTGCAAACTTTGTTGCTGTTTTCATTACTTTTAAATTTGAGAAGCTTTTTGACAAATTTGAATATAAGAGAAACAAAGATTGATTGAATGCATGAAAGCAAAGTCTGATACAGCGCATGAACGTGAATGATGATCATTATTTCTCTCATCGAGTCAAGATCATTTATGTTGAGTCATGATTCATTATAGATAAGAAGATTCACAATTTAATGAGTCAATATCAAATCAATGATCTTTGTATTATTTTTATCTTTGCAGATTAATGACATAAGTTGCATCATTGCTACAACAATTCTTTTGAGACAGAAGATGTTCATTTATATTTTCGTGAAATTCTGAAGCAAGACATAAATAACTTTGTTGATTATTACAATCTCTTTTATCAAAAGAAAGAAGATTCTTTGATGAAAGATTTTTCATTGATTGATTGTCTGAAGCGTTGTCGTGAGACTGCTTGCATCATTTTCATGAAATAGTTAGTAAGAGAAAAGAGATTGAGATTTAAGTCAATGATAAAAGAGTCAAGAGACGTTTCTCAAATGTACATATAGATGTCATTGCAACTTGTAGATAAAGACAGAAAGATACACATTTTACAATATCTTTCTACTAGCATGATCATTGCATATGTTCAATGTTTGCTTTCTTTGTTGCTTTAATATAATTTTCTATATTACATCTGTATTCTATTTCTTGACATTGAAGCTTAACGTGAAAATATAATTTTTATGATACTTTGAGTAGAACAGCTGACTGAACAGTAAAGAGCAACATGACATTTCTACAGTGATCAGAGAATTTATAAAAGATTTGAAGTGAGAATTGATTTGACTCTGAAATACGAGAAATTGATATAACGACTTCATTTCGCTTAAAGATATTGACGAAAGCTATTCAAGTCACAAAGTTTTCACAGTTAAAACTAGAAGAGACGCGTATCTTCAGCTGATGTAAACTGTCTCTCTTTGAGTAAAAATGCAACAGCGAAGAAGAAAGAAACTGACTTTCGCGAATGATTGACACTCAAAAGAGATATTCTGATCAGAAGAAGAGTTCATCTGATTTCAAGACTTGCAAGAAACAAACAGTGAAAGCGAGAATCAAAGAATGAATTCAAAGCAATGTAAACAGAAGTATGAGAAATGATGTCAGTTTCAGCAGTGAATCATGTTTCAGCAAAAGCATAAGATTGAGCATTGTTTATCAAAGAAAAAAAGAAAAAAGAAAAGCATCTTAATCAGTTGTAACAACTGCAAAAGAAAGAAAGAAGAATTTTGATGAGTTAAGAAATAAAAATAAAATAATGAGATCTTTTTGACTGCTTTATTATTTTTGCTATTCTGTATTTCATTCTCACAGCTCTCAATATCAACTCACAGCAACAAAATGACAAGTTCATTGAAAACATCTGTTGTAAACATGAGTGCTACACTCATTAGCTCTCAAGTCAGCTCAGAAATAAACATGATCACAATGTTGTTTCTGAAACATCTGACATTCATGTCATCATTTGAAACTTCGAAAGTCTCGTATTTTGAAGAAAAGAACATGATTGATTTTCTAGAAAGATATGAAGACTTCTGTAATGATTATAAGCTGAATCAGATCAATTGATTTTGCAAGCTGTCAAGATACTGCAACAAGATCATTGATGATAACATTAAGATCATGATTGAATATATTGACTTTAACTGACAAGAATTGAAGAAGACAATGAAGAAGAAGTATGAGAAAGATGATACTAATCAACAGCTGAATTCTTGAATTTTTCTGAAAATCTTCAAGAATAAATCTTGTATCATGAAGAATGATCTGAAGCTGTACAGTCGACAATACAAAAGCATATTGCATTCGTTGATAAAATATAAGCAAATGAATGAGTATATCAGATGTTGCTGATTTGTCAAGAGTCTTTCATTTATACTAAGTGAAAAGATTATATGAAAGTATGCACTCAATTTTGAAGATTTCAGTTTCATGAACTTCAAGAAAGCTAGTGACGCGATAGTGATCTACTGCAACTTTGTCAAAGCACTGTTGAAATTCTTGATCATGATTAAGAATTTTGATGATTTCAGCAAGCTTGTGAATGAATATCAAATCAAGTGATTAACAATGTCAGATAAGTTCTTCGATTCTTTAATAGTAGCATAGCTCAGCGATATAATAATGAATAAGATGATAAATAAGTTTGAAACAATGATGCTTTTTTGCAAACAGCAACAAAGAAGATTGAATCTTTCATGCAAAACATGACAGCATCTGTCTCAATGCTCAACATTTATATCTCATGCAAACTCATCACATTTGCTCATTCAACAATGTTGATGTCATCATCATTTTTACTTTCAAGAAGTAAACGAGCATCTTTGATGTTTAAAATGAAAGAATGCTTCTTTTATAAAGAAATAAAATGTCAGAAGATCAGATGTCATCAACTGAATATTTATAAGATAGAAGAGAAGATACATGTGAATGAAATAAACAGACTCTGAATGAAATTTATTGAAAGAAATGACAGATTAACATCTTTTGCATTGAGTCGTTCTCAAAAAGAGCTGATTGACAATGCTTTGAAGAAACAAAATCAGCAAATGAGAGCAGAAAATGTTAATATTATCAGATTGATAAATGTAAAAGCAATGATCATGAAAAAAGCAAAGAACACAAACGAGAAACAGAAATAAAATGAAGAAGTAATGATTGTCACAGCTCAACATGATTATAAGTCAGATGAAAATATGATGAAGACAGTGATACAACAGAGAACAAGTTCAAATTAAACTTGAAGAAAAAAAGTAAGAAAAGAAGAACGTTTATCAAGCATAAAGAATTTACGCTTTGAAGAGTATCTGTTGATTTCAAGAATGTTCTTGAAGAAGTGAACAAATGAGAATATGATCATGCAGAATGCAGCTGTCTTCGAGAAAATGATAAAAACAACGAAGAAATTAACAAGAAAGAATTCAGATGACAGCAAGATAAAGTCAGATAATCGAAATAAGAGAACGCAAAACATAGTAGAAAAATGCATAAACACAGAAAACGTAATGCATATTATAATGAATCAGAAAATGTGAGATGTAAGCATTGAACAGATGCTCACACTGTCAAGAGATAAAATAGTAATGCAATATAAAAAGCTTTGAAATCAACAAAGCAAGCATGAACACATGCAACGATGAATTTAGTAAATAGATAAATCTAGAAGATAGACTAGATACAGATGACTAGATAAATAAACAAATATGTTTCTATGTAGATGCTCTCATCTAGAAAAGAGATGAAAAGATGAATAAAAAAAATGAAGAAGAAAAACTTCGCTCAAGAAACTCATATAAATGATAGTCAATATTCTCATGAACTTTGAAGATGCAACTGAGTCATGCTTGAAAAATCTTTATTAATAGTAGTCAATGTTTTCATGAATTCTAAAGATGCAACTCAATAGCTCTGCTCAAGAAATCTCTATGAATAATAGTTTATATTTTCATGAATTTTAAAGATGTAATCAAATCAATGCTGTTTCATGAGTCATCGAAAAATGAAACTTCATCTCACGACATTCTTCTCTCACTCATTTAATGCTCGTTTCTTGAGCATCAATGTGATTCTTCTATGATACTAGCGAGACGAAAGCGAAAAGTGAATTCAAAATCGAAAGCAAAAGTGAAAGATGAAGATCGAAGATATAGAATAAACTCAAGCAAAGTGATAATTAAAACAATGACTAGTCAGTAAATCAATGACTAGAGAATCAAATTTTCAAGAAAGAAGACGAGATATATGACTAACTAGTATGTCAATAGCTAAATGACAAGATATTCAAGAGCAAAGATAAAGCTTTGAACATAATAAAAATGAATAGAATCATCAAGATTTAACTTTAATCATTACACAGTGAACATTAGTGAGTTCATTGTGTAATAATTAAAGCAAGCTTCGATCAGATGAGATAATAGTCACTAAATCAACGAAAAATTGAGAGCGATGAAATGTATGAAATAGTTGCATGATCTTACAAGATAGTAAATGAACTACTCTGTCACTGAATATTTAACTGTACGATTGAATGACGAGTTATATGAGAGTGACAAAATGTTTCAGATAGTTGCATGATTTTACAAGATAGTAGATGAGCTACTTTGTCACTGAATATTCGACTGTATGATTGAATGCAAAGAGCGAAGATGAGACATAAAGAGCAACAAAATGTTTAAATAGTTGCATGATTTTACAAAGTAGTAGAATTTATTCTGTCACTGAATATTCAACTGTACAGTTGAATGCAAAGAGCGAAGATGAAACATAGAAAGCGATGAGATGTTTAAATAATTGCATGATCTTACAAGGTAGTAAATGAGCTACTTTGTCACTGAATATTCAACTATACAGTTCTTCATTTGCTTATTTTTCTTACGAAACTATTTTGTTTCTTATGAAATCATTTTCTTTCTTCTTTCTTATTTCTTATTTCTTATATATCAAAAATGAAAATAAAATTGAGCAATGCTAAAATTCAAACACATGATCTTTGCATTTGACAGATCTGAACTGAATTTATCAAACTCAGAAAGATAGTTTCATCTTTGATCTTTGAAGAAATTGCTTTAGAAAACATGATGATGAAATAAAGAAAGTCGAAATCGAGATTTCAACGAAAAGACAATATGTGAGCTTGAAAAAGACATGTTATCTTTGACTCTGCAACGCATGTTCTTCTTCACTGAGTCTATGAAACATGATGTATAAATTCTTCATGAATAAACATGATTTAATAAATGAGTCATGAAGAGAAGTTCTTGCAGATGAATCACAAGATGAAGAAGTATATCATGATTTATGCAAGATGCAAGATGATCTAAAGAGAAAAACAGAAACATTTCAAGTAAACATTCAACAAGAATTTCAAGCAAATGAGTAGCAAGATGAGTTACAAGATGAGTCATGAGATGACGAAAAACACGATGAGAAAACAGAGAGTCTTTGCATGAGTTTTTGATGTAAATCTCTAGCATTTCAAGCAGATGATTGAGTAGATGAGATAGTCAAGAAAATCAAAGAGACTGAGAAAAAAGAAGTGATTTGAATGAAGAATCGCTGCAAATCTCAAGCAGATGATGAGCGAAGAGACGAGCTTGCAGATGATGAAGTCAAGAATCTAGATAAAGAACAAGAAAGAAAAACAGTGAACTTTTGAGCTGACAACTGAATGAATTCTTGAGTTTCTCAAACAGATGAAGCAGACGAAGAAGATGATTGAGCTGAGAAAACGATAGACTTTCAAACTGACAACGAGACGAATTTTCAAGAAACAGTCGAAGCAGATGAAGTCAAATTAAATCATTTAAATCAAACAAGCTTTATGATCTGTTGACGAGTCATTTTTCACTTACACATTCAATGTATCTCGTTCAAATCATCATCATCATTGAGTAGCTTTGAATGTTTCATTTCTTCTTGAACTATCTTTTTAACTTGAGTTTTCTTTTGAGTCTGAGCTTTCTTTTAAGCTTGAGCTTTCTTTTAAACTCAAGCTTTCTTTAAATTCAGCTCTTCAAACATAAACTGATCACGTCAAGTCAAGTATTTAAGTTCAAATTAAATATTCAACTTGAAAAGTGTTGAATTGAATTGAAAGATTTTTGAATTCAAATTGCGTCAAGTTGAAAAGTTGAACTTAAGAACTTAAATCAAGTTGAAAAGCTTGATTCAACAATTCGATTTGAAAACTTAATTCAACTCAACAAGATATTAAACAGATGTAAATAGCTTAATTGAACAGTCTTCATAAGTTCTCTTTATGACTTTCTATCATGTTTTCTCGTCATGACTCTCTATCAAAGTCAAACAATCTTCATGTTTTCTCAACATGACTTGAAGCTTTCTATCAAACAATCTTCATGTTTCTCTTCATGTTTTTCTTCATGTTTTTCTTCATGTTTTTCTTCATGATTTTTCTTCATGACTTCTCATCAAACAATCTTCATGTTTTCTTGTCATGACTTTCTATCATGACTTTCTATCATGACTTTCTATCATGACTTTCTATCATGACTTTCTATCATGACTTTCTATCATGACTTCTCTTCATGACTCTTTATCATATAGTCTTCATGTTTTTCATCATGATTCTCTATCAAAAAAATAATGCAAAAAGATAATGCAAAAGCAAAAAATCGGAAAAATTTCTATATTTAACTCTCTTGACATCAAGCTCAGATTCTTGACGAGTTGAGTTGAATTGACTCAGTTCTCAGTTGAATCAAGTTGTGTTAAATTGAAAATATGAGCAATTCGACTTGAATCAAGTTGAAAATGTGAGCAATTTGACCTGATGTTGATTTAAGTTCAAAATGTCAACTCAAAACTTAACTTAATGATCAGTTTATTCAAACATGATTTATCAATGTTCATGCAATTCAGTCTTTTACTTCTTCAATAACTTCTCAAGCTGATTGAGCTGAAACTTCAATGTTTGAGCAATTCATCAATTATTCAAAAGCAAAGTCTGAAGAATTTGTTTGCAAGCTCTTGAAGACAAAATCATCATCTGATCAAAGATCATCAATGCATTCATGTTCAGCTCACTTAAGCTGTTCATCGATGCATTCATGTTCAAGCTGCTCATCAATGCATTCATTGTTGCAAAAATGAACATGTTGCTTTCTGTTGTTTCATCACTGCTTTACTCAATATCATGAAAATGATGTTTTTATGTTGAGCTTCAATGTCAAGAAATAAAATAATGATGTGATATAAAGAGTTTCAAAATCAACAGAGTGAGCATGAACATATGCAATGATGAATCTAGTAAATAAATAGATTTAAAAGATAAACTAGATACAAATAACTAGATAAATAAATAGATAAATAAATATGTTTCTATATAAATATTCTCATCTAGAAAAGAGATGAAAAGATGAGTAAAAAAGATGAAGAAGAAAAACTTCGCTCGAGAAACTCATATAAATGATAGTCAATATTCTCATGAACTCTGAAGATGCAACTGAGTCATGCTTGAGAAATCTTTATTAATAGTAGTCAATGTTTTCATGAATTCTGAAGATGTGACTCAATAGCTCTGCTTGAGAAATCTTTATGAATGATAGTTTATATCTTCATGAATTCTGAAAATGCAATTGAATCAATGCTGTTTCATGAATCATTAAGAAATGAGACTTCGTCTTATGATAACACATTCATTTATTCTTCTTTAAACTCTTTACGCTCAAGTAAAACAACATAAGAAAAAGAAAATGAAAAAGATTGATGATGTGCAAGTAACAGCAGTAAAATTTAAAGATTCTTCATTTGAAAAGTTGAACATAATTTTGTATGCAATGATGTGTTTAAGAACATGAATGTTAATGAGTGATGAGATTTACATTAAAGCATTGCTTGATAGTGATGCTGAAATTAACGTTATGTTTGAAACTTTTGTTGCAAAAACTCAGTTGTTTATGCAATGAAATATTCATCTAGATATAATAGAAATCAGCGAAGCAAAGATTAACATCATTAAATGCTGTGATGATGTGAAGATTAATATTGATGAAGCAAAATTAATGATTTCAATATTTGTGATTGAAAGCAACGAGTACACTTTGATACTGAGCAGATCATATGAGCGAAAAATGCATTTATACATCAACAATACTTCGAAAGAAACTTGTAAGATGACAGTCATTGATGATGATAAAAGAATAATGTTTTTTAAATTGATTTTAATGCACAATTCTGTCAATCAAGATGTGTTAAAAATATTTCTTGAGAAAGTGAAAAACTCTTTAAATGAGTAGACAAATGCTCTGTTAAAAGCATATTTACAATAAGAAGTGTAAGTTTGAAGACTGTTGATTTAGTGCACTTGAAAAGCTCTGAAATGTTCATTGAGATCAAAAAAGAAAAGAAAAAAAACATCAAAACTTCGTTTAATGATTTTGCTCAAATGATAGCATATGATGCATATAAATGTTATAAAGTTATTCAAACAGACTTGCAATGCAAATGACATGAAGATTTGAGCTGAGTTCAATTCATCAGCATGAAAAGATAAATCATATCAAAGTAGTGACAGCATACAAGAGAAAAGCTCAGAAGATTTAATCTGTGAATTTATTAAAGTTGAATAACTTAATATCAGAAGATTTAACAAATTGAAAATAAATTTTATTAATTCAGATTAAATTAAATATGACAAAGATGAAGTTAGAAAAGTATGATCATTGACTGTTTTTCAAGTTCTTCAAAATTGCTCAAGAATTCAGATTGACTTCAAAGCAAGTGAAAAGAATGAGATGCAATGATGCTTTAACTCTGCAAGAGAAGAATTTACTACTGAAGATGCTGTTTAACAAAGAAGTGATAATGATCTGAGACTTTTCAGAAATGAAAAAGATAAAAAACATAGTTTCATTCTTGCAGCAAATTTAAATGATATCACATGATGCATGATAAACATTCAATTTTTCAGTTTCTAAAACACTTTATCAGATCATCATAAACATGCTTAAAAATTAAATAAAGTATAACATATTAAACTCTTATCATGACTTGTATTGAAATCTCTGATTTTTGATCAAGAAAAAGTTCAATCAATATTGCATGATCAATGCAGTAATGAATATAAACAAGATTATCATCAAAAATGTTAATCTGCTCTTAGATGTGAATAAATTCTTCAAAGAATTCATCAATATGATTATAATTTTTTTGATAGATTTGTTTTCTAAGTACAATCAAATTATGCTGATAAAAATATATCAAGATCTCACAGTGTTCATAACATTTTTAAGATTATTGCAACAGATAATGTTATCATAAGATGTCATCAACTTCGTTGCTTAATTTGTCAAAATCATAATCAAGATATTAAAGAATCTTCTTAAAATATGCAAATCTTTTCTCAATAATATTGAAGTAAAGAAATTGAAAACAATTTATGATAATGCAAAGATTGCTTCAGAAGTGCATCAGTTTATGCTGAAGCATATTAAAAATCTCAACTTTATACTCTTGAACTTTGAACTCATCAATTGCATCATATTTGACGAAAAGTTGCAATTCTGCATATTGAACATAAAGATAATGAGATTTGTTTGTAACTTTCATGATCGCAGATCAGAAAATTTCAAAATTATCAAGATTCTAGAATGATATCTCTGTCATGATGTCACATCTACTTGAGCATTCATTGAAGTATGCATGTATTATTGAGTGTGAATAAAGAATTTCATCTTGATCACAACATCAATATTTCAGCTCTTCAAAAAGAAGATCAAATTCATGTGAAAAAGAAAATAAAAGAAAGTCATAAACAAGCTGAAGTTAGCACTGATCACTGCATTGATCATGAGAAGTCTGAACTATTCTGAGCAGACAGAAGAAATTGTTCTCATCATGAATGCAAGTCTTCAAGAATGAGAAGTGATGTTACAATAAATAGCATTGAATTCTAAGAATCAACATTTCATATGATATGAAAGTGAGTTATGAAATGAGTAAAAGACAAGATATGATGCTGAGAAGTGAGAATGCAAAGATTTAATGAAAACATTGAAGAAGATTTGTTACTGACTATACAACATGAAGTTTGTTATTGAAATAAATGTCAACATTTTGATGATGCAACTGAATCAATTTGCATCAGACTTATCAGAAGTATTAATAACATAATGACTTGCTTGAATTCACTTATTTAATTTTGATGTTCATTATGTTCTTGATTGCAAGCATAGCGCACTTGATGAACTTTCACGCAGACTCAAAGAATCTTCAAATGATGAAAATGAGAATCATAAGAAAGATATAAATGACTTCATTAATACTCAGTTAAATTTCATTCATCTTTGCTCAGTCAGTATAGTTGTTGAAGAAAACATGTCAATATTGAAAGATTCATATTCAGAATACTTCAAGAAAATAGCTTGTTATTTAATTTTCTTATCGCGCTCATTTGAAATGTCAACAAAAGAATTTTGAAAGTTCAAATATAAAGTGCTGAAATTCATGATTCAAGATAAACATTTGTTTAAAAGATTCAACAATATTGCTTTTGTGCAAAAAATGATGAATCTTCAAGAAAAACGCAGTAATATTTTGCAGAAACTGTATGATGAAAGTGATTATCATGAAAGAGAGAAAACATATCAAAAGATGATCAACAGATATTGATGAAAGAAAATATAAAAGAATACATGCATATACATTGATCATTTGACAAAATTAGCTAAAACTGACTATAAGCTCATTAAGCTAGAATCAGTTAAAAATATCTGTTTAGTTGAGCTTCTAGCTTACAAGCTTTAATAGTCACTCATCAACAACTAATAACTAGCTACAAGCGCTTGTATCTTTTGATGATAGTCATTTACTCAAAAGACATCAATTGTTTAAAAGATATAATGTGCAATACATGTTTGCTTTTCATACATTTCTACATTCAAGATTCATATGTAATCAAATAAATCATTTGATGAATTGATTATTTAAGTAACTATTTAATCATTTATTTAAACATGAAGAATGCTTGATAGAGAATCATGTAGAAAGTTATGAAGAGTGCTTGATAGAGAAACATGAAGAATGCTTGATAGAAAAACATGAAGAGTGCTTGATAAAGAAACATGAAGAACGCTTGATAGAAAAACATGAAGAATGCTTGATAGAGTGCTTGATAAAGAAACATGAAGAGCGCTTGATAGAGAAACATGAAGAGTGCTTGATAAAGTGCTTGATAGAAAAACATGAAGAACGCTTGATAGAGAAACATAAAGAGTACTTGATAGAATGCTTGATAGAAAAACATGAAGAGCGCTTGATAGAAAAACATGAAGAGTGCTTGATAGAGTGCTTGATAGAAAAACATGAAGAACGCTTGATAAAGAAACATGAAGAGTGCTTGATAGAAAAACATGAAGAGTGCTTGATAGAAAAACATGAAGAATGCTTGATAGAAAGTCATGTAAAGAGTCATGTAAAAAGTCATGTAGAAAGCATTGTTTAACTTGTGTAATGCATTCAATCAACGCGTATTTTGAAGCATGTAGAATGTTTGATAGAGTGTTTGATAGAAAGCTCAGTCAATAGCTCAATAAATAGTTCAGTAGAAAGATTGATAGAAAGATTGATAGAAAGATTAATAGAAAGATCAGTAAAAAGATTGATTGAAAAGAACAAAGATGATTGCAATTAACTTGAATGCTTTGAATTGAAAGAAATCGAAAAAATTGAAATAGAAGTATTCAATTGATTCAAAAAAACAATGACATTGTTTTGCATATTCAATAATATTTCGTTTTTATTCATTCAGAGCTTATTCAATATGACTTCATAATGATTGATATCAGCTATCAGTATTGATACAGTCAGTTTTTTATGACTTTCAATGATGAGATTGAAAAGAATTTTATGAGTGATGATCTTCTTAAATATCTTTTCATCATAATCTCTTATTAACTTCTCTTTTGTCAGTGATATAGATTAAATTTCTAGTTTCTTGCATACTTTATTGACTAGATTAGAATGTATGATCATGTAAATGACTGAATCACTGTTTATTAAAGAACAAAGATTGAAAGATTGATTCTGAGAGATAAAATGAGCATCAATTAGAAACGACTTTTCAAAGTAATTTTCTTTCAATAAAATTTCATTTAGTTTGCACAAAGATATAATTTCTATCTTTTTAATGACTTTTGAAGAGATGACTAGTTTTTTGAATCGAAATTTGAATTAAAATCAAAGCAATCATATTTCTTGTTCACTGCATTAATTCTAGTAAATCAATCAAGACATTCTTTAGAGCTATAATCTGATTTATGACATATGAAACAGCTTTCAGCTAGCATGTCTGCTTCTTTGACGCTGATTAAAATCGCGTCGTGCAACTTTAGCTGATCAGACTTTAAGTAATCAATTGATTGAGTGATAACAGTCACTTTATGAAAGATAGTTTTAGAAAAATCATCAACGTGTTTGATCTTGTTCTTGATCTCTCAAATGACTCGCTGATCATTATTCAAATGAATCAGATAGAAATGAATTTCTTTTAGAAAATCAGATTGAACTAGTTGATCTACTCAAATGAATCAAAGACGAGAGTGAATTTTATCTTTTAAATCAGCAATCAGTTACTTCTCATGATAGTCTAGATAGAAAAATAGACGTTGAAACTGAGTAAAGAATTCGCTGAATTTCTTGAATTCTTGAATCAAGTTATAGTATTTTCTACGAAAGTTGACTTCTTTATTTGAATCATCAAACAACTGAGTTAGCTCTTTCAAAAAATCTTCGACGATTTTATAAAGATTGACACAGTCACGTTTGCATCTAGTCTGAGTGATCTCAGCTGCATCATTAAATAATCTAGAATGTATATAGCTCAATTTGACTCATTCATTAAAAAAGAGATTGACGTTGATCTCTAGTTTATTCTGAATTTTTTCGTATCAGTTTTCTTAAATAAAGTTCTTTTTATCAGTAAACTGCAAAGAATCAGATATTTTTTGAGATCTAGAACACTTAAAGTAAATGAAATCAGAAGAAGTATTTTCTTTAGCTTGAAGTCTAGTTTTCAATTCTTTGATTTCATCTTCTTGTTGTTTATTTAACTTGTAGAGTCAATCTGTCTCTTCATCAAGAACTAGACTTCAAGTCTTTCAAATTTCGTAAAACATAAGAAGTATTATTGTTTCAGCAAATGATTTGTCATCTTCATGAATGAATGATGCAACACTTGATGATTTCGTTCGTGATTTCAACGAATCAGCATCAGAAGTCTGAGAGAAACAATTTCGAAATTCTTTGAAACACTCTTCAGTAGACGAATGACTAAGCATAATAAGATTTGTTTGAAAGAAGAGATTGAATGAATGATGATGCTTGACAATTGAAGAAGAAAAGTGTATAAAGTGATGTTTAATCTTCAACAAAGAAGATGAGATTTGTTTGTTGATTTGATTAATTCTTTAGCAAACAACGAAAATTCTTTATTGTTGAATCTATCGATCGATTTGATTCTTGAGCAATTCACGAAGATTCTTTATCATGATTCTCATAATTGAGTGAACTTTGCATACTTAATGAGTAATAAATAGTCTAGCAATTCAAACAGTCTTGTCGTTGATTTTATTCAACTTTTTAATGTTGTTCTATCTTTCAATTATCATTGATCATCAGATAAATGAATTTCATTAGACTCGTTCTGTTTAAATGAGTATGTTGAATGAGTAATGAGATCAGTATCATGTGATTAACGAATTCTTAATATAATGTCAGATTCGTGTCTAAATGATACAATCAATGAAGATCGAGATTGATAGTGCTTGATCTTTAGAAATAGCTATAACTGAATATTAAGAATACAGAAGAAGATTGATACAAAAAGCTTTTATTTATGTAATGTTCAGAGACTGCGCTAAATTTGAAAAAAATGTGTTTGTGACATGAAAAGAATGTGATGTAGATGAACAAGATGTTGATGAAAGAAAAGAATGTTGAGAAAGAAAAAAAATATTGAGTCATATTTGAATCAAATTTGACTAGCTCGCTGATTAGTTCTAATCATTATGCAGAGAACTCACTAGCGTTTACTGCAAATTGATTAAAACTTTAGTCTTGTTCAGTCTTGATACACTTGTAACAGTTCTCTGCGTAATAATTAGAACTAAACAGCAAGCTAGTCAGATTTGACTCAGATATGACTCAACATTTTTTTTCTTTTTCAACATTCTTTTCTTTCATCAACATCTTGTTCATCTACATCACATTCTTTTCATGTCACAAACACATTTCTTTCAAGACTAGCGCAGTTTCTGAACATTACATAAATAGAAGCTTTTGTATCAATCTTCTTCTGTATTCTTAATATTCAGTTATAGCTATCTTTAAAGATCAAGCATTATCAATTCTGATCTTCATTAATTGTATCATTTAGACACAATTCTGACACTGAGTACGTCACATATGAAGCACTGAGTACGTCACATATGAAGCACTGAATACATCACATATGAAGCACTGAATAGATTACATATGAGATACTGAGTAGATCACATGTGAAGCATGTATAAAGCACTGTATGACATCTATAAAGCTCTGTATAACATTCAGATCATGTATGAAGTGCAATGTAATTGATTCTACTGATTTCTACGAATTTTGCACTATTTGTGCATAATTAATAAAACGTAGTGCAAAGCAATTTTCATCAAAAATGATGACTTTCTTGTGAACTTGTACTTTCAACTCATGAGAATTAAATCTATTTTTCAAGAGAACTCTTTGACTATACTTTCGATCAGTCGAGAATGGGTCACGAGACTTGACTTTCGCAATTCCTCACCTCGATCCGCTTGCCTCAGTTCTCAGACGTGCCAACGTCGCTAAGCCCCTTCGGGTTAGCGCCCTCGCTAACCCCCTTCGGGTTACGGCTTCGTATGCTGCGAAGTCAGCAGGGCGCTAACCCGAAGGGGCTTAGCGACGTTGGCACGTCTGAGAACTGAGGCAACGATCCGCCCTGCTTGCTGCAAAGATGACGGTCAACCAGCCATTATGACTCGTAGCCTTGCATCTCAGTCATCGGCGTTTGCACCACGAACCTAGGGCGAAAGCTGCAGAACACAAAACACTCAGAAGAAGTAATATGTGATCCATCATTCGATCATGAACGAGGATCTTTCTGCGCTGGCTCTGCCTCTAGCCTCAGTCCTGGGGGTTCAGCTAGCATCATCAGATCCTTTCGAAAAACCTGATCAGCGAAAGAAATTCTACAAGCTTCTAGATGAACATGGGGCAGTA
>JAABUV010000768.1_pt1 | contig 48421 bp, 50 predicted proteins | sample 5559971 | NCBI WGS metagenome assembly JAABUV01 (sample SAMN10711881, study PRJNA513362) | rock metagenome | isolation source: Antarctica rocks | place: Antarctica: Victoria Land, Knobhead nord | collected 2015-12-19 | reverse complement strand
CGCGCGCTGCGCAAGCGCGAGCGCGCGGCGCACGCCGCGCAGGACCAGCGGGGCAGCGGCGGTGAGCTCAGCAAGCCTGCCGCCGCGGCGCGCGGGTCGGCCCAGACGGCGTGACCGGCGCGCCGGCAGGCGAGCGCGCGGCGCAGCAAACCGGGCTCTGACGCGCCCTCGGGTCCGCGCCTCCGGGCTGGCCGCCTGCAGCATCTGTGAACCAGCGGCGTGTGCGTGTGACCTGCTTGTCGCACGCAAGCCCGCGTGTATGGGGCGCTCCTGTATATGTCCAGCTCAGGCCCGTCAGCCGGGCGCCGACGTGTCAGCATGTTCTTCCAGCCGTCCCGCGCGGCCGCACGGGCTGCACAGCATTCTGTGCAGGCGCGGGGCCCGGCACATGCGGGCACATGGGTGCGGGGTGGGGCCGCAGCGGCTTGCTCTGGCGGGTGCAGGGGCGCATACCCTGAGACAAGCCTGCCCCCGTGTGCTAAATCCAGAGTGTTTTCGGAGTCGACGGTCTCCCCTAGATGCTCAGCTGCAGCCGGGCCTGAGGCTGTGCCTGGCACACCGGCTGCGTGTTTGGTCGCGTCCTGTGGTCCTGCTGTCATCTTAGAGCTTAGGAAGGCAGCGCGGCAGTTCTTTTCTTCATGTAGCTTGCAGGCCTGCGCAAGGCTCTATACTTCTGGGGCACCGTGCGTGCGGCAGGGCTGCCCATGTACAGTAAGCCACTCTGTGTCCGTGCGTCTACCCGCTCTCTGCGCCGCAGCATGCAGCTGACGCATCACTCCGGCAGGCTCATGCAGATGTCATGCGGCAAAGCCGAACTCCAAAATCATGCAGCAGCGCATGTGTGCACAAACGAAAGAGAAAAGAGCTTCGTGAGATAGCACCCAGTTCAGGCCAGCGGGCGCACAGCACCCTCGGCCAGTGAAGCGCGTGCATGCATGAAATTAAAGCCCTAGAGGCGCTTGCATGCTCTCAACGGGCGGCTGCGAGATGTCTGCGTTCAGCAGGTTGCAGCACGCCCATGCCATGCTCGCACGGCAAGCTTGTCTGTACAGGCTGTCAGAGCCATTCCATATGTGCATTTTGGTGGGTTGCTCGCCTGGCGCTCCTGCCAGGCAGCAGGCGAGCAACTCACCAGGCGGCGGCAATGCAGCCCCAACTTGTCTTCGCTGTCATGGCGCACACATGCGCTCATGCTTGCTGTCTTCCTGCATGATCGCAGGTGCTCCCCAATCAGGGCGCGTCCGCAAAGTACAACCGCGCTTATGTGCCCTGTTCCCCCTACCTGGAGTCCCTGGAGTCCCTGACCCCCTTGATCAAACGGGAGCAATCATTCAAGCACACGCCCCCCGCGCATTCGCTCATGCATCCAGCACCCGCCCAGAGAGGCGTGCGCGGCCCCCGCCCCCTCTGCCCTCCTCGGCGCCGCCGACACTGGCAAGCTGCAGGCTGCGCCGCGCCGGGCGGAGCGGCCGCGGGCCCGCCTGGCGCAGGCCGCCGGCGCCGTCGCCGCGCGGGGCCCCCTCGCGGCCGCCCCCAGCAGCGCCGCCGCCGCTCCTGAGCGGCTTGGCGCCGTCGGCGGCCGCGCTGCTCGCGGAGTGGCGCGCGCGCTGTGTGTTGGCGCCCGCAGCCGGCTCCACCGCGTCCCAGTCTTCCTCGGCCTCGTCCTCGTAGTCACGCCACACGTCATCATATCCCTGGGCGACAGCCTCGCGGTCGTCACCAGCGTCGCCGCCGCCGCCGCCGTCCCCTCTGCGCGGCTCGTGCTGGGGCAGAGCGCCGCCGCGGCTGCCGCGGCCGCCGGCATGCGCCGCGTCGCGCGCCCACCACGCTACCCCCCAGGCGTCGTTGCCGCGCCCCGCGCCGCGCGCGTCGCCGTCGGCAGAGTCCGGCAGGCCGCCGCGGCGCTGCCGGGCGGTGCGCCGGCGGCCGCCGCGCCCGCCTCTGGCAGGGAGCTGGATCATGTAGGGCCGCTCGTCGTCGGCTGCGCCGTCGCCGCGCGCGCGCGCAGACCCGGCCGCCGCCGCACTGCCGCGGCTTGCGGGTGCGCCGCCGTGCCATTCGCGCACGTCCGCGCGTGCGCCTCCATCGCCCGCGCCGCTGCGCCATGGCTCGGCGTCGTCCGCCCACAAGTCGGCTTCTCCGCTGCGAGCGCCGCGGCCCTCGGCTGCACCGCTGCCCAGTGCTGGGTCGTCGCTGTCCTCGCCCTCGCCGGCGTCCCGCTCCCACCAGGGCCTGCTTTCGGCGTCCAATCGCCCGCCGTCCCGCATGTCGCTGGCTGCCGCCTGGGGCATGGGCTCCGTGCGGGCGCCGCTCTCCGCGCGGCCCGCCGACAGCGCCCCTCCGTGCGCAGAGTCGCCGAGCGCGGCCGCCCCGCGGCCGGCCGCCTCTTGGCCGTCTCCGCTTGCGGCGGCATGCAGGCGGCCGCCGTGCCGCGCGCCCTTTGGCCGGTCTCCGCCCTGCCCCGCACCTCCTCCTGCCGCCCCGGCGCCCTCTGCCGCATCACCCTGTTGCAGGCGCAGCAGGAGGGCGTCTGTGGGCATCCCCATCAGGCCCTGCCCGGCTGCGACGTCCGTCGCGCCATCATCCGCGTCCTCGCCCGTGCCAAGCAGCTCGCCGCCAGCGGCTGGCAGGCCGGGCGTGGCGTCCGCGCCGGCCGCACCCATGTCCTCGCCCAGCCGAGCAGCCACGGGCTGCGCATGGTCAGCGGCGGCTATTGCGGCGCGCGCGCGCGCGCCGCCCATATCATCCGTCACGGCTGCGGGCCGCGCGCCTGCGGCCAGTGCCGCCGCGCCATCGGCCTGCGCGTCTGCGCCGGCCTCTTGCGCAGCCTCGGCCATCGCGGCGATCTGGCCCGCGCCTGCGGCGGCTGCGCTGGCGTTGGCGGCTTCCAGGCTGCCCACAATCGTCTCTGTCTCCATTGTCGGCGTGCGAACGGGCTGGAGGCCTAGCTCTGGGACCCCGTCGGCGGCCAAGCCGACCCCGCTCACGCTGCCGCCGCCGCCGCCGCCGCCGCCGCCGCCGCCGCCGAGCGCCAGGGCGGGCATGCTGCCGTCCACGCCGCCCGCTGCGGAGACGCCACCGCCGCTGGGAGCGACAGTCGTGACGGTGATGGCCTGACTTGGGCGAGGCCTGCTTGCGGGCCGCTCAGCCAGCGCGCGCTCGGCGACGGCCACGCGCACCGCCGCGCTGCCGTGCGCGCCGCCCTCGGCGCCCCACCGGATGCCCGGGTCCCGCGCCTTGGCCCCCTTGGCGTCCAGCCGGCGCTCTGCAGCCGCCGCCGCGGCGCCAGCCTGCGCCGCGCCGGCGCCCGGCCGCGCCGCCGCGGCGGCCGCCGCCGCGGCCTCCGCGCCGCCGCCGCGCAGCCAGACCGGCAGGCTCAGCTCGCTGGCGCTGACGGGCGCGGCCCGCCGCGCCGCGCCCGCCGCGGCGCGGATGCCGAACACGCCCTGGCCGGGCGCGGCCTGCCCCTGCAGCCACCAGCCCGTGCTGGCGCGCGGCAGCTCGCCGAAGCTGCCCAGCCCCTTCACCCCCGACTGCGCCCCCGGCAAGAAGCCCTCGGGCAGCCAGCGCGCAAACACGTCGTCGTACTGGTAGCCCAGGTCGGCCTCGAGCCGCAGGTCCAGGCGCGCGGCGAAGTGGCGCAGCACGCCGGGCGTGAAGTAGCTGGTGTTGCCGTTGCCGAAGCGCAGCGTGTTGAGCTCGGAGTACGGCTTGAACTTGACGGCGTGCTTGACGCCCTTGTACTCGAACACCTGCGCCGCCGGCGCGCGCTGAGCAGGCACGCACGCTCGTCACGGTAGCGGCATGCGTGGCAGTCTGGCAGAGCCTGATGCCACACGCCAGGAGCGCAGCTCTCCTCCCACCTTGCTGCCTCACCCAGCTTGTGTGGCACAGTAGCCTGTTGGGCCTTACAAACGTGCCCATGCAAACGCATGGCACGCGGCCCCAGCATGAGCACTCGCGCGGATCCTGGCGCAGAGCTTTATGGCCAGCACGGGCTCTCATTTTGAGCATGCGAACCACGCCGCACGGATGAGCAGCGCCGCACGGATGAGCAGCGCATGCGCCTGTTAGTGCGCAGCTCCCAAGCACGCGACCTGCGCAGCGCATCGAGGCCTGCATGGCGGCCACTTCGCGCCGGCACAGGGGAGGGGCGCGCAGGGCAATGCCCCGCACGCGCTCGCGCCCGGGGGGAGCCCCTGGCCTCTGACAGGGGCGCAGCGCGCGCGCGGGCGCCGCACCTCGGCCGGGAACCCGGGGCGCGCGCGCAGGCTGAAGCGCGCCTGGAAGTCGCGCAGCCAGCTGGTGGTGTTCTCCACCAGGTCCTCGTGCCGCACGCACGCGCTCTGCGTGCGCACCTGCCGCCGCGGCCGCGCGGGTCAGCGCACGCTGCGGCCAACCGCCGGCCGGCCGGCCGGCGGCGCGCTCCGCCGGGGCCTGCGCCCGGGCGGGGGCTGCTGAGCGTGCGCCATGCGGGCGCGGCTGCGGACGCTGCGGGCGCCTGGCCAGCGGGGGCGCCGCTCGCTCGTCGCAGCCTCCGCGGCCAGCGGCTCAGGCGCCCTAACCCTAGCCTAAGACCTGGCGGACCCTGTCGCAGGGCTCCGCGGACCGCCCGGGCGGCGCGCGCGCCTGGCACAGCTCCAGCGCGCGGCGGGCCTTCCAGGCGCGCAGCTCCAGCACGTCCGCGGGCGCCCGGCCGCCCGCGCGCTCGTAGAACATGCCCAGGCGGCGGCGCGCGCCCTCGTACTTGGGGCAGTACGGCGGCCGCGGCGGGCCGAGCAGGCCGGGCGCGCCCCAGCGCCCCGGCGCCCACTCGCGCGTCACGAACTCGGGGAACGTGATGTTGCAGTGGTTGGCCGCGTGCCAGGGCTGCCGCGACATCGAGGCCGCCCAGTCCAGCGCGTTCCTGCGCGCGGCGCGCCGCGCGCTCGGCGGCCCGCCCCGCCGCCGGCCCCCTGCGCGGCGCGCCCGCCGCCCGGGGCCCGCTGTGCGCCCCCGCTGGACAGGCCTCAAGCATCAGGCGCTACTGACGGCCTGAACGATGTTCGCGCCCCACAGCTTCACGGCTGGGAGGATGGGCGGGCGCGCCTGAACACCGCGACGACCAGCACGGTGGGCGCCGGGAACAGGAACTCGTTGGGCACGGTCATGTTGAGGTCGTGCTTGTGCGGGCAGCGCGCGGGGTCGCTGGCCAGGTAGAAGTTGGCCTGGATCAGGCTGTGCACCCAGTTGCTGCCGCTGTTGCGCTCGCTGTACATGCAGAAGTGCGTCGGCGCGGGCGCCGCCGCATTCAGCACGGTCGGGTGGCCGTCCAGCACCTGCGCCGCGCGGCCGCGCGGCCGCTCACGCTCGCCGGCCCGGCGCTCGGGCGCTGCGGCCTTTTTTTCACATCAAACGATACACGCCATGGCTTGTGAGGCATTGGCGTGGAGCGCGGGCTGCGGTGAGCGCATGCGCTTGGGTGCGGCCGCGGCTGTCGGGGTCGTGAGGCCGCGTGAGGGCGCAAGAGCGCTGGTGCCCGGCAGCCTGCGGCGCCGGGGCGCGCTCCCGAGCGCAGCGGCAGCGCGCCTCGAGCATGGTCTGGATGCGCCGCGAGTCGTCGTCGCCGCCGAAGGGCGTGGTCGCGCGGAAGGCCGCAAAGTCGGCGGCCGCCCGCTCTGCGGCCGTGGTGTGCCCCTGCGGCACCACCTGGCCCACCAGCGTGGTGATGCCGAGCCAGTCCGGCGGCCGCAGGCCGCCGTACAGCAGCGCGCCCGCGCTGGACACGAAGCCGTCTGCGCGCCGGCGCGGGTCAAGCGACGGTGCTGCTCGAGTGCACAGGAGTGCAAAAGCAAGTGCTGGAGCTGGACGCGCAGACGCAGTCGAATTGAGCATTGCCAGCCTTAGAGGTGGGCCGCACCGCTCCTGTGATGCAGCCCCACGAGCAGGCCGAGCGACGTGACTGCCATCAGCGCGGTGCAGGTGCATATGGCGCACTGCATCGCGTCACAGTCGCCCACCCGCTGGCGCGCAGCGGCCAGGCGCGCCCGACAGCGCAGCCCCAGCCGCCGCAGCGCCAGTGCATTGCCTCTGCCGAGCAGGTCTGTTGTGGCGCCCCCCTCCATTTAACCCGCCCCAGTGCGCAGGGGCGCACAGGGGATGTCTGCGCAGGCTCACTACATGGGCAAGACAGCTACACTGAGACGCGGCCGTGCTGGACACTGGACGCCTGCCTGTCCGACAATCTCTGCGCTGCCAGACCAGGCACCGCGCACAGCCATCTTCCTCTATACGATGGTGCCAGTGATCAAGCATGCACCATGCGCGGCACCACAGCCCTGCATCGCGCACTGAGCTCCCTGCTGCAGCTGCAGTGTGAGTGTGGCGCTCGCCTGGCAGACGAGCACGGACCAACCGAGTTCAAAAGCGGCTGGGCATGACTAAACGATGCCCACATGCTCAAATTTTTCCATCAACTATACTTTCTCTTTCTTTCCTTCTTCCTTCTTGGCCATGATAGTCCGCTGGAAATGCTTCGCCTGGCTTGGCATGTGTCACGCATGCTGATTGCTGGGCTTTCACAGCCATAGCGGTTGCTGGGCTATCGCAGCCGTAGCAGAGAAAAACGCGCGCTGCAGCTGCCACAGCTCATACGCCGCAACTTCCCCGGGCCACACCCAGGTCATGGTTGTGATGCTGCACTATGTCTGTAATGATGTCCATCATCTTGGTCACATTTCTCAAAGTAACCATAAAAAATTGCAACACGCTAAAGTTTGCAGGTCAAGTGCGCGCCACTGCATCGCTTGAATCGCTTGATTACACCCAGCAAGCCCTGCGCAAAGAGCCCGCATGGAGAGGCATGCATAGCACAGAAGCAACGACTGCAAGCACGTTGTTTACAACCTGTACATAGACGACCTACACGAGCACTGGTGAGACAACCAAGGACAATCCAGAGACGCCTGCATACAAACAGGCAACCAGCACGACAGCTAATACACGAGGCCGTACTCAGAAGGGTCTTCCGCCCTCCCCAGCACAACACATCGCGCCAGACACGGTCCATGCCCACGTTTCAACGCAGCGACAAAGACCTTCACAAAAAAGCCAAAGCAGGAGCAGCCAGGGCGGAAGTTCGGCAGGTGCGGCCTGGCAGTCGCCAGGGTTGCGCGGGCTGCGTCATACGTTACCCCAACTGCTACCTGGTAGCCTCACAGCGGCCAGCGTCAGCAGCTCCGCAGCGAAGACACGCCGCTACATTGCACCGGCGTGCACCTCGCCAACGCTGCTTGCAGCCCAAACAGGCCGGCATACAGCAGCCTCGAACGGTGCGCATGCACGGCCGGGCGCGAGGCGGAGCCGAGCGTGCTTGAGCAGGCTCAGCCCGAGCTGTATGCAGCCTGCAACGTTGTGCGCGCCCCCGCTCCCGCGAGCGCCGCAGCGGCGCTACCGCAACGCCTCTGCGCCGCTCGTCGCGGTGTGCAAGCGCATCACGCTGTGCACGCGTGCCTTGGGCAGCGGCTTGCTGAACATCTGCGCCCGTGCGCACCTGGTCAAGCCGCAGAGCGCGTGCGCATGGAAAGCGCAACAAAGCGCAAGCAAGGCGGGCTCACCCGCGCGAAAGAATTCTTCAGTCACTTCTTGTGCTGCTCAGGGCTGGCCTCCACAAACTCCTTGACATGCGTGCGGATCTTCTGGAAGCGGCTCTGGCCGTCCTCCGGGGCGCCCTGGCTGCTGGTCGCCATGGCGCTGCTTGCTTGTCAGCGTGTAGGTGTCACCGTGGCTGTCAGCGTGTGGATGTGACTTTGCGCCAGCAACCCTACTACACACTGGCAGGGTTGGACATCCTCGGATTGAGGAGGAACGCCTGAGCGGCCTCACGGAAAACTTTACGCCCCAAAGACTGCTCGTACGCGGCAAAGAGAGGAGTACAGCCAAACAAGAGAGCTGCCGCTGCGAGGGGCCAGACCAGGCTTGGATTTGTGAGGAGAGCCGAGAGGGGCGTGTACTGCCCGAGTGGGCGGAGATTGGATGCGTACTCGAGCCGCCGCAGTTATATAGACAGGTGCCGTCCTGGAACCGCAGGCAGGCCCGGCAGGCTGTGTCCCAGCGGCTCGAGCCAGATCCATCATCGGCCTGGTAGACATCAGCCACTTACACAGGGCTTGTCAGCCTTTGGTCTGGGCAGAGTGTGTCTGGGGTCCCTCTGACGGCACGCGGGCCTGGTAGGACTGCCTGCGGCGCAGAGTGCACCGCATGCGCCCCCCCGCACTGCATAGCGCCTTGTGCAGCAACAATTCTGATAGTCCGGCTGCCCCAGCCGCAGTTCTTGTACTCTGCCAGTGACGCCAGCCAGGCTGCTGGTGCCCGGAGTTAGTCCTGGGCAGCCGGCGAAGGCCAGCCACCGACCTGTGAACCTAGCCGTCCTGCGCGCCAGCACCGCCTGCCGGGCCATCGCACCAAGCCCCTGGTCGCAGCTTAGTGATGCGCTCTCGCTGCGCCACACAGGGCGCAATGTGCCTGGCTATGGCGCGGGGCGACCGTCCCAAGGAGCCGGTCGACATCTTGGGCCACGCTTGCAGGTGCGCACAGCGTGCTTAACACGCCAAGTGGGACGAGCGGAGGTCAGGGCTCCTCCGTAGTGTACAGCTGGGTGCGGTGGCGTGTGCCTTTAGCGCCACCTGCGTCAAACGCTCATATAGTAGCATGTGGGCGGGCGGGTGCGGTGGATGTAAGGCCTTGCGTCAGCGCCCCTGCACTGTACGCGCCACTGCCAAGGCGCGCACTGCGTTCATGCGGCCTGCCGCGTGCGCGCTAGGTTCCCGGACTCCGGCAGCTCTTCGCAGTTTTGGGACAACCTGCGGGATGGCCGCGACATGGTCACGCTGGACGGCCGCCGCTGGCCGGCCGGCCTGCACAACACGCCCGGGCGCTTTGGCAAGCTGCTCGAGTTTGACCGCTTTGACGCCTCCTTCTTCTCGGTGCACGGGAAGCAGGCACAGGTGCGTGCTAGCGGCAGGGCGCCCCCGCCTGGCTGCTGCGTGGGGTGCCCCGTGCCTGCCCGGCTGCAGCGCGCTGCCGGGCGGGTCAGCGCGAGAGTGCCTACTCAGCTGCCATGGGCATGCGGCTCTGGCATGCAGCTCTGGCATGCTCGCGCTGGCAAGCTGCCTGTGAGGGCGATGTTGCTAGTTACCACGGCTGTGACACTGGCCTAGTATGCTTGGCTGCCATCCTGTGTGTGCTCTGCGCGAGCTTGTGCAAAGGCGGCTGGGGCCAGCACCTGCTGCTGCGCCACATGCAGAGGCCTCAAAACCAGACGCTGGGGTCTGCAGAGGATGGACCCCCAGCTGCGCAAGCTGCTGGAGGTGGCCTACGAGGCCTGGATTGACTCAGGCATCAACCACCTCGCACTGCGCGGCAGCGAGCGGGTGCGTGGCGGGCTGCCAGGGTCGGTGCTCGGCTGTACAGCTTGCTGCCTGGTAGGGAGAGGTGGCTCCCGCCAACAGCCGACAGGGACTGCACGTCCTGCAGCCTGCCCGCTCTCAGACGTGTACACAGCGCGGTTGCGCCTGGCTGTAGACATGCACGGGCCAGACACGCTCGCGCCTGTGCAGGTGGGTGTGTACGTGGGCTGCTGTGGCTCGGAGCTGCATGCGCAGTGGCTGAGCGACATCCAGGGCATTACGGGCTACGAGCAGACGGGCTGCACGCTGTCCATGTTTGCCAACCGCCTAAGCTTTACATTTGACTTCCGCGGGCCGTCCAAGGCCGTGGACACCGGTGCGCAACATGTTGGCATGCATGCTGCCTTGCTTCTAATACCCACAGACGAGCAGATCAAATGGTCGGCTGCCCAGCTTTGCTTTGTCGTGTTGGTGCCAGGGCTTGTCTGCTTCAGACGAGTCGAACAGTTGCATCTTGACAGGCGACAGTCGAATTTACAGTCACTGTACATCGCATCATGCAACCTGCTTGCCAGGGAGGCTGGGCAGTGTCTTGTGCATGTGGCACCCGCACTGCCTTCAGCGGCTTCGCTGACGGCGCACAAGCTCACGGGGCAGGCACACTGCTCCGCTTGGCACTGCAGTGTGTGATGATGCGCTTGTGGTGCGCGAGGTATGGACGTTGCATCAAGCGTGCAGCACACGATGGCCTGCAAGGCTATCGAGCTGTCAGCCTGACGGGGGCTGCTGTGACGCCCGCAGCGTGCTCCTCGTCTTTCATGGCGCTCAACGATGCGGTGTCAGACCTGCAGAACGGCCGGACCGACTACGCCATGGTTGGCGGGTCGTCGGCGCTGTTCCGCCCGGCCACCACCGTGGCCTTCAACCAGCTGCAGTGCGCGCGCGCGCCGCGTCCCCTGGTCCTCGAGCGGGATGCGCCTGCATGTACTTGGCTGCGCAGGCTCCTTTCTGCGGCGCTCCTGTCATACCTGCAGCAGGAGCAGCCGTGGCCCAGCACACGCGGGCATGCAGCAGAGCCTGTGCAGTCATACAGGCGCCTACCCCACGACGGACGACCAGGTGCCTGGCGTCCGGATGCGCTCTGGCCGGAGGGACCCGGCCCCTGCACATCCTTTGCGGGATGCATGCACAGCAAAAAGCTGGGGCAGTGCATGTCTCCCTGGTACATTCGTGCCTTACTAATTGTGAGCCTGCCAAGGGGCTTGCAGCGCCCCACCCCTGCCGGTGCGTAACGACACGCTTGCATGGGCGCGCAGCATGGTGTCCCCGGACGGCGCGTGCAAGTCGTTCGACGCGAGCGCCAACGGGTATGCGCGCGCCGAGGGCGTTGCGATCGTGGTGCTGAAGCGCGCGGGGCTGGGCGGCGTGCCGTGGGCGCTGCCCCGCGAGCCGTATGCGCAGATTGTTGGCTGCGACACCAACAACGACGGCTTCACTGACAAGGGCATCACGTTCCCGTCCGGCGAGGCGCAGTCCGCGCTCGGCACCAAGGCGCGCGCCCCGCCGCTGCCGGGCGCCTGCCGCCGGGCACCTCCTGTCGCGGCTATCTCTGCGCCCGCCTCTTGACAGTGTGGCCAGGGTCTAGAACAGGCCTTGGCTCAGCCCCCACGGTCCATCAGACAGGCTCAAATCCAACAGAGCTTGGTTGCTACAAGGTGTGACTTGCATTTTGAGCTGCCTCAAGCGCCAACTGGCGCAGGAAGTCTCTGCTGCGCTGTCAGCATTCCGCGCCAAGTGGCGGGCCTGGCGCGCCTGACGAAGCCGCGCGCTCTCCCAGGTGTGCGAGGCCGCGGGCGTCGACCGCGCGTCAGTCGTCTACGTGGAGGCGCACGGCACCGGCACCGTGGTGGGCGACGCGCAGGAGCTGGGCGCGATCGACCGCATGTACGGCGCGGGCGCCGGGCGGTCCGCGGACGCGCCGCTGCTCATCGGCAGCGTCAAGTCCAACATGGGCCACTGCGAGGGCTGCTCCGGCCTGGCCGGTGCGTGGACATGCTGCCCGACCCGCGCTGACAGCTGCTGACCATAGTCATGAGGCAGGACCGCTTTACATGTTTACCATGGGCCATTGCCAGGGGATGGTTCGGCGTGGGCGGGACGGGTGGCCGTGAGGGGTGTCAGCCCACCTGCTTGCATGCCTGCAGCTGCCAGAATGTGTCGTTGAAACATGTCGTGTGCTGCCGCCAAGGTAGCACGTCTGTCATTGGACGCCCGACACGGTGGTCTGCTGCGGTTGCGCAGCGCTCATCAAGGTCTGCCTGTCGTTCGAGCATGGCATGCTGCCGGGCAACCTGCACTACAGCCAGCCCAACCCTAACAGCGAGAGCCTCAACGCTGGCATCCTCAAGGCGCGCGCCCGGCCACATGGCTGCCAGTCCCTTGCTGCCTCATCCTGCTGAGCATGCGGTGCTGCTGTCAGCGCATGCTCCCTCCACAGTGTTGCATGCTTGTCCTGCAATCAGGTATGAGTGCATGCTGCACATCTCCATCTGGGAGTGGCAAAGTGATGTGTGCGTCTTTGTCGCCCCAGGCAGCTCGCAATAAGCGGCCTGAAGTGGCATGCTCGGCATGCAGGTGGTCGCAGAGCCCACGCCCTGGCAGGGCGGCACGGTGGCCATCTCCAACTTTGGCTTTGGCGGCTCCAACGTGCACTGCCTCGTGCGCGGGAGCGCGCGCGCGCCCGCCGCGCCGCCCGCCCCCATCGCCGCGCCCTCGCCGGTGCCGGTCGCCGAGGGCGCCGACAGCGCCCCGAGCGCCCGGCTGGACCCCGAGGTGCGGTCACGGTGCTGCGAGTCGACCTCAGTGCACCGCGCAAGCACGGTTCCATAGCACTGCCACCCAGCGGTGTGTGAGTGCAGCTCCCGCGGAACGGGTAGAGCAAGGGGCCTCGCGACGCCGCACCTGCGGGGTCTGAGGCAGGCGAGGGCGGCGCAGGTGATCGTGCCGGTGCTGGCACGGACGCCGGAGGGCGCCAAGCGCCTGCTCAGCATGGTGGAGGCGCGCGGCGCCGCCGCCGCGGAGCTCATTGGCCCGCTGAAGCGGTGCGTGCACAGACATTTTGGAGCCTTGTGAGCATGTGAGTACGCTGCGCACCAGGGTTGAGGCGCCATCCGAGCAAGTCGCAGCATGTAGCTCTCCATATGTGAGTTGCCTGTCTTGGTGCAGCCAGGATTCAAACTAGGCAGTCAGGCACTTTTTAGGTGCCGAGCGACGACTGTATGTATGACTAGCTGCATCGAACTTGCTCCCTTGTGGGTGCAGGCTGGCAAACGCGCACGCGGCGGAGATCAAGAAGCTGGGCGTGCGCGGCACGCTCGCGAACGGCGTCGCCAAGGTCGAGTCTGTCAAGGCCGCGGCGTCGCCGCCGGTCTGGTTTGTGTTCTCAGGTGCGGCCGCGCGTGCGGGCGCCTGGGCGCTGCTGCTGCGGCACGCAGCGGGCCGGACATCCGCGGGTGTAGGGACCACACTTTTTCTGTAGCTTATGTGGAGCTTGCTTGGTACATGGGCGCCAGATGGCTTGGCAGACATGCATGTGCAAGGAGGCACACTCTGGCAGATGCGACCGTGCTGCATGCGGCATCGCTCAGCTGCTCTGGTTGTGCACGGCCTGCCCTGGCGCCCGCCCGAAGCGCGAGCCTGACCCCGCCCCGGCTGACCCCTGCAGGCAACGGCAGCCAGTGGCCGCGCATGGCGGCCGAGCTGGTCGAGGCGTCGCCCGCGTTCCGCGCGAGCATCGCCGCGTGCGCGCGCGCGCTGGAGCGGTTCGGCCTCGACCTGCTCGCCGAGTTTGGCAAGCCCGACGGCTGGAGCACGCCGGCGCTCGCCATGGCCGGCCTGTCCGCCGTGCAGGTGCCCCCCAGCGCCTCGCTCGGCAGCAACGCAGTGCTGCCTTCCGCCCTCCCGGGTACCCAACGTGCCAGCGCCTGGCCCGCTTGCTCAACAACGAACAGTGCAGCACAGAACACGACGTCCACACACGGCGGCTGCCGATGGCGCGGCGCACTAGCTCGCCCCTGTGCAAGCCGCTGACCGTGCGCTGCGCGCGGCGCCCGCGCGCAGGTGGGCCTCGTGGACATGCTGCGCGAGGAGTATGGCCTGGCGCCCGCGGGCGTGCTGGGCCACTCGGCGGGCGAGATCGCGGCCGGCTACGCCGACGGCTGCCTCACCGCCGAGCAGACTGTGCTCATTGCATACCACCGCGGCCGCATGGCGCCCGACCACGGCGTGGCCGGCGGGCTCATGGCCGCGGTCGGCCTGGCGGCGGGCGACGCCGACGCGCGCCTGGCCAAGGAGGGCCTGGCCGGCGCGGTGGTCGTCGGCTGCGACAACTCGCCCGCCAACGTCACGCTGTCGGGCCCGGCCGCGCAGCTGACGCCGCTACTGGAGGCGCTCAAGGCGGAGGGCGTGTTTGTGCGCGAGCTCGACACGCTCGGCATCGCGTACCACTCGCCCGCGCTCGACGCCTTCAGCGGCGCGCTGCGCGCCGAGCTGGAGGCCGTGCTGCCGGCGCCCAAGCCGCGCTCGGCGACCTGGCTGAGCACGTGCTACCCGCTGGACACGGAGGACCCGGCAGCCGCCGCGTGCGGGCCGGAGTACCACGTGCAGAGCTATGTGAGCCGCGTGCGCTTTGTGGAGGCCTGCGCGGCCATCCCGGCCGACGCGCTGCTGCTGGAGGTCGGCCCGCACGCGCTGCTGCGCTCGCCGCTGCGCCAGAACCGCGCCGCGCTGCCGTACGTGAGCCTGATGAAGAAGGGGTCGGAGGCCGGCGCGAGCCTGCGCGACGGCGCCGCCGACCTGTGGCGCAAGGGCGTCGCGCTGGCCTGGCGCGTGCCCGCGGCCGCCGCCGACGATGGCGCTGCCGCCGCCGCCGAGCTGCCGCGCGACGTGCGCGACGCGCTGGTCTCCTGGAACCACGCGACCGACTACGACCTGCCGTCCTACTCGACCTACTCCGGCGGCAAGGGCACCGGCCTGTTCGAGAAGACCTACGACCTAGGTGCGCGCTGCAGCGCGCCGGCAACTTCTCGGTCCCTTGTGCCATGTGGGGCGTAAATGCGTATGGAACGTGCCTCCAGGTATCTCGGTGGTGCAGGCAGCAGGCGTGTGGCCAGAGCATGGTGCGCAGGCGGTGCCAGCGACCCGGCAACCCCCCCCCGGCGTGCCCCCCTGACCCGGGGGCCTGCATGCCGGCGCGCAGGCGGCGAGCACGAGTTCCTGGTGGACCACAACGTGGACGGGCGCGTGCTGATGCCGGCGACCAGCTACGTGGTGACCGCCTGGGAGGCGGCCGCCGCGGCCGCGGAGCGGCCCGTCGAGGAGTTCCCGGCCAGCTTCGAGGACGTGGCCATCCACCAGGCAGTTGTCGCCACGCAGGGCCAGAAGGTCACGCTGGCGGTGCAGCTGGCGCCGGCCGGCAAGTTCTATGTGCGCCCTAACCCTAGACCCTCCAAACCACCCCCCGCGCATGACTCCCGCCCATGCGCCCCGCATGAACGCATGCAGGCCCGCCTTGCTGCGGCGCAGCGCGGCGCGCCCGGTTGCGCACGAAGGCGGACGCGCGCCCCGGCATCCTGCGGCGCTGTGTCTGCTCACAGCAGCGTGGCCCATGCGCCGCGTGTGCGCATCCTCACATGCCGCGCGCGCCGGCAGGTGTTGCACGGCGGCGACCTCATTTGCGAGGGCGTGATCAAGCCCGCCAAGGCAGCGCCCAAGGCGGCGGAGGCCGCCGCTGCGCCGGCCGCCGCGGCGCCCGCAGACCAGGCCGAGCCCGCGCCGGCCGAGCCGGCAGGCAGCGCGCCGCAGGCGGAGCCCGCCGCTGAGGCGCGCCGACCGCGCCTGCCGCCGATGCACACACACTCTGCATGTCCAAGGCCACACATGGCAGTGACCACAGACGTGCTGTTATGATGTGGGCCTGATGCGGCAGGCACGCTGCCCTGACCTACTGCGTTTCCGCCGCATGTACCAGCTGCAGCGGATGCTGCTGCCCGTAGCACTCTCCGCTTTGCGCGGTGTCCCGTCTCGCTGAGGCCAGCGGGTGCATGCGTGCGACAGGCAGCCGAGCCGGAGCCGGAGTGGGCGCACAGCGCGCTGGAGACGGTGGAGGCGCACCAGTTCTACAACGCGGTCGGCCGCACGGGCATCAAGTACGGCCCGCACTTCCGCATGGTGCAGCGCACCAACATCTCGGCGGACACGTCGGCGCTGCTGCGGTGCGCGGCGCCCTCCCCATGCGCGCAGCATGGCGTGCGCCGTGCGGGCGTCTGGGCATGTCCTGGAGCTGTGTGCCCCATGCGCGCCTACCCCATTGCAGACACCGCTGCGTGGGCATGCGGTGCCTTCCGAGCGCCGAGGCCCCTCGCCTCAGCATGGCATGGGGTGCCGCCAATGGGGGCCGCCGCGCAGCGGCGCCGCGCTCCGCATTGCGACCCGCTGCGCAGCTCGCAGCCTTGCATGTGCAGGCGCTGAAGCAGGCCCCGCGCGCCCCCCGCGCGTAGGTGGGACCGCTGCTTCATCCGCCTGCTGGACGGCATGCTGCAGGTCATCGGCTTTGCCGATGCCGACGGCGACGACCACGCGCTGCGCATCCCGGTGCGCATCCGCGGCATCGAGATTGGCGCGCCGGCCGGCTCGGGCGCGCCGGCGCTGCCGTGCGCGGTGGAGCGCGCGCGCGGCCGCGTGACCACGCCGCTGGCCAGCATCACCGGCCTGGAGCTGGCCGCTGCGCCGCGCTCCGCCGCTAGCAGCAACACCAAGTGCGCGCCCGCCTCATGGCTTATTGCATCACCTGCAGAGCCCTGCGCTGGGCTTGGGCAGGCTCCAGTGGTGGGCTTCTCCTGCACCAGCCACTGGCCGTCGCCCGCATGGCGCCAGGTCTGTGCGGCAAGCACTAGCGTGCCTGACGATGTGGGGGAGCTTGAGCAAACTTGTGACAACAGGATATGAGCATTGCGCGCGTGCGCCCGTCCGTGAGCGGGTCAACCGCTGTGCAGGCTGAACGTGAAGACGCTGGAGTTTGTGCCGTACGGCGTGGTGGAGGACGGCAGCGCGGCGCGCGCGGCCTACGCGCGCCACCTGCAGGGCTACCTGGCCGCCCTGCTGCGGCCCGTCCTCGCCGGCTGGGAGGGCGAGCTGCCCGAGCACCTGCAGAAGGCGCGGCCCGCGCCAAGTGCGCGCGCGCGCGCGCTGGCACTGGCACGCACGGAGAGCATGCTGTTGTGGCTGAGCATGAGGCATAGCGCTGCGGCAGAGGCGCTGTCCCTGGACCACGTGGGGTGCAGGGAGACATGCCCGGCCGCGCCGCAGGGGCATGCAGGCCGCGCCGCAGCCGCACGGTCATTGGGCATTGCAGCCCTCGCGAGCGCAGCGACCGCCGCTGTGACCGGCTGCTCTGCTCGCGCTGACACCGGGCTTGGGCATACGCGCGCAGGTGCAGCGCCTGGTCGAGGGCGTGACCGAGGCGCCGCCGGCGCCGGGCGCCGAGGAGGAGGCTTTCTTCGGGCAGCCGCGCCACATCCTGGCGCGCATGGTGCGCGACGTGCTCGCGACCGGCGACGTGGCGGCCACGATCAAGGACATCATGCCCGCCATCGTGCAGGCGCGCGCCCGCGCTCGGCAGGCGGGCGCCAGCGGGCGCAGCCAGGGGCGGCTGTGCGGCGGATTGCACGGCATTTGTGGGACCTGCGCCGTTGTGGTCGTCATGTCTACAAGAATGTCATGCAGCAGGCTGCCGGAGGCACACCCAGCTCCCTTGTGCAGGGCTGATACAGCGACGAGGGGGGTGCACCGGCGAGCGCCCGGACGGGCCGCGCGACCGTGGTGCGGCACCGCTGAGGCGGGGCGGGCGCGCGCGCGCAGCACCCCGAGCACGGCAAGCTGTACCTGGAGGATGCCTTCACCAGCCACCACATCACGGACGAGTCGCTGGACATTGTGCTGGAGACCGCGTTCCAGAACATGCCCTCCGGCGCGCCCCCGCGCTGCCCCGACCCGCGAGCAGCCGCGCCCAGCAGCATCGCCAGGCAGCATGCGCGCCGCGCGTGCAAGCCGGCCGGGGTTGCGCACAGGCTCATACTCTGCGGAAGCGAGCATGTGGGCCAGGCGCAGCCATGCTAATGCTAAGCGTGGACGTAGGGCCCTGTGGTGCATGTCCCGAGCCAAGCTCCAAGTAGCGAGCCAGGCGCCCGGCTGACCTGGGCGCGCGCGCATGCACAGGCTTCCGCGTGTGCGAGGTGGGCGCGGGCACGGGCGGCCTGACGCGCGACGCGTTCCCCATCTTGGACGTGGACAACCACTGCGAGCTGCTGCAGTACACGGCCACCGACATCTCCGCCGTCTGGGCGCCCAAGCTGCTAGAGAGCATCGGGTCCAGCAAGATGCAGTTCAAGGCGCGCCGCCCCGGCGCCCTGGCGCCGCCAGCGCGCGCGTGCAGCGCGCCACCCTGCCGCGCCCTGCCTCACCGCCATGGAAATTGACTACCGTGCGTGGTACAGAACTGAGGGGACTGAGTCTTGTGCCCTGCCAGGCTTTGCTCAGGTCCTGGAGCGCGCGCAGGTGTGGGACCTGAACAAGCCGGCGCCAGCGGAGGTGGGCCGTGACTATCACCTGGTCGTCGCCAGCAACGTGCTGCACACGGCCGCCAACATGGCCAGTGCGCGCCCGCGCCCCCGGCTGCCCGCATGTTCCACTTCAGTTCCACTGCGCGACGCCATGTGGGCTCGCCTGACCGCGCAGAGCCCTGGGTGGCAGGGACTGTTGAGAGCGGCAGCGCCAAGGCCGCGCGCGCTTGCCAGCACGTCTGCATACTAATCTATCTAGAAGCACGCCGCTGCGCAAGGCCTGCGTGGGGCCACAAGCGGCGCGCGGCCCGAGCGACTTGCCGCCCTACTCTCACCCCTACCCTGCCCCGCAGGCACGCTGGCGCACGTGGCCGAGGTGCTCGCGCCCGGCGGCTTCCTGTGCTTCTACGACTTCATGGACGTCACGCCGGCCATGTTCTGGGGCCTGTCGCAGCAGTGCTGGGGCCACTCTGACGAGCGCGAGTACTCGCTCTGGTGCACGTTCGGCCGCTGGGAGCGCCTGCTGGCCGACGCCGGCTTCCAGCAGGCGCGCGCGGACAGCCGGCTGCCTGGCAATGGTGTAGGGGTAGTGTTAGTGTGACGGTGACAGGGGCAGAGGCTTTGCATGTACGGGTGCTCAGTTGCAGCAGGCCATGCATCAGCATCCTGCCGCAAGCAATCTGTTCAAGCAACGCCAAGACTTGCTTCATGTGCGGACGAAACTGCCGCCTGCATGAGGCGGGCGCGACCGGGGCGGTCAGGGCCTTACAAGCATGCCCGCGGGAGCCTGACAAGAGAGCGGGGCGGATGCAGGTGATGGTGCGTAAGGACAGGATCGACGCCAGCGCGCTGTGCCTGTACCGCAAGCCCGAGGCCGCGCAGCCCGAGCGCCCGCTGTTCATCGAGGCGCCGACCTCTGACGCGCCTGACGAGGTGCGGCGCCCGGCTTGGCATGGTGCATGGTGCGTGGTGGCAACAGAGTGCGGGGAGTGAAATGCGGTCTTAAAAGGGTCATTGGGTCCTCGGCAGCTTCGCCCGCCCCCTTGGAAGCACACCAGGGTACGCGCCCCGGCGCAGCTTGCGTCGTTCAGGGAGTGCGAGGTGGGACAGCAGCTCTCCGGTGACCGCATAAGCAACTTGTAGTCAGCCGTGCCATGCGGCGGCGGGCGGAGTGCGGCCGTGACCTCGGGAGTGCGGCCGCGGCAGGTGATGGAGGACTGGCTGATCGACTACCGCGCCAAGCTGGCCGAGGCGGCCGGCCTGGCGCAGGGCCAGGGCGCGCCCGAGGCCGCCCAGGGTGCGCGCCCGCCTGCGGCCCGTGCCGGCCGGAGCTGGGCGACAGCCGGCTTCCGAGGCCTCATGGTCTTGCGTTTGCGGACGGCACAGCACTACTGTGCATGCATGCTGTCTGCACACCACTTCAACAGGTATGGGATGTGCAGGCGCCAGGGGCGGGCGCGGGCTGCGGGTTTGCCGGGCTGCTCTGCTTGTGACAAAGCGTCGAGTGCAAGCGTGAACCTAAGCCGTGCCCGCGCCGCTGCAGAGCCCGCCGCCGAGGCTGCGCCCGCGGCGGATGTGGCGGCGGCGGCCGCCGAGGCGGCGCCCGCCGAGGCGGTGCCGGCCAGGGCGCCCGCGCTGCGGCGGCTGTGGCTGACCGGCTCGCTGGGCGCGTCGCCGGGCGCGTTCGGCTTCTTCCGCACCGCGCACGCCGAGCCGCTGGGCGACCGGCTGCGCCTGCTGCTGGACTACGACCTGCCGTCCGGCATCCCGCCCGTGGACGGCACGCGGGTGGCCGTGACAGGCGCGCCGCGCCCCCCGCCGTGCCCCCCGCCGCGCCCAGAGATTCCGCCTGTGCATGGTTATCAGGCCATCATGCACTGCAGTGTCTTTCACAAGGCAGGTGCCTTGGCGAAGCACGACGGCAGTCCATGGGCTTTCATGTTCGGTTGCGCGGGCGTGCATGCCTGCATCCCCAGCGTGCTCTGTGGCAGCAGAGCCATGTTGCGCGGCCGCGGCTCAGATCGGCCGTTCCGGGCACTCATGCGCTGCCGCGGCGGCGCGCAGGCGTGGAGGAGCGGCTGGCGCGCGTGGAGGCGCTGGACCTGGCGCAGAACGTGTTCCAGGGCGGCGTGTGGGGCACGCTGCGGTGGGTGGCCCAATCCTACACTCTGCCCATTCTTATCAACCCAAATGCGCAGAACATATTCAGGGCGGCGTGTGGGACATGGTTCGGTGGATGCCCCTGCCGGGGTGGATGCCCCTGCCTCGGTGGTGGACATGCTCCTTCAATGTCCAAAAGCAAGCCTGCTCCTGCTCGTGGTCGGTGCATGGGCGCGGGCCCCAGGCCTAGGCACCCGCGCGTCACCCGGGCCTCCAGCGAGCTAGAGAGGGCTCACGGCGTCCCCCAACAGAGTGGGCTCGCGGCGCTGACGGGCGCGCCGCGCGGCCCAGGAACAAGCGGCTGGCGCTGGCCCAGGCCATGCAGACGCCGCTGGAGGCCGTGCCCAACGGCGCGCACATGGAGATCGGCACCTACGGCGACCTGGCCACCATGCACTGGGTGCAGAACGAGCCCTGGGCGGCCGACCTGCTGTCCTGCAGCGTCACATACGGTGCGCGCGCCACAGCGCGCCTGCCGTGGTTTTAGGGGGCCCCGCGTTTGCAGACCCTTTTTTACACTTCCTAGGGGGCAAGCCTGACGGCCGGCGCATCATAAGCGGCTGGCCGCAGCGAGTCTGTGTCAAGCAAGCAGATGTACGTGCGCCCTGCTCACGCCTACCGCGCCCGCGCGCGCAGGCGCGCTGAACTTCAAGGACGTCATGCTGGCGTACGGCAAGCTCAGCCGCGACCTCATGGCCGGCGGCTACTCCCAAGGCCGCCTGGGCTTTGAGTTCGCCGGCACGCTGCCGGGCGCGGGCGCGCCGCGCCGCGTCATGGGCGTCGCGCGCCAGGCGATTGCCACGCTCGTCGGCGCGCCGCAGTACCTGGTGCGCGCGGGGGGCCCGCCCGTGTCGCCAGGCCACACACAGTGCATGGAAGAGTGCACGCAAGTGAGGCGACGAGGGGCAAGGCGCATGGCGTCGCACAGCATGACAGGGTGCTGCGCGCGCGAGCGGGGCGGGCTGTCTGCTTGAGCGCGCCCGAGGCACCACGGCCTTGCCTCAGCCTGCTTGTGCTAAATGCATTGCTGCGGCCGCGCGTGCAGGTGTGGGACGTGCCGCAGGCGTGGAGCCTGAAGGACGCCGCGACGGTGCCGGTCGCGTACCTGACCGCCTACTACGCGCTGCTCATGCGCGCGGGCATGCGGCGCGGCCAGAGCGTGCTCGTGCACTCGGGCACGGGCGCGGTCGGCCTGGCGGCCATCCGCATCGCGCACTTTCGGGGCTGCGAGGCGCGCCACCCTCACCGCTTTGACCCGCCGCCCCCACAGAGCCTCCCATTGGTGGCGAGAGCCTGAGGCTCGATCTTGCAATTCAGGCGCCTCTCTCCTTCATTACAGGCGCCTCTCTCCTAAGGTCAGGCATGAAACCCTGGCGTGCGGTGCAGGTGTTCACCACCTGCGGGTCGGCCGCCAAGCGCGCGTACCTGCAGCAGACGTTCCCGTGGCTGGACGACGCGCACATCGGCGACTCGCGCTCCACCTCGTTCGAGGCCACCGTTCTCGGCCAGGTGGGCGGCGGCCGCCGACCATACCTGGACTTTGCTAAAAGCTCTCAGAATGCAATGCGCCCCCTTGGATCGTGGCTCGCTCTCGCGTTGCAGGGCCTGTTCTGGGTGCGTGCTTTGCCCTGCCATGGGCAGCACAGATGAGCGGCAGCCTCAGCGGCCGCAGGGCTCCAATGCGCTCCTGGCGCCCGTCGCTGCGCGCTCGTCCGGCGAGCCCCTGACACTGGGTGCCCCGCCCCGGCGCGCAGACCGGCGGCCGCGGCGTGGACATGGCGCTGAACAGCCTGGCGGACGACAAGCTGCAGGCGACCGTGCGCTGCCTGGCGCCGCACGGGCAGCTGCTGGAGATCGGCAAGTACGACATCCTGAAGAACACGCCGCTGGGCATGCGCCCGCTGCACGCCAACATCTCCTTCCAGGGCATCGACCTGGACTCGCTCTTCAAGGGCGTCATGCAGGACCAGGCGCGCGCCCCGGCCCCACGCCCGCCCTGCCTGCCCCCCTCGTGCAGGCGCGAGCTTGGCGCGTCCCTGCGGAGCCGGGTGCGCCGCGCCCGCATCCACACCCCAACCGGGCGCAGCTCCCCTGGCGTCCTGTCAGGACTAAGGAGGTGCATGCGCGCGAGCGGCAGCGCGCAGCCTCGGTCTCCAAAAAGCGCGCCAGACCGAGGTTGCACGCGCGCGACGCGCAGGTGTGGGAGATGCACAAGCTGCTGGCGGAGGGCATGCGCAGCGGCGAGGTGGAGCCGCTGCCGTGGACCGTGTTCGCGCGCGCCAAGACCCAGGACGCGTTCCGCTACCTGGCCAGCGGTGCGCGCGCGGCCCCGCCAGGGCCGCGGGCCGGGGCCTGTGCAAGGGTGCAATGCATGGTGCGTGAAGTCGGAGCGCATGGTGTCCTGCACTGGCACTGGCAGCAGCACGCGAACAGGTTGCTTAGGTGCGTGGCAGGCGGCGCACAGGGCGTCTGCTTTTTGCGGCGTCTTGCTTTTTGCGGCGCCCCGGCCCCTGCCGCACCGTCCCCTGTGTCACAGCATTAGTTTGAGCGCGGCAGCAGGCAATGTGCATGGCAGCGATTAGCTAAGGCGTGGCGGCGCGCGTGCAGGCGTGCACATGGGCAAGGTTCTCATCCAGGTGGCTGACACAGAGGGCCGCCTGCTGCACTCCGGCCCGCCGGCGGAGCCGGCCGCCGCGGCTGAGCCCGCGGCTGAGCCTGTGGCCGCCCCGGCTGCCGAGCCCGCCGCGGACGAGACCGTGGAGGTGAAGGCGGTATTCAGCGCGCGGCCCGACCGCAGCTACCTCATCACGGGCGGCCTGGGCGGCTTCGGCCTCGCGCTCGCGGCCTGGTTGGCCGGCAAGGGCGCCGGCCGCCTGGTCCTGTCGTCCAAGCGGTGCGCGCTCGCCGCCGCCGCGCGGCCCGCTGCGCCGCTCCGCAGAGCGCGCCGACCGCTCTCGACACTGCTCTCTGGGCAGCGGCCTGCGGTCCTAGCGCGTACTGCTGTCCGCAGCGCGAGCTCTGCTGCCTGCATTCATGAACCCATGTCCTAGTCGTGTCCCAGTCGAGGCAGCTCTGCGCGGCACCAGGCTCCGGCTCTGTGCCGCCTCACACCGGCGCGCCCGCCGCGCGCAGGGGCCTGCGCACGGGCGAGCAGGCCAAGGCGGTGCGCGCGCTGCAGCGCGCCGGCGCGGCGGTGGAGGTGAGCACGCTGGACGTGACCGACGCGGCCGAGGCGGCCGCGCTCGTCGAGCTGGCCGGGCGCGGCGCGCCGCTGGGCGGCGTGTTCCACCTGGCCATGTACCTGGACGATCGCCTGCTGGCCAACCAGGCGCGCGGGCGGGGCGGGGCGGGGGCTGGCTTAGGGTTATAGGGTTGTTTGTGATCGTGCGGTCGTGCCTGTTTTTTTAGACCTACATGGGCGAGCGCCAAGAGTCGCAGTGCGCGACGTGGCTGCATGTGTGTGCGCGGTGCAACCACTTCCCACAGCGCTGTTTGTCCTGGCTGGACGGCCCCAGGCTGACAGGGGCCTGGCGGGCATGCGCGCGCAGACCGGCGAGAGCTGGAACACGGTGGTCAAGCCCAAGGCGCTGGGCGCGTGGAACCTGGACGCGGCCACGCGCGGCCTGGCCGACCTCGAGCAGTTCGTTGTCTTCTCGTCGGTCGTCGCCACGCTCGGCAACGCCGGTGCGCCAGCGCCCTGCGCACAGCCCGCGCGCCGCCTTGCGCTGCCTGTGCCGCGACGTGCCGGCTGAATATTTGCGGACCGCGGGCATGCATGTCGCGCAGCCCTGCCCGTCTTGTGTGGGCGGCGACGGGCTGTTGGCACCTGGGGCTGTCTTTGTGAGCAGCGCGCGCCGCGCTGGACGGCCCAGTCCGGCCCCGGCTTCCCGCAAGCCTGTCGAGGCACTGGCTTACCAGGCGGGCGCTCGTGGGGCGGCAGGCCAGGCCAACTACGGCTTTGGCAACCTGGCGTGCAGCCAGCTGTGCCGCTTCCGGCGCAACGCGGGCCTGCCCGGCCTGGCGGTGGGCTGGGGCCCCGTCGGCAACGTGGGCTTTGTGGTCGACAACTCTGACAGCCTGGTGCGCCGCCCCCGCATGCGCCTCCTGCTGTGTGCCTTGCTTGACGCTTGCGTGCACACACTAGACTGGCTTGGCAAGCACTACGCCCAGAGACAGGCATGGCCTCCCGCATCTCCGTGCTGCTGGCGCAGCAGGCGCCGCTGGTCCGCGCGCGGCCCGCAGGGTCGCGGCGCCAGGCCTGCAGGCCGCGCGGCTGACGGCGCGCGGCGCGGCGCACAGATGTTCAAGCGCGTGTTCCAGCTGACAGCGCAGCAGCCGATCGATGAGTGCCTCGGCCTGCTCGGCGACGTGATGGCGGCGGACCTGGGCCGCGTGGGCGCGCAGCCGATCATCACCATCTGCCGCACCACCGTCAGCGACCAGTCGGTGCGCACATGCGCCTGTTCATGCGCACAGGGGCGGCGGCTGGGGCGTCGCGCCTGCTGGGCATGCTCTGGGTGCCCCCTTGCCTGGCCACACGCGCGCGTGGGTCCGAGCAGGAGCGCACCGCGAATGGCTGGAGGCACACCGGTCGATGGATTTGTGGGGCCCGGGGTCAGGCCGTCGCTGGGCTTAGCGCTGCAGGGCGCGTTGGAAGCAGATCGTCAGCCGTGCGTGCTCAGCGCCGGCGGCGCGCCGCGCGCGCCAGGCCCTGCAACCCCGCACAACCCTCATGCAACACTGCGCGCGCAGGCCGCGGGCGACGACGCGGGGGGCCTGGTCGCGGCGGTGCTGGGCATGCTGGGCCTGGAGGAGAAGGATGTGGGCGAGACTGAGACGCTGGAGAGCCTGGGCATGGACTCAATGCAGGTCGCCGAGATCCGCGCGCGCCTGCAGCGCGCGCTCGGGCGGCCGATCCCGCTGGAGGAGGTGGGCGCGCTGACGGTCGCGCGCATGCGCGAGGTCGAGGCCGAGGCCGGCCTCACGCCCTCAGCCAAGCCCGACGCGGCCGCGCCGGCCGCCGGCGGCGACGCGCCGGACGAGGCCGCGGCCGCCGCTGCAGCGCCGGAGGCCGCTGCGCGCAGCGCGGAGGCTGACGGTGCGGCGGCGCCGGCGCCCGCAGCCGCTGCCGCAGCAGCCGCGCCCAAGCCGCCCGCCAAGGCGAGCAGCGCGGACCGCGAGGTCGACATCGGGGCCGCGTCGCCCGTGCGCCTGGTGGCCAGCGCGGGCTCCTGCGACGGCCCGGCCACGCCCGAGCTGCACCTGCGGCCCGGCGGGCTGGCGTCGGCGGCGACCTCGTCGCACCCCAGCTCGTCAAACCGCAGCTCCCGGACCGCCACGCCCGCGGCGTCGCCCGGCGTCAGCGCGCCGTCGTCGCCGCGGCGGGTGTCGTCGCAGACGGAGTACTTTGCGGCAGCGCCGGCGGCGGCGGTCGCGGCGGCCGCCGCCGCGGCCGCCGCCGGCTCGGACGCCTGGCAACGCCGCGCGGCGTGGCCCGCCATGACGGCCGCGGGCGTGCTGTACATCGGCGCCTGGCTGGGCGGCATCGGGCTGGTCGCCTTCCGGCTGGTGTTTGCGGTCGCGGCCGCGTTTGGCGCGTTCGGCGCGGCCGCGCTGGCGGTGCCGGCGGCCTGGCTGCTGATCGGCTTCGGCATGTGCGCGGCGAGCGTGGTGACCAAGCGGCTGCTCGCGCCGCGGCTGTCGCCGCGGCGGCCCATCGCGATGTACTCCTGGGCGTTCTTCCGATGGTGGCTGGTCAACCGCATGGTCGGCGTGACGAGCATGCTGTTCGCGGACGCGCTGCGCGGCACGCCGTTCCTGGTGTGGTGGTTCCGCGCGCTGGGCGCCGAGATCGGCGCCAACGCGTTCATCGACACGCTGGACGTCAGCGACTGGGACCTGCTGGAGCTGGGCGACGACGTGGCGGTGGGCGAGGGCGCCACGCTGGTCGCCCACTCCTTCAAGGACGGCCACATGCACCTGGCGCCCGTCACGGTCGGCAGCGGCTGCCGGCTGGAGCCCTTCAGCGCGGCGCTGCCGGGCCTGGCGCTGCCGGCGGGCGGCGTGCTGCCGGCGCTCGGCACCAAGCCGCCCAGCGCGCCGCGCGCGAGCTCCAAGCTGGCGCCGCGCGCGCCCGACAAGCGCACGCCTGCCTGGGAGGCCGCCGAGCGCAAGGTCGAGAGCGAGCGCGTGGGCGCCGGCGCGCACGCCGCGCTGCAGCTGGCCGGCCTCTACCTAATGGGCCTGGCGACGGTGCCGGGCGGCTACGCGGCGTTCTGGGTCCTGACGCGCGTGCTGGCCGTCCTCGGCGCGCCCGCGGCGCTCTGGGCGCACGCGGCCGGGCCGCCTGTGTTCGCGCTCGTCGCGCTCGCGTCGCCCGTCTTCGCGCCGCTGCTGCCGCTGCTGCTGCCGGTGCGCCGCGGCCTGCGACAGGCCTGCAGGCTCATGGCGCCTGTGCGCCAGTTCGCAAGGCCGTGCTGGCGTGCGCGCGGCGCGCTCGTGTCACGATGCGCATCGCTGCCGCAGTGAAAATTTGTGACTGCCCCTGCTGCAGGTCTGCAGCCGCCGCCAGGTCTGGCGGCCACGGCCGCGACGTGTGTTGAGCTTTTTGATCTGAGGGCTGGCGCTGCGCGCAGGGCGCCGCGGGCGGCGCGCTGGCCGCTCTGGCGTCGCCGGCGCTGCTGGCCGCGCTGCCGCTCGCCTTTGTGGCCAACGGCCTCGGCCTCGCAGCCGGCATGGTCGCGCTGAAGTGGGCGCTGGTCGCGCGCGCGCCGGCCGGCATGCACCAGCGGCTCAGCTGGTTCGGGCTGCGCTTCTGGTTGGCGCAGCGCGCGGTCGAGCTGGGCTACAAGCGCTTCATGATGCTGGCGCTGGGCACCTGGGGCGTCAACGCGTACCTGCGCGCGCTGGGCGCGCGCATCGGCGCGGGCGCGACGCTGCGCTTCGGCAACCCCATCCTGGCGCCGGAAATGCTGGACCTGGGCCGCGGGTGCGCCCCTGCCATAACCCTACCCTATACCCTCTGCCGCCGCCCAGCGCGCTCCCTTCACGCCTCTGGCAAGGACTGCACACCGATTGACGCGCCCCGGGCCCGGCTTATGTGAGACTCGCCTGGCCCCTGGCCGCGCCTGACGCGCGCGCGCCGCGCCGCCAGGGCGCACGTGGGCGACACGGCCAACGTGGTCACCGCGGCGCCGGTGGATGCGAGCCGGCTGCTGGTCGCGCGCGTGGAGGTGGCGCCGCAGGCGCTGCTGGGCGCGTGCGCGGTGGTGCTGCCGGGCGCGCGCGTGGGCGCGGGCGCCATCCTGGGCGCGCTTTCGCTGGCGGACGCGGGCGCCGACCTGCGGCCCATGATGCTGTTCATGGGCGCGCCGGCCAAGGCGCTCGCGCGGTCGCCGGTGCAGCAGGGGGTGCGCGCCCGCCCCTGCCGTAGGGGCCACGCTGCATGAGGCGGATGGCCGCCTGCTGGGCCCCTCTTGAGCATCGCTGTTGTTGGCAGCATGTGCGGCATGCCGCGCCCGGACGCACAGCCCGGCGTGGTGAGCAGCAGAGACGGTCTGGGACGGCTGTGCGTCAGCGCTGACGGACGCCTATCGCACGCGCGCGGCAGGTATACGACGAACCCGCAACGGCGGCCGAGCGCGCGCGCTACGCCGCGGCGCCGGCGGCGCAGGTGCTGCTGTCTGGCGGCATCCTGGGTGTGGCCGGGTGGGCCGCCGCGCTGCTGGCGGAGGCCGCGACGCGCGCGCTGGGCAGCCGCGCCGACGCCGCCTGGCTGCTGCCGGCCGCGTTTGCCATGTTTGGCTTGCTGCAGGTGCGGCCCGCATCAGGGTTGCAAGCACAGCGGCTGCCCTGCCGCATACGGGGTGCAACAGGCACGCGGATTGTGCATGAGGCGAGGCACATCATGCGTGGCTCAGGCATTGCGCCCGCTGCTGGTGCATGCAGCGACGGTTGCCGGCCAGCCTGCACATAGCTGAGCCAAGCCAAAGCATCGCCGACCCGCCGCGCCCGGCGCGCAGATCCTGCTGGGCGCGACCGCAAAGCGCGCGCTGCTGGGCGCGCTGACGGCGGGCACCGTGTGGCGCAAGCACGACGCGTACAACTTCCAGCGCATGCTGGCGTTCGTGAACGAGATCCCGCTCTCGCACACGTTCGTGGAGGCCATCCGCGGCTCGCCCTGGTACAATGCGCTGGGCCGCCTGCGCGGGATGGACATCGGCCGCGACGCGTTCATCGACAGCATGGCCGTCAACGACTACGACCTGCCGGCCATCGGCGACCGCGCCGTCATCGCGCGCAACGCCGTTGTGTTCTGCCACCTGGGTGCGCGCGCGTGCACGTGCCCTGCCCGCCGCATGCGCGCCGCCCTGTGCTTCCTTTAGGCTTGACCGCCCACTGCATGCTGGGGTGACCTGCGGACTGGACGGGCGTGTCTGAGCTGCCGGGCAGCCTCTTTGGCCGCTGCGGGAGCGTGTGCAGTCTCGGGTGTCGTGTGAACCTTCTTCAGCGGTTTTGTGCATGACATGGCATGTGCTGACTAAGCTGCCGCAGTCCGGGTGCAGGGTCAGTAGCCTTGCCATTCCTAGCGCGCCTGCATGCTGGCGGCCGTGCGCCCGCGCGCCGCGCGCCCACAACTCGTCCGCCCGACCTGACAGGCTCGAGCCATGCGCGCAGGCAACTACAAGGCGGGGCAGATGGAGCTGTCGCAGACGCGCGTGTCGGTGGGCGCGGACAGCGTAGTGGGCGCGCGCGCGGCCATCCTGCCGGGCTTCAAGCTGCGCGCGGGCGGCAGCCTGGCGCCGGTGCAGCTCGGGCGGTCCAGCGCCTGATCGGGCGCTGGGTGTGATACCCTATAAACGTTCAGTCTGCAGGCTGTCAGCCTGGCCCTGTTGTCGCACGCATGTCACTGAGGGCGCCGTGGCGACTCGGGCCGCGCGGCGGAGAGGGGCCTGATCTGGCGCGCGCGCCCTCTCGGTCACGTCTCTCTATTTTTGTAGCGCCTATACTGGCCGCAAGTTTTTGAAGTGTCACTGTAGCCCCTGCTTCAGTCGGGATGCGTGCGCGGCTGCCACACCATTGCGGCATCGGGCCGGGGTAGCTGCCTCGCGCTGTTTGCTGCGTCGCGCGGGTAGGCGACGAGCGCGGCTGGCGAGGGCGCAGGCGGGTTGCGGGTGCGGCCGTATCGGGCGGGTCAACAGGGCGCAGAGCGGGCTTAGTGGCTGGTGAGTGGGTTCTGAGGGTTTGTGCTTTTTCGCATTGCGCGGCCGGTGCTGCGCTCGGGCCGGCCGGCAAAACTTCCCGAGGCTGCTGGGCGGGCTCTCTGAAACTGCCCTGACTTTGCGGCTGCCAGGCGGGCAGCGCGTCGCCCGCCTCGGTCCACATTAGCGGCGTGGCTGGGCGGGCCAGTCTGGCCTGCGCTGCCTGCAGAATGCACACTGGGTCCCAGCGTGTCGTCATCTTTTCGGCTGCAGAGTGCGGGGTCCTGCGAAACTGTGTCACAGCATTATTATCCCTTAGCACCTAAATTTGTGTGCATGATGTGCAAACTTTGTTGGCCTTTTGTGTGCTCATGCTCGGGCGGCTGTCTGGCCGCGGCCCCAGGGGTTGTACAATGCGTGATCGATTGTCCCGGCGGCATGGGCTAGGTTGTTTTTCTTGCCGCACCATACGCCTGTAAGTATGCACTGCCAGCATTCCCTGGCTTGCATGTCACACTTGAGGACAACCGCACAGGCCAGATGCCGATCAAACTTAAACAACCTCATCACCCGCGCCTGGATTCAGGAGCAGGCCATGCAGTGGGCTTCACGCACAGGTAGAAGCGCCCATGCTATTGGCATGCACGCATCTCGACACGCATGATTAGGCACAAGTCCGCAGCGCACACCGACTCCAGCCTTGGGACCAAGCAGGAAGCAGGTTGCCACATTCACGCCACGTGCATCACAGGTCGCTCGTCGCAATCTGCAACAGGGCCGGCTTGCACAGCCCCGCAAGAGCGCCGTCAAGGTCTCCCCAGTTGCGCGCGGCGGAAGCTTCCCGTCCCCTTGGAGGTCACAGCTTGAACACGCTTGCATGCCACACCACGCTGACAAACAACCCCGCATTACATAGACTGCCAACCCCTTGGAGGTCACACCCAAAAACACGCTTTGATGCAAAGCCTGCTGACACAGTCATACAGGCCGCAAGGCATTGTCCTCTCAGGGCCACGTCAAACACCAGCAACAGCGACAACGCAGACCTCTAAGACAGGTGTCCCAGCGCACTGGCTTGGAGATGAGTCACATTGTGGGGACCAGGCTGCGCGCTTGCGAGCTGCCCAGACGCGCGCGCATGCGCGCGTGCAGACTCTTTGACGCCCGCACACTGCGCGTCCTGTCCGCCTGCGCCGCAGCCAGGCAGCAGGACGCCGGCGGCCCGGGCCGGTGCGGCGGGCGGCAGCGCGTCGACCGCTGCCGCCGCCCCCGCCCAGGACGTTCGCGGGCTCGGCCATGCCTCCAGCGCAGCCTGCATTGCGGCTGCCACATGCGTCACGGCGTGTCCCGCTGCAGTCTGCCCAGCGCCTGACACAGGCTCTGACTCGCGCTGGCGCTGAGTCAGCGCACTCATGCGCATGCAGGGGAGCAGGAGGTGGCGCCAGGCATAGGCGCGCCTCATCGACAGCCGCGACCGCCACGTCCAGCGCCTCCACGCTGCTGGGGGCGTCTGCCTGGCCGAGCTCCAGGCCCAGCTTGGCCGGGCGCGCAGCGGCAGCGGCAGGCGCCACCTGGCCACGCCCGCATGACTAGCTGCATTCGCTGCAGCACTCCCTGAGACGACAGGCGCGGGCGATAGAGGTTGGAGCGGGCGCTGCCGAGCGCGCGCGGGGGCGCCTGCGCCCTGCTTGTGGGCCAGCGCGCGCCCGCGCCACGGCGCGCACAGCATGCGGTCCATCTGCCTCCAGGAGAGCTATCATGCGCGCTGCGGCGCAGACGCGCTGGGCAGCGGGCGGCGCCGAGCCAGGGAGGGCTAACCATCAACCCTACAATTTCCTAGGCAGGCAGGCGGACGGCGCGCCTGCACGTCGTCGCGCAGAAATGCGGCCACTGCGGCGGTGTACTCCAGGCGGTGCACGCGAAAGTGGCCGCAGTGCGGCGAGTCGCCAAAGCGCAGCTCGCGCGCCACGCGCCCGCGCCGCCGCTCCTCCTGCGCCGCCGCGTCGCCGGGCTGTGAGCGCGCACGGGATGCTCTGGTCAGGGTTGTGCTCACGCGGTCGGCCAAGGCGCGCCGGGCGCGCTCGAGCGCACCGCTGCATGGCGCACGTCGCCGCGCGCATGCTTTTCTGCATCGCAGGGCTGCCAGGCGGGGCGCGCAGGGGGCGCTGCCCAGCGCTGGCGCTGGCAGGCGCTGGCTCGCGCCCGCTGCCGCCCACCTGCTCGTTGTTGCTGGCACAGAGGCTTTACAGCAAGGAGAGCAGGTTTGGCATCCATCAGCAGCGCCGGCCGGTGCGGGTGCTGGGACGGCAGGCGTGCGCCAGGCAGCCCCACCGCCGCTGCCGGGCGGGTCCGCACCCGGACGTGGCTCTCGATGCTGGCGTCGCGCACGACCGCATCGGCGGCGGAGTAGATGTACAGCTGCGGGAAGCTCGCCAGCGCGGCCGCCGCCGCGACCATGGCCTCGATCGCGCGCCAGCGCTGCCCGCCGCGGGGCACCCACACCTGCGTGCTCAGGCGGTCGCGCGTCGCGCTGGCCCGGCCTTTGCCGGCGCGCCGTGGAGCTGGGTGTGGGCCGGCACGTCGGTTGTGTGTTGGAACGGCGGAGAAATTCACAGTCGTGCCGCTCAGGCTTGTCACAGCGGACACCCGTCCCTGCTGCCCTCCGCACCCTCAAGGAATGTGACAAGCGTGGCGTTTGTTGATGCACACAGCCTGCATACCTGTGTGTGCGCTTCTGCATGTGCGTGCTTTCCATGATCTGTACAAGCGAGCATGCAAGTTGGTGGTAGGGCCATGCGCGGAGAGGCTCGGCAGAAGCGCATCAGGGCATGAACCTGATCAAGCAGGCAGGGGGGCGGCGTAAGCTAGGGTAGGGTAGGATAGCTTGCGTGGCGCGGCGCGCCTTGAAGAAGGCGTGCAGGAGGCGGAAGGATGCGGCGTGGTCGCCCGCGCGGCGCGCGGGGCCGTGCAGCACTGCAGAGGCCGCCGCAGCCATGGTGCGCGTGGACACCTGGGCCCGTGCTGGCACGCGGTGGGCGCGCTGACAGGGTCCAGTCGCGGCGCAGGCAGAGGAGCAGGGCGCGTGGACGACCATGCAAGCATAGAACCTGCTGGAGGCTGCGCCAGCCACGTGCACAGCATATCTTGACGCTGGCGCATCCAGCTGCTCTGCAGGGCTTTCATCTGCGCCTCATGAATACCTGGCAGGTCATGCGCAGCGCCGTCGCCTGCCAGGCGGAGCGCGAGCGGCGCGCCGGGGCGCGCGCACCGCGATCTGGGGCGCAGAGTCGACGACGGCGCCGCAGATGTCGCGCAGGCGCGGCGCGCCGCCCGACGCGGCCATGTCGCGCAGCATGGCCGCGAAAACGCCCCAGCCTGCCATGGAGAAGGCGTGGAAGAGCACGCGCGGGCTGCCGCCGGCCTCGATCACCGCGGCCTGTGCGCGCGCGCGCGCGGGCGTACTGGGGCGCAGCTGCGCCGCGAGCGCGGGCAGCGGCATGCATGCAGGGCCGGCTGCAGCGCGCCGCGCGCCTGCGCGGCGGCCAGGCGCTTCAGGCAGCCGGCCACGCAGCGCAGGCCGGCGCGCACGGACAGCGCGTCCCACTTGCTCTCCAGGCGCAGCAGCAGCGGCTGCCACCTGCGCGCCGCATCCCAGTGGCTGCGAGCGCAGGCTGGGCCCAAGGTGAGCAGGCATCCGCAGGGAGGTCAGGCACGCCCGGGGGCGGGGTGCAAGCAGCGTACCCCTGCGCGCGCCACCACGCCGCGTACTTGGCCAGGTGCCGCTCCTCGCAGCCGAACCACCCTGCGGCGGCCCGCGCAGCTGCAGCAGGCGTCCCGGGCGCGGCTGAGGCGGGAGACAGCAGGAGCAGCTCATGCCGATGACGTAAGCGCCTCTGCCACACAGCGCCTGCTGCGCGCAGGGGCCTCAAGCGTACCGCAGATGGCGACCGTGCCGTGCAGCAGGGGCTGCAGGTCATCCTGGCTGGCGCTCGAGCGGCTGCCGGAGCAGCTGCTGCTGCGCGAGCTCCTGCCGCTGGCGCACGCCAGGCACGCCAGCATCTGCTCCGCGCGGGCTGCGGCCCTGCAGGCTCCCTGTGTCGAGCTGGTGGCTGCTGGTAGCTGGGAAGCGGAGCTGAGCTTATTTGGCCCGTCCAAGGCTGGGTGCTGGTAATGAGTCATGGTGAGGGTCTGCAGTGCATCGCCACCTGGCGACCTGGCCCAGCAATTCATGCAGCAGTGGCTCATTCGCTGCTGCACTCACAATGTGACAGACAGGGTGAGCCACGTCGCGCTTGTTTGGCTGGCATGCCTGCCGCCGTCACGAAAGCGGCCCTGTCCTTTCTGGCTGCCCAGCGCAAGTGTCGTGCTCTACTTCAGGCTAAAGTCTTCGCCCAAATGCCCTCTTCACTTTGTAATGACTGGGACTGCTCTTGGCCGCTCCTTCCCAGTGCCGCAGACTTGTCGGGCCTGGAACACCAGCAATAAGGGCGCATAGCCAGTGTACTGAGGCCAACTGAACACACAACGAGGCAGCACCTCCTTTTGCGAAAAAGTCGAGTGCTACACACGCGCATCCTGCACTTACGACTCGTAACATACGAGACTTATATCAACCATGCGTACCGCTCTCTCAGTGCTCTGAATGTCCGTGCATCAGTCAGACTTCTTCGCCGCCTGCAGTGCACACCAGTGCCATGCAGAGCAGCTTCTACCGCACACTGTGCATGCCCGAAACCCCATCAGAGCCGATCAGTGCCTGGGCAGCTCCTGGCCATGCTGCTCCAGCGCACTCAGTTCCCAGCATACCCGGGAGAAAGATGAACACCCAGCGCAGGTCGCCAGACAGTCACGCATAGCCCAGAACACGCCGCAACCCCGCACGCTCACACAAAGCCTGCACAGGCATGTCGCGCCCCACGTCGCAACCCCCCAAAAAAAATGCCCACAACTCAGCAGTGCGCCATCACGCTCTCGCTCCGCCACAGCGGCCCGCGGCGCCGGCGCGGCGCGCGCGCCCCTCACGCGGGCGCGAACAGCTCGCGGCCGAGCGCGTCGACGAGCTGCTGCTTCCGCATCTTGGTGTAGCCCGTCACGTTGTGGTGGCGGCACAGGTCCTTCAGGTCCGACACCTGCCGCGCCCGCCGCGGCTCTCATACAGCTCCCTCCGCACACAGGATGCAGCTCGCTTGGACGCGTGGGGGTGCAGCTGACGACGGACACGAGGGGGCTCAGTGCAGCTCGCTGGCAGTGGAGCAGCAGAGCACACCTGTCCAGCCGCTGCTGGCCTCTACCGCTGGTATGAGTGTTTGGCTGGCCGGAGCACCTTGCAGCTGCTGACGACATGAGCGAGTCCCCAGAGTCCCATGAGCATGCTATTGCATGGCATCCCTGCCTGCCCAGACGTCTGGCATGGTCATGGGAGGATCATGGGAGGCTGCAGCATGCCGGACATGACAGCGAGGCCGGCCGCAGCTGATGCAGAAGCTCCCACGAGTTCACCCCAGCAGCGCCAAGGGAGGGATACCAGGCACACCTTGAGGTCGTGGAGCTCCTTCATGCTGCTAGGCGCGGGCGCTGGCGCGCCGCTGCCGTTGCCGGACGCGGCCGCCTGGCCGCTGCCGGCCTCCGCGCCTGGCGCCGCCACAGACACGCATGAGGGCGGCAGAGGCGCAGCGAGCTTCCCCCGCTTCAGGTCTAGACTTGCTCGGAGCCTGCGTGATAGCATCGCTCCCTGGGAGCGGCGGTACGGTGACAGAGGCAGCAGGCGGTGGTGCGGCTGAGCGCCGGGCGGGGCACGGGTGCGGAGCGCGTCCTCACTCCCGCCGCAGCCGCACCTGCTGACTGGTCGGCGTGCGCAGGCGACGGCGCCGGCGGGCTGGCGGGCGGCTCGGCCTCAGCCTCTGCGGGCGCCTCCTCCTTGTGCGCCTCGGCCGTCGGCTCCGGCGGCGAGGGCGCCTGCGGCGCGTCCCCGGCGCCCGCACCCGCCGCCGCAGCCTCCTCCTCGCTGCCAAACTTGTACAGGATGGTGCCGTCGGTGCTCTCTGCGCATGAGCGCGGCGCTGATCGCCCGGGCGGAGCATGCGAAAGAGACTGTGTACATAACAGGCACGCGTGTCAAGATGGCAACTGGGCGCCCGCCCAATGTGCTGTACGCCCTGGAAAGTACGCCTGGCGACAGGTTCGGAGAGTGGTCAATCAGGGTGCCTGCGTGCGCCGCGGCCGCACCCTCTTTGCTCACAAGCGCCAGCTCTTGCGCGCCGTCCATGGCGCAGCGCCGTGTGCGCAGCGGCCTCCGGCCGAGTGTGCATGGGCTCCAAAGGCATCGAGGGGTGGGCCTCGCGGCGTCGGGGGCATGGCCGGCCCGTGGGGCGCCAGCAACAGGCGTCAGGCCCAGCACCAGCATTGTGAGTCTCTCCACAGAGCACTGCTGTTGTGTACTACTTGCAGGCACTGCAGCTGATAAAGAGTCAGTGGATCATTTGAGCTCTTTCAGCCAAATCCAGTCTTGTTATCTTTCTCCCCTGTTCAAACCTGAGAGACACTAGTTGCAGCACAGCTCCTGCAATAGCTGCATTAGCTGCCCCTCCAAGTCGAGGCACACAGTGTTATGCCTCAAATCTGTAACACACAATCCATGTCTCTGCATAAGGTCGAGTGGGCTACTTACAAACTCCCCCCTGACTCGCCCATGTGAGTTTGTGGAGGGAGTCCCGCAACATGCGTTGCCAGTGCATAGGCACTGGGTGTTTGCCTTGCTGCCCGCCAAAATGCCTTCATAACAAATGCGCATGCATGCAAGCACGCGCAGTCTCCTCCGCATTTGCATTCCGCGCTCCACTCAGGCTACCGGCGTGGCGGCCTCAGCGCAGCTTCCTCCGCCACGGTGTCCGCATGATAACTCTCCACCTGCATGGCTGCAGCATTGCACACAGCGGCGAGTCACCCTTGTGTCCATGGTAAGTTCACAGAAAAGACCAGGTTCCCACCATGCGTTGTGTGGCCGTCATGCAGCAGAGCGACACAAGCAGCTCCAGAGCAACACCAGTGGCTATAGCGGTGACTGCCACAGGAACCTCTGGCATCAGAGCACTCTCCTTGGGAGCCAGGGTCGCAACGTCGACCAGGGCGGCCGCCACAAGGGCACCCCGCCGCAAATGCAGCAGTGCAGACCTGCACGAGGTTTACCCCCTTCTGCGACTACCCCTGATCCTGAACGGCAAGACCGAGCCGCGGCCCGGAGCTCCACTGGGCGGCCCCATGCCGACGCTCAGGCGCGCGGGGCACGGCGCGCGGGCGCACCGTAGTTGCCGCGCTCGTTGAGGCGCGCCTGCACCACATACGTGCGCAGGAAGTCCGCGGCCTCCTCGCCCTCCGCGCACAGCCGCGCCACCTCCGTCGGGTCGGCGACGCCGGCTGCTGCCTGCCCCACGCACGCTCGGCGGGCTCGCAAGGGTGGCTTCGCACCAGCGCATGCCAGGTTGTCAGTGCTTGTGGGCCGTTATACGCTGGCCCGGGCGCTCAAAACCCCCCGCGCACAGCCTGAGCGCCGCCGCCTCTCCGCCTGACCCTCCCGCTTACTGTCTTTGCCAAGTGCGCCGTGCGCCCAGGCCAAGCTTGCTGAAGCTTTCGGACTGTGAGAGCTTGCTCCCACTCTGAAGAGCGGCCGGTCCAGACGGCGACGTCAGCGTCAGCCACTGGCACTGCAGCAACCGCGTGGCCTGCGCCTTGCGCGCGGGAGCTGGGCGGCGGCGAGGGGCAGCGCACGGGCGGCGCACCTGGTACCGCCCGCGTATCTCCTGCGCGGCTTTGCTGAGCATCTCGTCGTCGCCCCGGAACGCTGCGCCGGCACAAGCTCTAGCTTCAGTGCATGCGCTCCAGCCCACTTTCCTGTCGGTGCTCGGACGTACTGATACGCACTCAGCTTCCCTCAAGACGACGTCCGTGAGCAGGCTCTGTATGCGGCAACGCACTGGTCTTGACGGAGCGCAGCAGCACTCGGTACACCGCCAGCGGCCGGCCAGCCATGGCCACGCCAGCGCGCGCCCGTTGCGACGCGCAGTGCCCCGCCCTGCCCAGGCGCACAGCAGCAAGCGCCCGCCTCACCGCTGGCAGGGGAAGCGTGCGCGCTTGCTCACTGCGCGCAACAGCTCTTGCTGGGTGGTTCTACCCCAGCATCGCTCGGGATGCTGTCGGAGCTCGTACAGAGCATAAAGCTGGCTAGATGCTATTTACAAACTTGCTGGTGCCAGACCTGCTAGGGCGCCGGACCTCGGAAGTACGCCTGCCGCTAGCGCTCAGTATCACCTCTCACCTCTATGCAGCCGCGCGGACAGGTGCACAACAAACGCAGCAGGAGCTTTGACAGGGCGCGGCAGGCGATCCATGGTGTCTAGCACGAGCCGTGCCGCAATGGCAGCCCCCGACCGCGCAGCAATGAAGGAGTTCTGGCAGGAGCACTCGCAGGTGGCCTCCGTGGAGGCCATGATGCTGGACTCGCAGGCCTCCGCCATCGACAAGGAGGAGCGCCCGGAGGTGCGGTGACATGCGCGACGGCTGCACCCGGGCGCCTTGCGCTTCACCGCGCTGCAGCACGCAGCTGGCAGCTCACCCCCGTGTCTGCAGCGGCCCAGCGTGTGCTGAGGCAGCACACTGCCGCGCCAGAAAGGCACGCTTCGGAGCGCAGCCGGCGCGCATGCTCGGGCACTTTGGCTGCCTAGGACTTGGTTGCAGCTGTAGTGATAGACGCGCTGGTGCTGTGCAGGTGCTCCAGATGCTGGGCGCCGTGGCGGGCAAGCGCGTCGTGGAGCTGGGCGCCGGCATCGGCCGCTTCACGGGCGCGCTGGCGGGCGCCGGCGCTGCGAGCGTGCTCGCGGTAGACTTCATGGAGCACCTGGTGGCCGAGAACCGCCGCGTCAATGGCCACTGGTGCGGCGCCCTACCTTGGCTCACAGAGCGGCAGCTGCCCGCCGTGCAGCGGCTGAGGGTGACTCCTGCCCGTGCGCTCTGCGTCCTATGCGTCGCAGGCCTGCATTCACCTTGCCAAGACGCACAGGCCACGCTCACCCGAAGAGCGTAATTTTTTGTGTCACCTTTCTGGTCGCGGCCAACCAAGAAGGCTGCTCAGCCTGCCCGAAACGCCCATTCCCTGAGCCGGGTGAGCTTCGCCAGGGGGATCAGGGGCGGACGGCAGGGGCGCAGCGGCGCCGCGGCACCCCGCACAAGCCGCGGAGATGGACATCAGCCTGCCGGCTGCTCTCGCAGACTTGGGTTACCCACGCGGCTGCTCAATCACCCTCGGGTTTTGGGGGGCAGGGGCACGGTGGAGTTCCGCGCGGGCGACGCGACCGAGCTCGCCCTGCCGGCCGCCAGCGCCGACCTGGTCTTCTCCAACTGGCTGCTCATGTACCTGTCCGACGCGGAGGTGGCCAAGCTCGCGGCCGACGCCCTGTCCTGGGCGCGCCCCCGCCCGCCGCCGCCCCTTGGCGTTCCGTTCGAGGAACCAGACGGGCTGTTCCTATTTCCGCGCTTTGATTTCTCAACTGGTTGCCACGAGCTCCCACAGGTGCCTCAGGAGCCCTCTCCTGTCTGGCTGCATGTGTTTCTGGCCGTGCCGCCCGTGAAGCGAGGAGGTTCCGCATGCCTGGCTGCATCGCCTTGTCTGGCCCCGAGGTGGCCAGGCTCGCCGCCGACGCGCTGTCCCGGGAAGACGGGCACCGCCTTTGCGCCTCTGTCGAGGCCGCCTGCGGCCTGGTGGTTCCGAGGCAGGCGCTGCATCGCGTGGGGGAGCGCTGGTGCAGGGGGCCGCGGCGCAGCGGCGCCGGCTGCGCCGGGAGAGGGCTACTCTTGTGTTTAGTGTGCGCGCGTATGCGGGATGCAGGTGGTCGAGGGCGGCGTGGTCTTCTTCCGCGAGTCCTGCTTCCGGCAGTCGGGCGACAAGCAGCGCCGCACCAACCCCACCCACTACCGGTGCGCTGGCGCCAGCGCGCTCGCATGTGCTGTGCCCACTGCGCCCCGCTTCCGCCGCGTTGCACTTGACGAGAGACGCGCTGACGGTGGGTGGGGGCTTTTTTTAGCCCTTCAGCTCATTAGTGGCGCCGGGAGCTTGAAAGCGCGCCTCAGCTTGTTTCGCGTGACTACTGGCAGCACAATGACAGTGCGGCCGTGGCATGCAAGCGCTCCCAGGCGACAAAGCCTGTCACGTGGCTGGCGCAACAGAAATAAGCGAGCGCTGCATGGCGCGCAGGAACCCGCGCGAGTACTTTGCCATCTTCGATGCCGCGACCGCGACGCAGCCGGGCGGCCGCCGCGCGCGCTTCGAGCTGGTGTCCTGCAAGTGCGTGGACACCTACGTGCGCGTCAAGCACAACCAGAACCAGGCGCGCCCGGACGGCGGGCGCCGTGCGCCCTGCTAGGAGTGCGGGGGTCGCCTCAGTGCATGCTAGGAGTGCGGGAGCCGCCTCAGCGCGCGGCCGCCTGGTCCCTGTGCTGCAACAGAACACCCCGTCTTTTAAGTGTGCAAGCGCGTTGGAAGCGGGAGCGCAAAGGCAGAGCTGTCCCAGGCGGCAGTGTCCTGGCCCTGGTAAACCCTGGTGGCAGTGTCCTGGCCCCAGGGGGGCACACCCTGGCGGTGCCCTATGTGCGCCGCCTGGCGGCAGCGCCCGCGCCTCCGAGCCCCCCGTGCGCACACAGAGCAGAGGTGCCGCCGCGCGCAGGTGTGCTGGAAGTGGCGCAAGGTGGTGTGCGATGCGGCGCCCGGCGCGCAGCTGCGCGAGTTCCTGGACACGCAGCAGTACAGCACGGCCGGCATCCTCAAGTACGAGCGCGTGTTCGGCAACGGCTTTGTGTCCACCGGCGGCGTCGACACCACGCGGGCGCGCCCCCACCGCATGGCCCGCCGACGCCCGCCAGTGTGTCGCGCGCGTGCGCGCGGCAGCTCGCGTCAGTGGCAGACCGCCTAGCAGCACACAATTGCAACGGGGGCGCGTCATGGAGAGGTGTCTGTCCAGGGAGCGGGCGCTCGTCCTCAATGCAGCTGCGTTGCTGAGCGGCGCCGGCGTCCAAGCGCGCACGCCCTTGCACAGCTGCGCATTGGGCCGCTGACGCCGCCGCGCGCGCACCACAGGAGTTTGTTGCGATGCTGGGCCTGAAGCCCGGCGAGCGCGTGCTCGACGTCGGCTGCGGCATCGGTGCTGCGCCCCCCCACCTCATCATGCCGGACCCATCCCAGTGCTGCGGCCAGAGCGCGCGTGCCTCCAGCACGTGCATGTCGTGCAGGCCTGGCCGCAACTCCGAAGCTTGGCTGCTGTGCAAGAGTGCGTGCAAAGAGTGCCTGGACGACACCAAGTAGCTGGCAGCTGCGGCGCGAGCGCCCGGCGCCGCCGCGCCGACGCGGCGCGGCCGCGCAGGCGGCGGCGACTTCTACATGGCGGCCGAGACGGGCGCGTTTGTGCACGGCGTCGACCTCAGCGTCAACATGGTGCTGCTCGCGCTGGAGCGCGCCTCCGCCTCGCGCGAGCGCTCCCGCGTGTCTTTCGAGATCGCGGACGTCACTGCGCTCGAGGCGGCAGCCGGGTCGTACGACGTGATCTACAGCCGTGACACCATCCTGCACATCCACGACAAGCCCGCGCTCTTCCGCCGGTGCGGCCGCGCCCCGCGCGCGTCCCGTCCTGCATCGCGTGCTCGCGCAGCTGCACTAAGCCAAGCCGCAGCCTGTCGAGCGGCCCCACCCTCCCGCGCGCATGCCACAGCCACGCAGGGCTCAGCGGCACGTGTGAGGCGTGGGTTGCGGTCGGCCCGTGCATGACTCCGTTCCGCACACCAAGCGCGCCGCTTCTTGCGCTGCTGCGACCGCATCCCAAGCAGCTGCACCGTACACCAATCGACCAGCCGCGCTGCCTGCGGCAGGTTCCTGCGCCTGCTGGCGCCGGGCGGCCGGCTGCTGATCAGCGACTACTGCCGCGCGCCGGCGCCGCCCAGCGCCGAGTTCGGCGCCTACATCGCGCAGCGCGGGTACGACCTGCACTCGGTGGACGCGTACGGCGCCATGCTCGCCGACGCGGGCTTCGAGCGCGTGGCGGCTGAGGACCGCACCTGGCAGGCGCGACGCCTGTCTTGGCCTCGCAGGGTGACCGCGTGATCGTGCAGAGTTGGGGCTTGGGCGTGTGGGAGTCAATGGAGTGCACATGGCCAGCGCTGCGCCACGTACGCTCTCGGGCATGTTGCAAGAAGTCGGGCACGCTGGTAAGCACCGCCATTGGTTCACCAGCAGCGCTCAACGTCAGCACAGCTGCAAGAGCAGGTTGCACAGCACAGATGCCCGTGCTGGCAAACGCCTGTGCCGCCTGCCACCATGGCCCGGGCGCCAGCGCATGCTCGCCGAGCCGGGCTGGCGGGACGGTGACGTGTGCCGCTCCGGCCGCAGTTTGAGGCCTCGCTCAAGAAGGAGCTGGCCGCGGCGGAGGCCAACCGCGCCGAGTTCGTGGCGGAGTTCTCGGACGCCGACTTTGACAGCGTGATGGGCGGCTGGCGCGCCAAGCTGGCACGCGTGTCCCAGGCGCGCGCGCGCCGCCGCCCCGGAGCACCTGTACCAGACCGTGGACTGACCTGTATCAGGCTGGCGTGCACGCATCCTTGCATGTCCGCAGATGGAGCTGCTGGGAAGAAGGCCGGGGCGGTTGCCGGCGGGACCGCTGCGCAGGCGGCCACTGGACAGCAGAGCGCTGAGAGGCTTGGCGCATGGACATCTGCCCGCGTGCGTACAGGCAGATGTGCTAAGCGAAAGTGCGCGCGTGCAGGGCGAGCAGCGCTGGGGCCTCTTCCGCGCCCAGGCACCCATGCCGCCTGCATCCGCCGCTCACACCAACGGCGTGGCCAACGGCACGGCGCACCGCGCGGGGCTGCAGAACGGGCATGCCGCCGCGCTCAGCAACGGCGCAGTGATGACCAACGGCAAGGCTCACGTGGCGGACAAGCTTCACGGCGCGAGCAACGGCCATGCCAACGGCCATGCCAACGGCGTCGCCAGCGGCCACGCAAACGGTGTCGCCAACGGCCACGCCAACGGCGTCGCCAACGGCCACGCTTGATCGGGACCGCCAGCAAGTGCGCGATAGTGTGGTGTGCAACTGGTCAGATCCTAGTTCCGGGTCCTGTGGTTCAGCTGGCAGCTGGCAGCTGGAAAACTGGCGCGTGTGCTGTTGTGTGCGCGCACTGTACTGTCACATGCCTTGGATGGATTTGCAGCGGGTTGTGTGTCCTGTGGGCTAAGAAATGTGCGCAGGTACTAGTGTGGTTGCGGGCGTGAGAGTGCGTTTGTCACATAAGAGACAGACTCCAAAATTTGCAGAGTCTGTGGAAAGTATGAAGCAAGCTCTTCTTGCTGGGTATTTGTACTGGCGTAGGTGCCACTCGGCTGCGGCGCAAGCTGTGCCCTGTGCCCCTGCACAGGCGCGCTAGTGTGTCAGGTCATGTTTGCGTGTACTTGCCAAAGTCTGCACACTCCTTGTACATTTCTCATTGATGGGCCGTTGCTGTAGCCGCAGTGTATTACATAGGACTGCTGGGAGATTTTTTGTGGAACAGCTCTCTCCGTTTTCTTTCCTTGCGTCCAGGCGCTATCGAGCGGCCTGCTATTGTCTACCTGAAGCAGCGGCTGTTTGCTGTTCAGTGGCAGCTCACTGACCTGCTTATGGCCCTGTTGACCCGCACTGCTTGGCTTTGCGGTCCCCAAGAACGCACCCCGCCCGCCACCTGATACTGCTCCTGAGCACGCCTGCAAGGCAGCAGACCAGGGCCTCAACGTCAGCACAGTCCTGGCAGTGCAGGTCCCTGCAGGGATGCAGGAGGCACAGCAGTCTCACCCCTGATGCTTGATAGTCGATGCTGGCTGTTTCTTTGCGCTCGTTCACCCCTGACCACAGCTGGCCCTGGCCAGAGGTGCGTCGTCAGACGAAGCCTACATCTTGGAGTGTGGTAGGCCGACGTTCGGCATCCAGACCGTCAAGATGGCCTGGATTACTCCGGACGAAGCACACGCCGGGGCGCTGGTACTGTCCATGAGTGACGATTCCCGCGCTCCCCGTCGATGCCGCGCATACACAAAGCTCAACCACTTTGCTGGAGTACCGGCAAAGTGCCGGAACGAGTGTTCCGGCAAAACCAGGGCTTTCCCGAGAGCAGGGTTCAAAGTTGGCCTCAAAGTACAGAGTTCTATGAAGTTGAGAGCAGCTGTTGACTGTATTGTTCTCCTTGATCCGTTCATTGCAGCACCGTTTTGTTGCTTCACTCAGTCCCTCTGCGTTCCCGTGTTTGGGCCTGCCTTTGCTCTCCTCTCAGGAAGCGCCCTTCCCACTTCTCGTACCTACCTTTGCAAGCGCAAGCATGTAGAGGGATCACGCAGCCTTGTGAAGCCACGGTGTGGCAGCGGGTTGCACCGTCTGTAAAGGGGTAATCGTAGGGAGTCTTGGGAACAGGCAGCTGTGTTGGATGGCGCTGTGATGACAGCGCCTGCAGCATATGGCAGCAAGGGGGCGCGTATGCGCGCTGGCCCGCAGCATGCGCGGGCGTGCGGCGCGCACAAGGCGACCACAAACGCCCACAGCGGCGCTGCTCCTCCTCTGCTTGCTCGGCGCCTGCGGTGCGGCCTTGGAAGAGCACAGGTTGCGCACTGGAGCACGCTTCTGAGGTCCCTACAAGGTGATCAGGCGGCGCCAGGGTCCGCAGGCGCGCGCGCGGGCTGGTTGGCCGGTCCCTACGTCCAGGAGGACCGCAGCGCACAGCAGCAGCAGCTGCGGAAGGATGTCGTGGACATGTGCGCCCTCCCCTGGCCGCTGAACGTGCTCCCCGGCCTGCACTTTGTGATCGGGGTGCGCACAGCATGCGTGCGGGTGATCTGGCCGCGTGGCTGTTTGCTCTGCACACCTCAGACAGTGCGGGAAACGATAGTGAGGCTGGGCAGCAAGGCACAGCGCCCACTGGCGCGGCGCAGGTTCACGCACAGTTACGACAACTACATGGCGCACGCGTTCCCGCACGACGAGCTGAAGCCGCTGAGCCTGTCCTACACTGACTCGCTGGGTGCGCGCTTGCCTCGCCTGTGCTGAGACTATCTGGTGAGTGGGTGCCAGCGCGCCGTTAACAGAGGCAAAGAGCTGGCAGTGGGCTGTGCCACTCCTGCGTGGGTGTGCTTGCCTTCATAATCACAGCCAGGGCACTCGCATGCAGCTGCAGGGTGGCAGGGTGCCACGAAGTAAGGGGCAACTGGGAATGGCAGCCTCACGACTGAGCAGCCACGTGCCCTAATTCAGCAAGGACGGCAACGCGACACGCAGCAGGGCGCGCCAAGCGAGCCGCGCACGAGAGCCCCTGGCTCGCCCAGGCAGGGCGCGCCGCGTAGCCGCGCCGCCGCCGCCCGCCAGCGCGCTAGGCAAGGGGACGCGCGGCGCGCAGGCGAGCTGGGCAACCTGGACCCGGACCGCCCGGCGGCCGAGTACGGGGGCGTGGCGCTGTCGCTGGTGGACGCGCTGTCCACGCTCGCCGTCATGCGCAACGGCACCGAGTTTGCCTGGGCCGTGCGCTGGCTGAGCGCCCACGTGTGCTCCCGCGCGCGCCCGAGCGCCCCCGCCGCGCTCTGTTGCGGCGCCGTGCCGTGCCGGGCGTCCGCGGCGGGCGCGGCAGCGCGGAGGGCTTGCTGCCACTCCTGCGCCGCATGGCAGGGGGCGGTGCGGGGTGCTAGCCTGCGGCGACAGGCCCGCAGAACGCGGGGCGTGCAGCTGGCGCCCTGATGCCGCTGGCTCATCAGTGAGCTGCGCGCCCGCAGCAGAAGCTGCACCCCCCGGCCGCTGCGCATCCAGAGGCGGGCGCAGCTTTTTGAGTGCGGCGTTTCGGCGCGTCAACGGCGCCCCGCGCGCGCGCGCAGCTGGACTTTGATGTCGACGTGCGCGTCAACGTGTTTGAGGCGAGCATCCGGCTGCTGGGCGGCCTGCTGTCGGCGCACCTGCTGGCCGCCGCGCCCGGCACGGGCCCGGCGCTGATGCCGGGGGGGTACGACGGCGGGCTGCTGCGCCTGGCGCACGACCTGGGCCGCCGCCTGCTGCCCGCCTTCCGCGAGAGCCCCACCGGTGCGGCCCGCGCCGCCCCCGCAGGGCGGCTGCCTGCAGCGGCGACCAGCGCCGCGCGGCCGCGCGCCCGCTGCGCTGCTGTCAGCACAGGCGCTCCGAGCTGCGCGGCGGCAGCGCGGCCGTCGCACGGCCGGCGCTGCGGCCGGAGGGATGCCGGCCGGCTGCGACGCGTAGAGCCATGGCGCAGGCCCCTGCCTGCTGCCTGTGTGGTGCAAGGCAACCACCCCGCGCATCAACGCTCCAAACATCTTTCAGCCTGCGCGTGCAGTCACCCGCCCTGAGAGCCCCTGCGCTGCTGCCTTTGCGCGCATGTGTGCAGCTCGCACTCTCTTCAGTTGTGACACCACCAGCAGGGAGGCCGAGAGGATCGGCAGTGCTCAGGTTTGGCGCGGGCACGGCCAGGCTGTGCAGCGCCGCCCGTCAGCAAATCCTGACTATGAGCGGAGTGTCCGCTGTTGACCCGCACGCCAATCAGGGACCGTGGCGCAGCCGGGGCCGACCGCCGCGCCGCCGCCGCGCGCAGGCCTGCCCATCCCGTGGGTGAACCTGCGGCACGGCATCGCGGCCGACGAGCTGACGGCGTCCAACACCGCGGCGTGCGGCACGTTCATCCTGGAGTGGGGCCTGCTGTCGCGGCTGACAGGCGCGGCGGCACCCGCCAGCGCGGGCCACGCGTGTGCCCTGCCGCCCCGCATGCACACGAATGGAGAGGCCGACGGGCGAGCCTGATTGCAAGGAGGCCGCCCGCGGCGGCGGAGCTCGATCCATGCAGCTTGGCATATTGGGCGTGGTCTGCCGGAGCAATGGTGTGTAGGGTAGGAAACTAACCTTTGCTAGCCCGAAGAGCTCATGACGTCGCGGCCAGGCGACCCGGAGTTCGAGGAGGTCGCGCGCGGCGCGCTGGCGGCGCTGTGGGCCATGCGCACGCCGCTGGGCCTGCTGGGCTACGCGCTGGACGCGGCCACCGGGCGCTGGACCGACTCCAACGGCGGCATCGGCGCGTCGGGCGACTCCTGCTACGAGTACCTGCTCAAGGCCTACATCCTGTTTGGTGCGCCGGCGGCGGCGGGCCTGCTGCTGCGCCGACAGTGCGCCCGGCGCCGGCATGCGCGCGGCGCTTGCCGCCGCTTCAGGGGAGGCTTGTTGTTTGTGTGATATATGATGTTGATCAACTGCATGGGGGTGTGCACCGGCGTGGTGCAGAGGCTGGGCACCGCCCCTGCATGGATTGGACGTAGCGGTGGTGCATGCCGTGATGAGCCGCTGCGCGGCCGCGGGCAGGCGAGGAGGAGTACTGGGACATGTTCGCGGACGCGTACGCGGCGGCGCTGCGCGCGTACCGCTTCGCCGGCGGCGCCTGGTACCACGACTCCGACATCTTCTCCGGCCGGCCCACGCACTACCAGTTCAACTCGCTCCAGGCGTTCTGGCCCGGTGCGGCCCCGCGCGCCGCCCCGCCGCGCGGGCGCCGGGCGCACGGCGCGCGCGCCGCAGGGCACAGCACGCATGGCGGCGCCTTGACGCTGCTGCACAAGTATTAAACTAGGATTGGGGGAGGGCACATTGCGAGCTGGCCGCCTGCCGTAAGCACCCCCCACATGTCATCATGGAAGAGCGCGGTCATTGTTCCTGGGCTCCGCTGGTGCCCCTTTCACGTAGCCCCTGGTGCTGCGTTCGCTGCGCTCGCAGCGCAACTGCGAACGCGGCCGTCGACCCCGGAGGTAGGGCCGCGCGCGGGGCGCCCGCGGCCTGACGCCGCGCGGCGCGCGCGCCAGGCATGCAGGTGCTGGCCGGCGACGTGAAGCTGGCGGCGGACACGTTCAACAACTTCATCGCCGTGTGGCAGAAGTTTGGCGTGCTGCCGGAGCGCTACCACTACCTGACCGCGCAGGTGCACTCCACCGAGCGGCACTACCCGCTGCGGCCGGAGCTCATGGAGAGCGCGCTGTACCTGCTGCAGGCGCGCCCGGCCGCGCCAAGCGCCCGCCGCCCGCTTTCATCGCTTGCAAGTACGCAGGTGGCCTTAGGTTCACACTTTGTGTTACACGGCCCTGCGCCTGCTGCGAGCGTGCCCCCGAGGCCGCGATCCGCTGCGGTCAGAGCCCGCGTGGCGGGCGCGCCGCGCGTCGCTGGCCCGCTCGCCGGCCGAGGCCTGACGGGCGGCGGCCGCGCGGCGCGGCCAGGCGACGGGCAACCGGCGCGTGCTGGACGCGGCGGGCGCGATGGTGGCCGGCCTGAACGCGCACGCGCGCGTGCCGGGCGGCTACGCGGCCGTCGGCAGCGTGGCCAGCATGGCGCTGGACGACGTGCAGCCCAGCTACTTCCTGGCGGAGACGTGCATGTACCTCTTCCTGATCGCCGACCCGTCCTTCCTGCAGGCGCGCCCGCGCCGCCCAGCCCCCGCCGGCCCGAGGCGGGCGCGGCGCGCGGCGCACTGCTGCCGGAGCGCGTACCTTGTGGCGGCCCGATCCCAGCTGCACACGCCTGCATGTGCGTCTTCCATTCTGCCAAGCGCTCCGGCATGGCACCGCTTGATTGCTGAAAAGCATGTGTGCAGCAGAGGCGCAGGTCCGCTCTGACAGCGTCCGGGCCAGCAAATCAATGTCTCATGAATGTCACCAACACATGCCCTGCTTCAGCGCAGGCGGGCGACTACGTGTTCACGACCGAGGGCCACCCGGTCCCGATCGAGGCCGGCCGCCGGCGCGCCGCGCAGCAGCCGCCCGCGTGCGCGCCCGGCGACCCGCTCGAGGACGCCGGCGACGGCGGCGGCGCATGCGAGGCAGGGGCCGGCAGCCGGGTGCCGGCCGCGCTGCGCTCGCTGCGGCTCGCCAAGAAGCTGGCGCGCATGCGCGCGCTGTACGGCGTGCCCGCGGGCGCGGGCTGGTCGCCGCGGGCGCCGGGCCGCCCGCTCGGCGGCGCGCCCGGCGGCGCGC
>JAABUV010000767.1_pt1 | contig 48460 bp, 40 predicted proteins | sample 5559971 | NCBI WGS metagenome assembly JAABUV01 (sample SAMN10711881, study PRJNA513362) | rock metagenome | isolation source: Antarctica rocks | place: Antarctica: Victoria Land, Knobhead nord | collected 2015-12-19 | reverse complement strand
GGGCGAGGACGACTCTGGCACCGGGCCGGGCCGGGCCGACGCCCACGGTCAGGGCCAGGCCCCCCCCGGCGGGTCCCTCTACCAGGAGCGTGTAGTCGCCGTCGCCCCGATAGGCCAGCGTCCACCGCTGGCCCGGCAGGCCGGCGTCGTACCAGGTCTGGAGGGCCGCCGCCGGGGCGACTTCCCCTTTGACCGAGAGCAGATCGTGGGTCGCCAGGGCCGAAACGACCTTGTAGGGGCCGGGGTCCAGCACGGCGCGCGGCCACCCGTCGCTGTCCCAGGCCAGGCGGTTGATGTTCACGGTCGTCGCACCGCCTTTGTCGCGCGCCCACTCGTAGTGGGTGCTGACCCAGTCGCCGTCCGCATCGGTCAGCCGTCCGAAGTGGCCGGGGCCGACCTCGTCGTCCGGGGGCCGCCCCGAGCCGTTGTCGAAGACCGCGCCCAGGAACAGCGTCCCGCCGCCCTGCGCCATGTCCTTGCCTTGTTTGTCTAGATAGGGGCCGGTGACGGCTCGGGAGCGGCCCATGCGGATGTTGTACGTGCTCCGGGCACCCGCCACGCTCGAACCCCAGTCCACGAACAGGTAGTAGTAGCCGCCCCGGTAGGTGACGGCGGACGCCTCAATGGCGTTGCCCGGCATATCGGGCCGGGTGGCGATGGCGTAGAGCGGGCCGTTCGCGGCGCGCTTGCCGGTCTGCGGGTCGATCTGCGCCAGCTTGATGCCGCTGAAGTACGACCCGAACGAGAGCCAGGGCCGGCCCTCGGCGTCCTCAAAGATGCAGGGGTCCAGGGCGTTGAAGTCCGTGCCCGCCCCGGTGCGGACGACGACGCCCCGGTCGGTCCAGCTTTTCGGGTCCAGGGTCGTGCTGGTCGCCACGCCGATGCCCGAGACCTTGCTGCCGATGGTGGAGTAGCAGTAGTACAAAAAGTACGTGCCGCCGAACTTACGGATGTCGGGTGCCCAGGCGATGTTGTTCTTGTTGCCCGGAACCGCGGACGCGACCCAGGCGGGCGCGGCCGGGAAGACCGGCCCCCGGAACTTCCAGTGGACTCGGTCGGATGACGAGAACTGGCCGACGCCCACGCCGGTGCCGTAAACCCAATAAATGCCGTCCTTCTGGACGACCGTAGATGGGTCGCGTGCCTGGACATCGGTCTCATAGGCTCCCGCCCTGGGCGGGGACGCCAAGAAGACGCTAAAGGCGGCCAGAATGAGCGTGATAGACGCGAGGAACGGGCCGCGCGGACGCGGCAGGGGGCGTGTGTGCATGGGGCTTCCTTATGTCGGGGAACGACGGCACGGTGGGAAAGATGCTGGCGGGCGAGTTCAGCGAGTGCAGGACGAACGGAACGGCGAAGCCAGCCCACAGCAGGGCGCTGCGGTAGAGCGGTGCCCCGTCACGGGTCATTTCCAGAGGCAGGACGAGGCAGGAACCGCTCCAGACGGCCGGCGGCATGGCCCAGGCCTGCTCCAGACGGCCGGGTCGCGCGGCCCGATGCAAGGCGGCAGCAGGTGCCGGAACCCGCGCCAGCCGTTGCTGTTGTCGGCGTAACAGAAGGGGTTGGTCGTGAACGGTGTGAAAAGGCTATGTGGCCGACGCCCGCCACGACGCTCGACACGGACACCCGCGAGTACAGCAGCATCAGCCCGAACTGCCGCAGGGCGGCCAGGCCCAGCCGCCCGACGGCCATATTCGCCGGCGTGACCAGGAACAGCAGGAACGTGACGCCGATGAAGAGCGTGGAGATGGTGATCTCGGTCACGCCGGTCTTCATCTCGGAGCTAGCGATCCATCCCGTGTTGAGCACGGTCAGGGCTGGCGCGAGCAACCCGATTTTCCTCTGTCTTCGGGGCGGTTACACCGACATTGTATCACGTCGTCCGCCGGGCGTCAATCGCGGCGGCAAGGCCTTCCCAAAGTGGAAAAAGCCGTGCCTTGTGAAAGATTGTCACGGGCCGGCGTCCCCCGCGACGGCGGCCCATGCCTGCGGGCGTTTCTACTGTCCTGAGGACACGCCCATAGCGGTGTAGCCGCTGTACGGCCCGAACTCGTGGTAGGTGAAGGCCCCCGCCGCGTTGTCCAGGCTCCACACCGACACCAAGCCGTCGGACCTGTCCCATAGGATGCGCGTGCGCCCGTCGGCCCCATCGGCGATGGCTTGAGCCGTGTAGCCCGCGTACGGCCCGTACTCCTGGTGGCTGAACGTGCCGCCGGACGTGTCGTAGTCCCAGACCGAGGTCAGCCCGCTGCTGTTGTCCCACAGGATGTGGGTCACGTTGTCCTTGCCCACCGAGATCGCCCTGGCGGTGTAGCCCGCATAGGGGCCGAACTCATGGTAGGTGAAGGCCCCCGCCGCGTTGTCCAGGCTCCACATCGACATGACGCCGTCGGACCTGTCCCACAGGATGCGCGTCCTGCCGTCCGGCCCGTCGGCGATGGCCTGAGCCGTGTAGCCGCTGTACGGGCCGTACTCCTGGTGGCTGAACGTGCCGCCCGCCGTGCTGTAGTCCCAGACCGAGGTCAGGCCGCTGCTGTTGTCCCACAGGACATGGGTGTCCACGGGGACGGTGGGAGGCGTGGACGCTTTGCCGTAGGCGACGAGGTCGGGGATCAGGCCGCTCAGAATCGGTGTGCCCCACCCGGTCGCGTCGTCGAAGCCCGCGCCGGCACCATAGTAAAGGTTGTCGCCCGTCGTGGTGTCATGGAAATCGGACCCGGCGCGCGCGCCCTGGGCGAGTTGGTAGATCGGCGGGTTCAGGAAGCCGATGGGGCCGAGGCCCTGGGTGGCCCGCTGCGCGTTGACCAGGGCGGTGATGCCCGCCCACAGCGGCGCGGCGCACGACGTGCCGCCGTAAACCACCCAGCCGCCGCCGAAGTAAATGGCGTAGCCGGAGTTCTGGGGGTCGGAGGCGAGCGAGACGTCGGGGACGGCACGCCCACTCTGGACCGGGCGCAGGTTCTGCTGGTAGCCGGGGTAGCCCGTCACGCCGGTCCCGTCGGGGACGCCCCAGTAGCCGCTGACGCCGCCGCCGCCGCCCGACCCGTAGGGGCTGGCGCTGGTGTCGGTGGGGTCCGACCAGGTGCGCTCCGCGCTGTACGGGCCGCCGGCATACTGCGTCGTCAGCGTGGTGCCGCCGACGCCGGTGACGTAGGGCTGCGAGGCGGGGTCGTCCACGCTGAGCGTTTTGCCGTCGTCGTAAGCGCCGTTGTCGCCCGACGCCGACAGGATGCTCTGCCCCTGGGCGGCCATCTGCTTGAATATCCGGTTCTCGGAGTTGAGCGTGGCCGCCGCCGTGCTGTTCTCCGGCCCGCCCCAGGACGTGCTGACCTGCTGCGCGGCGTCATCGGTGGCGATCCGATTGTAGCCGTCCAGGATGTAGGCGTCGCTGCTGACGCTGTTGGGCGTCTCGTAGACCAGCACCCGGCTGAGGCCGGGCGCCAGAGCGAGGGCCATCTCGATGTCCAGCGTGACCTCGTCCGCCGAGCTGCCTGTCGCCCCTCCCGCGCCGTCTACATACACGTTCTGGAGCGGCACCTGGGGGATGCCGAAGTAGTTCTCGTAGGCGGTGATGTCGCCGGGGGTGTAGCCGTCCAGCTCGAACAGAGCGATGCTCTGCCCCGCCCCGGTGCCTCCCGCGCCGCCCAGGCCGTAGGCGGCCTTGATGTCGGCGGGGGTCAGCCCGTTGCGCGGCCCCGACCCGATGCCGGCGGGCCTCAGGGCCGCCTCGCGCAGGCGTGGACGTCGCAGGTGCGGGCGGCGGACGACGGCGGTGTCCAGCCCGACGACGCCGGCCAGCTTCCCGGCCAGCGCACCCGGCACGACCGGGTCGGCGTCGGGCGCGCGGAACAGGCGGCCCGACGGCTCGCGATAGCCGAGCAGATGGACCCTGAAGGCGGCTTCGACCCGCGAGGCCGGCCCCGCCACGTCCAGCAGCAGCCGGTTGGGGTGTGTGCCCGTCACCGTCAAGCCCTGGGCGCGGGCGAACGCGGCCACGGCGGCGTAGTCGGCCTCGGTCGGGGCGAACCGGGCGGCGAACTGGGCCGGCGTCAGGAAGCGCCCGAACTCGGGGTCCCCCGGCGTCCGCAGCCGCGTCAGCAGGCGGTCCAGGCCGGCCTCGTCGCGCAGCGGCAGGGTCAGGGCCAGCGGGACCGTCTCGCCGGACGCGACGCGGCCCGCCCGCACGGCCCGCGCGACGGCCTCCTGCGGCACGTGACCCTCCAGCCGGCGCACGGCGGGCGCGGCCACGGCGGGGGGGGTGAGCCAGGAAAACAGCGAGGCGGCCAGCAGAGCGGGCACCGCGCCGCGGGCGAGCAGGGTGGGGACGTGCATGGTTGGTACTACTCTCTGGATGAGGTTCGGACGCCGACATGGGCGTTGGTGTGGGCTTACAAATAGAACGCACCGGGGGGCGGGTTTGTTCCACGCCTGCCGGTCGTTCACCTTAACCGCCCAAGATGAAAAACATAGGAACACACCGGGAACGCGGCGTCACGAGGGCACAGGCTTGGGCAGGCGGTCCAGGGCCTGCTTGGCGGCGGCGTAGCCGCCGGACAGCAGCACGGCGTGGCCCAGCTCGGCGCGGGCGGCGTCGGTCTTGCCCTCGGCGGCGTAGACCATCCCCAGGTGGTAGCGCACCTCGGGCAGGCGGGGCAGGGCGGCGACGGCGTCCTGGAGGTTCTGCTGCGCGTCGGCGTATTTTCCCATCCAGTACTGCACCCAGCCCAGGGTGTCCAGGAACGTCGCCGCGCTTTCGTCGTCCTGCCCCTGCTTGCGGGCCAGGGCCACCGCGGACTGGGCCAGCGTCAGCGCCTGGGGGAGATTCGTGTTGGCGACGGCGTAGGCGTAGGCCAGGTTGTTGGCGGGCGTCGGCTGAGTCGGATAGGCCTGGACGGCCTTCTGATAGTCCGCAAAACCGCCCGCAAGGTCGCCCGCGTCGATCCGGGCCTGGGCCAGCGCCAGCGTCAGGTCCTGGATGCCGGTCACGCCGGGGGCCTGAAGCCGCTTGGACAGGACCGTGATCAACCTGGCCGCCGTCGCCCGCCGCTCCCCCTCGCGCCCCAGGCGGCCCTGCGCGTCGCTCAGGATCTGGTAGCCTCGGTAGTCGTCCGGGAACTTCCGGGTCGCCTGCGCCATGTAATCCGCCAGGGCGGGGTCGTCGCCGACCTCGCCGAACACCTGGGCCACGTCGGTGCCCGGCGTGGCGTTCGTGTCGCCGGGCAGGGCGGTGCCGAAATAGACGGCCGGGTCGTTCGGGGTCAGCGCGACCGCCCGGTCCACCCACTGCCGCGCCTGTTTGTCGTCGGCGTCCACCTGGGCGTGGCGGAAGGCCTCGGCCAGGGTCTGCTGCACCTTGATCTGCTTGCCGACCTGGGACCCGCACCCGGCCAGGGCGGGCAGGAGCGGCAGCAGGAGCAGCCAGCGGAAGCCGCGCCGGGGCCGGCGCGGGAGGGAGCGTGGAACAAAAAATAGGTCGCGCATTTGCGACAGTATAGCACACTGGGGCCGGTGTGCAAAAAAAGGCGGGAGACTCGCGTCTCCCGCCCGTTTGGTGGGTTGCCTGCGGCTGCTAGGGCGGTATGCTCAATCCTCGGCCTTGATTGTCGCTGCCCGGCGCGGTGATGGTCGCGCTAGTCGGCGAACTGGGCTTCGTAGGGGATCAGGCCTAGACGGGTGGCGCGGCGGAACGCCTGCACGCGGTTGTTGACGTGCAGCTTGTCGTAAACGTTCGCCAGGTGGAAGTCCACCGTGCGCTTGCTGACGAACAGCGTTTCGGCCACTTCCCGGCTCGACTTGCCCTGAATGACGTGCGTCAGCACTTCAATCTCCCGCTTTGTCAGTTTGACGAGGTGTGCTTCGTCGCTGCCGAGGGTGACGGGGGGCTGGACTGCCAACAACGTCTTCGGGGCGACAGACATGGCTGTCATAGAACTCGCTCCTTTCGCTTGCCGCCTCCACAACGGATTATGGCAGTCCGGGGGCGCTTCGTTAGGGCGGCGAGGAGGTACCCCCTCTCCCTTGCTCCCCCTACGGCACGATGAAGCGGTTGATCGGGCTGAAGGTGATCACGGCGTTCGGCACGATCACCGGCTGGCCCGTCGTCGGGTCCGTGCTCTCCGTCTGGTTCGTCACGCCGAAGACGACGGCGTAGTAGTTGACCCCGCCGCCGCGCAGGGGCTGGGTGAGCGTGATGCTGTTGTTCGGGGGTGCAATCGCCCCGCTCATGGCGACCGGGGTGCTGCCGATGGTCGGGAACTGGTCGTAGATGTAGACGAAGTAGCTGGTCACGCCCGTCACCTGGGTCCAGCTGATCGTGGGGGTGCCCGAAGACGACTGGCCGGGCGTCGGCTGAGTCAGCGTCAGGGGCGCGAGCGGGACGACCGAGAAGACCTGAGACAGCGGCGACTCGGTGCCGTCGGTGTTGGTGGCGGTCAGGGCGTAGTTGTACTGGACGCTGGCGGATGTCGGGTTGACGGTGCTGTCGGGGAACGACAGGTCGGTGAAGTAGCTCGCCAGCGGGTCCGCGAGGTTGTCGTAGAAGTCGGCGTCGCTCTTGGTGACGGGGCTGGCCGTTCCCTGGGTCCGGTACACGGTCTCGTTCAAGACGCTGCCGGGCTGGGTGGGGTTGTCGAATCCGAGGTCCGTCTCGACCGCGTAGCCCAGTGCGCCCAGGTGGGCGATGCGGCGCTTGCCGACCGTCCCGCGCTTGCCGGCGAGCCGCGCCCAGGCGGGCGAGACCTGGCGGCGGATGGCCTCATAGACCGACCCGGACGCGGCCGCGTGGCCCTGACGCGCGCTGGCCCCGAAGGCGTTCACCGGCTCGGTCGAGGACAGCACGGCGAAGATGGCGGGCGTGTTGACGTTCTGCCCCGTCGAGGCGGCCAGCGTGAAGTTCTGGTTGTAAACGCCGCCGGGCTGGAGCGTGGGCAGTGTGCCCGTTGCGTTCGCGAAATTGGGTGCCGAGGCGGCGACGACGACGCCCGAGGATGCGGTGACGGGCACGTTGTTGATGACGTAGTGGCCGTTGGCGTCGGTGATGGCGAGCAGGGACGAGTAGTTGCCCCCGCTGGCGGAGGAGCCGGGGACGGGCAGGGCCAGGAAGACGCGGACGCCGGCCACGGGCTGCCCGCCGGTGCCGGTGACGATGCCCGCCACGGCGGCCTGCTGGGTCGAGTCGGAGAGGATGATGTTGGCGTTGGAGACCAGGGAGTTGGACTGGGTGATGACCTGGGTGCTGCCGGTGTAGGAAACGCCCGCGTTCGTCACCGCCGCGCTCAGGGTGTAGATCGACCCGCCGTTCAGCCCGTCGAGCCGGTAGCCGCCCTGAGACAGCGAGGTCGCGCCGATGCCGCCGCCGCTGACGATGACGCTAACGCCCGGCTGACCCTGCCCCTGCGAGTCGGTGACCTTGCCGATGACCGAGGCGTTGCCCAAGGTCACGCCCGTCCCCCCGGTGGTCCCGACAACGCCGGTGTTGCTGGTCGTCCCAATGATGCCGGTCGTGCCCGTCCCGCTGCCGTTGTTGCCGTTGCCGCCCCCGCCGCACCCGGCGAGCAGGGCCGCGCCCGCCGCGCCCAGCAGCAGAAACGGCGCGCGGCGGTGCACAAACGCCGCACGGCCCCTGGTTGATGTCTTCGGCGAAGTCTTCTTTGAGTTGGCGACCGGAGTGGAGTCGGGGGACATGGAAAGAGTCCTTTCGTGGCGGGACGCCCGCCCCATCGGGGGCGGGGAAGCGGGAGCACAAGGCCTCGGATTGAAATCCGGGTCTTCAGAAGGGCGACTGTCAGAAGGGCGACTGTCCGCCTTCGCGGACACAGGGCCGGATAGTGGAGCGCTTTGTCTTCCGTCCGCGGAGGCGGACCTTTGCTTTACCAAAGCCCCGGATTTCAATAGACCCGGATTTCAATCCGGGTGAACTCAGGCAAAAAGCCTCCGTCAGCCCCGCCCGACGATCTCCTGGGCGCGCTCGGCATTGCGCCGCGCCCGCGCGCGCAGGCCGGGCAAGGCCAGCTCTAGCGCCGCGCCCCGCGCAGCGCGCTCGGCCCAGACCCGCGCGAGCAGGGCCGTCAGCCGGTCCGGGTCGGGCCGGCGCAGGTCGTACACGGCGTCGCCCTGGCCGGACATCTGCATGAAGGCGTCGACTTTCGGATCATAAGACAGCGCGACGGACGGGACGCCGCAGGCCGCCGCGAGGATCAGGGCGTGCAGGCGCATCCCAATCATCATCCCGCAGCTCTGGACGTTCACGAGCAACGGCGTCAGCCCCCGCCCGGCCTGGCACAGAGTCACGCGGTTGCCCGGTTCATTCCCTTGATGCCATTTGCGGCCAAATTGTTCCGCAGCCGCTTTGTCGGCCTCGGGCTGCATCGGGAGCAGCAGCGCCCGCCGCCCGCTCAGGACCGGCAGGCAGGCGTCGGCGACGTGGCCGGCCAGGCCCTCCTGTCCGTGCCACGGGCGCAGGGCGACGCCGAACGCATCGGAAGCCCTGTCCCGGTGGGGCAGGGGGTCGGGGCCGAGCAGCAGGGCGGGGTCCGCCGTCACCTCTAGGGGAGGACGCGAGACGCCGATCTCGCGCAGCAGCCGGGCCGACTCCTCATCGCGCACGGTCACGGCGTCCAGCTTCTGGGCGACGGCCCGGACCAGGCGGCGCGAGCGGGGCCGAAGCAGGGGGCCGATACCCTGGGCGATGAACATGGTCTTCTTGCCCAGCATCTGGGCCAGGCGGACCACGGCCAGGTAGTAGAAAATGCCGTGGGCCGAGGTGACGTCCTGGAGCAGGCTGCCGCCGCCGGACAAGAGGATGTCCGTCCGGGCCAGCGCGGGCAGCAGGGCGGATGGCTTGTAGCGGCCCACGGCCCCGATGCCGTGCGCCGCCCGTGTCCCCGCCGGGTCGCCCGAAAGCGCGGTCATCTCCCAACCGCCCTCGGGGTCGAGCGACCGGAACGCACCGACCATCCCGGCGAGCACGGCCTCATCCCCCGCGTTGCCGTAGCCGTAATAGCCCGAAAAAAGCAGCCGCGTCACGCCGCCCCCCCAACGCTGGGGCGGCGGGCGGACGACCGCGTGATGATCACCCAGACCAGCGCGCCGATGACGGCCCCCAGCGCCCAGCCGATCAGGCCGCGCAGGGCCGAGATCAGCAGCGGCGTGTGCAGGTGGCAGAACGTGTCCAGCAGCGACGACTGCCCGATGGCCCCGGTTACCAAGAGGGGCAGGGTCCAGCGCCGGTCACGGCCCGCCGCTGCGGTGGCCAGGCCGAGCAGCAGGGCGGGGTGGCCCAAGAGGAACTCTTTGGTGCGCGGGCGGACCAGCAGGTAGTGGTCCAAGAGCGCGCGGGTCTTCAACTCCGTGGCGGAGACGCCCACGCCGGGGTCGTTGCCGCTGCGGGCCACGAACAGGGCCAGCGCGACCAGCACGACGACGCCCGCGATGATCTGGCCGACCAGCAGGGGCCGGGCGGCCAGCGACCGCAGGCAAAGGAGCACGGTCTCGCGCCGCTCGTCCCAGCCCGCGCGGGGGCCGAGCGCGGCCAGGCCCAGCCCGTAAAAGGCCGCCACCAGGACGACCGGCGTGACCAGAACGAGCTTGACGCCCAAAAACTGGTCCACTTTGAGCAGAAACAGCCGCCCCGCCAGCAGGCCCACGACCAGCACGACGCCGATGGCGGTCACGCCGGTCATCTTGGCGTAGACGGCCAGCGCCCGCCCCAGGGCCGCCCCGCCCCGCTCATTCGGGCCGCCGGGCCTGGGCAGGGGGACGGCGCACAGGCCCAGGGTGGGGAAGACGCAGGCCGACAGCAAGGCCAGCACCTCGCGGCCTTTGGGCGACGTGCCCGGCACGGCCAGCAGCAGGCACAGCAGGGCGACGCCCCCCAGGGCGAGCGCGAAGGCGCGTCCCCCGATCCCCGTCCAGGTCCGCAGCAGCAGCAGCAGCCCGCCCACGACGCCCAGGGCCATCAGCAGGCGCAGGGCGAGGCCGGGTGCCCCGTCGCCGCCGCGCGCGTCGTCGGCGTAGGGCCGGGCAGGGCCGGCGTCTACGGTCAGCCGCGCCTCGTGCATGCCCCGGACGGTCTGCCGCAGAAAGTCCGTGTTGGCGTGGAGGACGTCGGCGTCCTTGGTCAGCCCAAAAGTGAACAGGCGGACGTAGCAGACGCGGATGTTGCGCTCGCGGGCGGCCCGGACGAACCGCTCCACCGCCGTCGGCTCGTCCATGGTCCCCATCTCGTCCGCACCGATGCTGTGGACGCGCACGGTGCGCGATTGGGCCAGCCGGGCCAGGTCGTCGTCGCCCAGCGTTTTGGCAAGCTCCACGCTGCCATAGGTCAGGCCGTCGGCCTGGAGCGCGTCCGCCGTGGCGCGGATCAGGCCCCGGTTGCCCAGCACGGACGACCCGGCGAAGATGATCGGGCCGATACCCAGGGGGCTTTCGCACTGCCGCCGAGTCTGCGCCAGCTCCCACGCGATGTTGGCCTCGGTCACGCCGGTGAAATTGGTCAGGCGCGGGGCGACCAGCAGGCCATTGGACTTGATCGCGTTGACCGAGTCCGCCTCCAGCCCGATGGGCAGGGTGTCGAACTGCGGCCAGGGGGCACCGACGCGCAGCCCGTCGCGCCCCACCGGGACCACGTCCAGGCCGGGCGCTTTGTGGGCCAGCATCTCTAAAACGCGCGCCCGCTGTCCGGGGAAGCCGGGCGCGAACAGCAGCAGCGTCGAGTCGCCGTTGCGCCTGTAGGTGACGACGCCGTTGGCGTTGAGCGTGCCCGGCGTGTCCTCGGTGACGGCGACCGTGGTGACGCCCGCGTCCTTGAGCTGGGCCAGCACGGCGTCCACCTGCTGCCGAGTCGTGTTCGCCAGCGCCTGCGCGTCGGCGTAGTCCACGACCAGCTCCACGCGCCGGTTGTTCGCCTCGGCCTCCCACCGGCGGTGGGCCGAGACAAGCCCGGCGAACAGCCCGAGCGCGACGAGGAAATAGAGAAGGGGGTTAGGTTTGATCAGCAATTTGGTCAATAAAGGTTTCCGAGGCGAGCTGCTTACCGAGCGGTTTTCAACCGCCCGGCGAGGGGCTGACGCAATGCCCCTCGGTGTGGAAGGTCACGCTCGGTAGCCGCCCGCCCGTTGCACGGCGGCCAAGCCCCGCCCGCCCAGCAGCACGATCAGAATCAGCCCTGCGGCGAAGCCGCCCAGGTGCGCGAAGTAGGCCACGCCCCCGCCGCCGCGCATGGTATTGGCGCTCAAAAAGGCGGGCAGGACGTCGTAGGCGACCCAGACCAGCAGCACCCACTGCGCCCGGATGTTGGCGAAGAAGCCGAAGCCGAAGATCGGGATCAGCGTCAGCACCCGCGCGTGGGGGTAGAGCAGCAGGTACGCCCCCAGGACGCCCGCGATGGCCCCCGACGCGCCGACGTTGGGGATGACCGATTCGGGGTTGGAATAGATTTGCAGCGCCGCCGCCACCACGCCGCAGGCCAGGTAGAAAAAGATAAAGCGAATTTTCCCCAGCGCGTCCTCGATGTTGTTGCCGAAGATCCACAGGAACAGCATGTTGCCGGCGATGTGCAAAAACCCCGCATGCATGAACATCCCCGTCAGCACCGTCAGCCACAGCGGGTGCGGGCTGACGCCGTAGAAGATGTCGCGCGGCCCGAGAGAGATGACGGTGTTCGGCTGTACGTGGTACAGTGTGACCTGCCCCGAGGGCGCGAGGTGGGCGACCACGTTGTTCAGGTCGAAGTTGTGCGTGACCTCGTAGGGCACCATCGCCCAGTTGCTGTCCAGGCCGAGCGGCCCCTGCGCCAGATACACCAGCACGTTCAGGGCGATCAAAGAGAGCGTGACGAGGGGGAACGTGCGTGTCGGCTGGTCGTCGCGCAGGGGGATCAACGGCGTACTCTTCTCATCGCGTATCTCATCTCAGGCTGCCCCATTCTAGCACACCCACCCGGACAGTGTCAACGCGGGAGGGCGTCTGTGTGCAGCTCCCCCGCTGGAAGTCAGCGGCTTTTCAGGAGGTTCCGGGCGAGGTCCAGGTTGCCGCGCGCCTCCGCCGCCCCGTCCTTGTCCCGGCCTGCTGGAAGAGCAGCAGCGCCTGCCGGTGGAAGCCGACGGCCTTGGCGTACTGGTGGAGCGCGTCGTAGGCGGTGCCCATGTTGTCAAGGGTCTCCCCCTCCTGGTTCTTGGCCCAGTGGCGGCGGATCAGAGGCAACGCCCGCGCGTAGGCGTCGAGGGCCTGGCTGTACCGCCCGTCCGAGCGGTAGGCGTCGCCCAGCCAGGTGAGCGTGTTGGCCTGCCCGCTCTCATCCCCGAGCCGCCGGCGGAGCGCCAGCGCCCGCCGGTAGGAGGCAGCGGCCTCGCCGTACTGGTGGAGGCCCGCGTGGGCGAGGCCCGCCCCGTCGAGATCGTCGGCGGCATCGGCGGGGCGCAGGGCCTGGTCGGTGTCGAGGGCCGCCTGGTAGTGGGGCAGCGCCTGGGCCGGGCTGCCGTCTTGCAGGCTGTCCGCCCAGGCGGACTGCACATCGGCGGCCGCCAGCCGCAGCGCCTTCGCGCCCGCCGGGGACCGGGTGGGGGAGACGTCGGCGGCCTGTTGCAGTAGGATGAGGGCGTCGCCGTAGCGGCCCGCCTCCTGGTATCCTTGCGCCCACGCGATGACGTCCGCCGTGCCTGCGGTCAGCGCTTGGGCGCGCAGCGGGGCCGGACCAATCAGGGCCAGGCTTATGAGGGCCAGGGCGCAGCGGATCGACGAGCGGCTGTTCGGGCGGTTCATGGGGCGGGTTCTCGCGCTCCCCGGCACCGGGGAGTTGTCACGGTTTAACGGCCTGCGGTGTGTCCACGGGCGGCGCTCAGGCCTTCGAGCGCCCTCGCCTCGCCTGCCCTGTCCCCGTCCTGCCGGTAGAAGAGCGCCGCCTGCCGGTACGAGTCGACGGCCCGGCGATACTGGTGGAGGCCGCTGTAGGAACTGCCCAGGTTGTCGAGCGCCAACGCCTCCCCGTGCTTGTCGTCTTCCTGGTGGAAGAGGGGCAAGGCCTGCCGGTAGAAGCCGAGCGCTTCGCCGGTCTGGCCGAGTTCATGGGAGACGACGCCCAGGTTCAAGAGCGCCTCCGCCTCCCCGCTTTTGCTCTCGGCGTTTCGCGCCAGGGACAACTCCAGCAAGTAGCAGTCCCTGGCCCTGCCGGTTTGGTGGAGGTCGTCGTAGGCATCGCCCAGGTTGTTGCGGGTGTCCGCCTCTTGGGTCATGGGGCCGCTCTCATGGATCAGGGGCAGCGACTGGAGATAAGCGTCGGCGGCCTTGCGGTACCGGTGGAGATGGAGGTAGATCTCGCCCAGGAAGGTGAGGGCCTCTGCTTCCTGGTCGGCACCCTCGGTCCGCCGGGAAAGCGCCACCGCCTGCTGGAAGGAGTCGATGGCCTTGCCGGGCTGGCCCAGGCTGCGGTAGGAGTCGGCGATGTCGACGAGGTCCCTGGCGGCCTGGATGGGGCGCAGCGCCCGGTCGATGGCCAGCGCGGCCTGGAGGTGGGGCAGCGCCTGCGCCCGGCTGTCCCACACGTCCTCCGCCCAGGCATGCTGCAAATCGGCGACGGCCACCCGGAGATCCTCCGCGTCGGAGGGCGACGTGCCCAGCGGCGGCGGCTGGAGCCGGGCAAGGGCCGTGTCGAAATCATTCTGCTCCCACTCGTTCCTCGCCTGCACGAGGATGCTTGTCGTGCTTGCGGACGGCACTTGAGTGTCCACAGATGGTGCCGGCGCAGACGCGGACGGTGCCGGCGCAGACGCAGACGATAGGGCAAGGCTTTCCAAGCTTTTGCGGGCGCGGTCCATCTTTTCGAGTGCATGCTCCTCCCCGGAGGCATCCCCGGCCTGCCCGTAGAGAGGGAACGCCTGCCGGTAGGAGTCGATGACCTTGCCGTACTCGCTGAGGCCGTCGTAAGCGTGGCCGATGCCGGAAAGCGCGTCCGCCTCGCCGCCCGCGTCCCCGGCCTGCCGGTCAAGGAGCGCCGCCTGCCGGAAGAAGCCGATGGCTTTGGTGTATTCGCTGAGGCCCAGGGTGGCAAGACCCAGGTTGTAGAGCGCACTCGCCTCGCCGCCTTTGTCCGTGATCTGCTGGTAGATGGTCAGCGCCTCTCGGTAGGAGCCGATGGCCCGGCCATACTGCTGGAGGTTCAGGTAGGCGGAGCCGATGTTTTGGAGCACGTTCGCCTCCTGGGCCTTGTTCCCCATCCGGCGGTAGAGGGGCAGCGCCTGCGCGTAGAAGCCGATGGCCGTGCGGTACTCTTCTTGGCCGTCGTCGGTGCTGCCGATGTTGTTGAGGATGTCGGCGGCCTGGGCGGGGTTCAGCGTCCGGTCGATGGCGAGGGCGGCCTGGTAATGGGGCAGCGCCTTGTCGGGTTCAAGGCTGTAGTCTCTCAGGCTGTCCGCCCACGCATACTGCGCGTCGGCAACGGCCGATTGCCGCGCCCTCGTGTCGGCGCGGGAGGGGGCCGGGGACGCGGCGCGGGGCGGCGGTTGCAGCCGGGCGAGGGCCTCGACGTAGCGGCCCGCCTTGACGTCCGCCCGCGCCCGCGCGATGAGGGCGGCGGTGCCCGGCGTCTGGGCTTGGAGCGGGGCCAGACCCATCAGGGCGAGGGCGCAGCAGATCAAAAAGCGGCAGTGGCGACAGTTCATAGGTTCCGGCCTCGCGCTCCTCGGTGCCGGGCAGAAGTGAGGCAGAAGTGAGGCAGAAGTGAGTAAAAAGTCAGCGGCTTGCGGGGCGCTCACGGGTGGCGCTGAGGCTCTTCAGTGCCCCAGCCGCTCCCCCCTTGTCCTCGGCCTGCTGGTAGAAAAGCACAGCCTGCCGGTAGAAGTCTGCGGCCTTGCCGGGCTGGCCGCCCGAGCGGTAGACGTTGCCCAGGTTGTTGAGCACGTTCGCCTGCCCCTCCTTGTCCCCGGCCTGCCGGTAGAATGGCAGCGCCCGCTGGAGGAAGCCGACAGCCTCGCCGGGCTGGTGGAGCGAGAAGTACATGATGCCCAGGCCCATCAGCGTGTTCCCTTGTCCGTCCTTGTCCCCGACCTTCTGGTAGAACGGCAGGGCTTGTTGGAAGGAGCCGATGGCCGCGACGGGCCGGCGGAGGCCGACGCAGGCGACCGCCGTCTCGTTGAGGTCGGCGGCGGCCTGGGCGGGCCGCAGGGTTCGGTCGGTGGCGAGGGCGGCCTGGTAGTGGGGCAGCGCCTGGGCGGGGCTGGTGGTCAGCAGGCTCTGTGCCCAGGCGTACTGCACGTCGGCGACGGCGAGACGCAGCGCCTTCGCGTCCGCCGGGGGCACCGAATGCGGCGCTTGCAGCACGGCGAGTGCTCTGTCGAAGCGGCCCGCCTTCACTTCGGCCTGCGCCTGCGTGACGGTGAACGTCGTGCCGGAGGCCGGCACCTGGGCGTGGAGCGGGGCCAGGCCCAGCAGGGCGAGGGCGCAGCAGGCCGATGGAGGAAAAATGCGGCGGATCATGGGCAGGCCTCTTTCGTGTGGAACGCTCTAAACGTCCGTCTCGTCCCGGTCGCGCGCCGTGGTCATCACGTCGCGGCCCGTTTCCAGGATGGGCGCGGGGGTGGGGCGGCGTCCGAACCAGCCCCGGACGGCCCCGATCTGGCCGCGCAGCCAGGCGCGGCTGACCTCCTCGCGCCCGAAGATGCCCTGGGGCCGCGTCAGCATCAGCACGACGAGGAGCAGCGGGTAGACGACCAGGCGGTACTCGGCGATGGGGCGCAGGGCCTCGGGCAGGATCGTCAGCAGGACGGCGGCCAGGGTCACGCCGCTGATGCTGCCCAGTCCGCCCAGCACGACCATCACGACCGTGTCGATGGAGCGGTCGAAGCGGAACGACTCGTTGGACAGCGACGACTGGTAGTGGGCGTACAGCGCCCCGGCCATGCCCGTGAAGAACGCGGACAGCACGAACGCCAGGACCTTGTAGCGCGTCGTGTTGATGCCCACCGCCTCGGCGGCGATCTCGTCCTCGCGCACGGCCAAAAACGCCAGCCCGTGGACCGAGAAGCGCAGACTGTAGGCGACCCACAGCACCAGGGCGGCCACGCCGAACACCCAGAACACGCTGGTCAGGTGCGGCGTCGCGACGTGCGGCAGGTCGGGGTATTGGCTCGTCGGCAGACCCGTGAACGCGCTCGACCCGTCCACGGCCTTGGTGTTCCGAATGACCACCAGGATGATCTGCGCGAAGCCCAGCGTGATGATCGCCAGATAGTCGCCGCGCAGACGCAGGGACGGCAGGCCGACCAGCAGGCCGATGGCGGCGGCGACCAGCCCGCCCGCGAGGCAGGTCAGCACTACCGGGAACGCCGCCTGGGCGATCCCGACGTAGGTGCCGTCGGTGGGCAGGCCGGGGAACAGGCGCGCGTGCCCGTAGGTGGACAGCGCGGCGGTCACATACGCCCCGACCATGTAAAAGCCGATATGCCCCAGCGAGAACTGGCCCGTGAAGCCGTTGACGATGTTCAGCGAGACGGCCAGGATGATCGCCAGCCCGCAGCGGATGATGACGTCTTCTTTGTACTGGTCGTAGGCCACCCGACCCGGCCCGTACATCAGGTGGTCGGCCAGCAGCAGCAGGGCGGCGACGAGGGCGACGCTCCCCAGGCGGAGCCACCAGGGGGTGTCACGGACGGGGACGGGTGCGGCTGTCGGTTGTTTGGCGGTAACGGACATAAAGCGTTAGAATCCAGGAACCTGCTCGGTAAGGACCCACGCGGCGGGCCGGCCCGCCGCGTGGGTCCTCTGGGTGGGTCCCTACACCTTCTCCGGGGCGAACTTCCCGAGCAGGCCGGCGGGGCGGACCAGGAGGACCAGGATCAGGAGGAAAAACGCCACGGCGTCGCGGTACGAGCTGTCGATGCCGACGCGCGGGCCGTAGGCGACCACCATCGTCTCCGCCAGGCCCATGATCAGGCCGCCCAGCACCGCGCCGGGGATGTTGCCAATTCCCCCCAGGACGGCGGCGACGAAGGCCTTCAGCCCGTCCGCCACGCCCAGGTAGGGGTTGAACTGTGTGTGCTGCAGCCCGCAGACCAGGACGCCCGCCGCGCCGGCCAGGCCCGCGCCCAGCATGAACGTGAAGGCGATGATCCGGTCCGTGTTGATCCCCATCAGCGCCGCGGCGTCGGCGTCGAACGAGACCGCCCGGATCGCCCTGCCGACGCGGGTCCGGGTCACGATGTAGGTCAGCGTCAGCATCAGGAAGATGGACAGGCCGAAGATCAGGACGTTCTCCAGGCCGATGGTCACGCCCCCCCGGTGGAGCGGGGGAGGCAGGTTGACCAGGGTGGGGTAGAAGCGCGGGTTGGAGGAGAATATCTGCTTCAGGACGCCGAAGTTTTCGAGAAACAGCGACACGCCGATGGCCGTGATCAGCGCGGTCAGCCGCGAGGCGTTCCCCGCGCTGCGCCGCCGCTGGGTCGTGTACAGCAGCGCCGCCAGGGCGGCCCACACCAGGACGCCGATGAGGGCCGCCGACGCGGGCGTCCGGTCGGCGTCGGACGCGATCCCGTAGGCGACATAGCCCGCCGCCGCGCCCAAGAACACGGCGGGCGCGACCCAGGCCCGCGTCCGCAGGGGCCGGTAGGCCGCCTGCTCGATGACCAGGCCGAGCAGGGCGCAGACGAGCATGGACCCGAGCAGCACCAGGATCGCGCCCAGCCACGATGGGATCAGCGAGGGGAGGTGAACGAGGCCCGGCAGCCGCGTCCCGAGCAGCCAGATCGCCCCGATGCCCGAGTACGCGCCCACCATGTAGACGTCGCCGTGGGCGAAGTTGATAAGCTTGAGGACGCCGTAGACCATCGTGTAGCCCAGGGCGATCAGGGCATAGATGCTGCCGAGCTGCAAGCCGATCAGAAGCTGTTGCGGGAGGTCGTGCATGGTGGGAAGATTTCGGAACCTCACCCCAGCCCTCTCCTTCAGAAAGGAGAGGGTGGCGGCTTGCCGCCGGGTGAGGTCTCTACGGCTGGTAGGTGCCGACGACGTTTTTGTAGCTGCTGCCCTTGATCTGCAAGACCACGGCGGACTTCTTCGCGTCCCGGTTCTCATCCAGGGAGATCAAGCCGGTCGCGCCTTTATAGCCCTTGGTGGCCGCGAGGGCGTCGCGCAGCTTCGCGCGGTAGGCGTCCGAGTCGTAGTCACCGCCGCTCGGCGGCCCCGCCGCCTTCATCGCCGCGAACAGCACGCCCGCCGCGTCGTAGCCCGCCGCGCCGAGGGCGTCCGGGTCGGTCTTGTAGGCCGCCTTGTAGGCATCCACGAACTTCTTGACGGCGGGGTCGGAAACGTCCAGCGCGCTGTGGTCCACGAAGTAGCATCCCTCCAGCGCGCCGTTCGCGCCTTGTAGGAGGGTGGGCGACTCCCAGCCGTCGCCGCCCAGCAGCGGCGCGGTGATTCCCGCGCCCCGCGCCTCGCGCGCGATCTGGCCGAGTTCCTTGTAGTAGTCGGGGACGAACAGCACGTCGGGGCTGGTCCCCTTCAGCGTGGTCAGCGGCGACTGGAAGCTCTTGTCGCTGGACTGGTACGTGCCGACTCCGACGATGGTCCCGCCCAGGCGCTTGAAGTTGTCCTGGAAGAAGCCCTGTAAGCCCTTGCTGTAGTCGCTCGTGGTGTCGTAGAAGACGGCGGCGGTCTTGGCATGAAGCACTTCGCGCGCGAACCGGGCGGCGACCAATCCTTGGAACCTGTCGGTGAAGCAGACCCGGAACACGTAGGGGCCGGTCTGGGTCACTTTGGGGTTGGTGGATGACGGCGAGATCATCGGGACTTTGTTGGCGTTGCAGAACGGGGCGGCGGCGATGGAGTTCTTGGACGCCACCTCGCCCAGGACCGCGACGGCCTTGTCCTACGTGATCATCTTCTTCACAGCCGTCAGAGCCGCGTCCGGCAGACCCTGGTCGTCCTCGGGGTGGCCCGACGCCCCGACCCGCACCTGCCGGCCGTCGATGCCGCCGCTTGCGTTTGCCTGACTGACCGCGAGCTGGATGCCGTTGTCGGTTGCCGTGCCGAACGTGGCCTGGTCCCCGGTCATGGAGCCGTACTCGCCGATCACGATGGCACCGGACGCGCCGCCCCCGCCGCCGGTCGGAGAGGGGCCGGTGCCGGATGACTTGTTGGCGCAGCCGCTCAGAGCCAGGGCGAGGGCGGCAGCGGAAAGCAAGCCGCCGCAAAAGCGTGCGGGCGCACTGAAAAGACGCATGAAGTGGTTTCCCCTGGTGGTGATGGTTGCTGAGATGCGATGCGGGGCGGCACTGCCCGATTCGGATGGCAAGGGCGGGAAGCGGCGCGGCTCCGCGCCTGACGGGCCGCTATTCGACCCCGGCGCGCGAAAGTCCTCCCCGGCGCGCCAGAAATCCCGCGCCCGCGAACGACAGGGCACCCGCAAGCACCCCCCACGCCAGCAAGGACAGGTACAGCCCGAGCAGATACGCCGTCGGGCGGTAGGAGAAGACGACCCGGTGCGGCCCCGCCGGCCCCGCCGCCACCGCGCGCAGGCAGAAGTCATAGGAATGGATCGGGACTGCCCGCCCGTCCAGGGTCGCCTCCCAGCCCGGTGCCCTGGTGTCCGCCAGCAGCAGCCACGCCGGCCGCGCCGCCGGGGGGGCCGGGGGGACGATGAACGAGGCCGTGACCCGGTCCGGCCCGCCGTCCGACAGGGCGGCGGGCAGCGGGGAGCCGTCCAGGTGGGCGCGCGGCAGCCAGAGGGCGTTGCGCGACAGGAATATCCGGGCCGCCGCCCCCCCCATGTGCCGGTCGCCGGGTGGCGCAAGGGTGGGGGAGGATCGCACCGGCACCAGGCCGGGCAGGGTCCGCTCGGGCGGCACGACGCGGCATACGGCCACGTACTTGACCGCGAACTCCCCCGCCATCCGGCATGCCCGCGTCGCCTCGTCCCTGCCGGCCTGGGGGGAGAGCGACCAGGCCGCATGGGCCGTCGCCCCCTGCGCGTCCCTCAGGCCGACCGGCTCGTAGCCGAAAGCGTCCGGCAGGCTGTAGGCCATCGTCAGGTTCGACGTCAGCGTGTCCGCCCAGTCTTGCTGGTAGCCCGGCACGTCCTGCTCGTAGTCCTTGTAGGAGGTGAACCGCACCCACACGCGGTCCGTCGGGGCGATGATCCGCGCCTGCCCCGCCCGGATGTCTGGGTCGGCCAGGACGCGGGCGACGTTGGCCGAGACCGGCGACAGGGTGCCTGGGTCGGCCAGCGGGTACAGCGTCCGCCCGAAGTGTGCCAGGTCAACATAAGCGAGTGCCAGCACGAGGGCTGCGGCGAGGGCTTGGCGGGGGAATCGCCCCCAAACTCCCACAAACCTTTCCCACCCCCACGCCGCCAGCAGCGACAGCGCGAAACACGCGGGCAGCAGGCAGCGGGCGGGGTCGTGGAACGACCGGAAGCCGGGCAGGACCCGGTAGGCCAGGAAGTATAGCCCGCCCCCCCCGCCCAGCGCCATCCACAGGCCGACTACGAACACGCCCGTCCAGAACCGCGCCGCCCTGGCCTCCGGCTTTGTCTCCCGATTCGCCCTGCGCCGCCGCCAGGCGGACACCGCGCCCCAGGCCGCCAGCGCGAACGGCACCCAGCCGACGTAGCAGCAGGTCTCCCAGAAGTTGCCGGGCGCGGCCCAGTTGCCGTCAAACGGGTGCCCGTGACGCCGGGGCAGCAGGAAGTTCGTGAGTTCAGCCCAAGGCAGGTAGAACCGGTTCACGACCGTGAACGAGAGCCGCTGCCGGGCGGCGTCCCGGAACAGCGCCAGCGTCGGCAGGATCTGCCCCGCCGACAGGCCGCAGGCGAGGGCAAGGGAGAGCAGAAGCAGGCCTCCGGTCCGCTTCCCCTGGCGCGGGGCAGCCCCCTCGCCAAAGCCTCCCCGGCAGAACACCGCCCATGCCGCTGCCAGATACAGCGTCAGAACCGTCATCTGCACGTGCGCCGCCAGAAGTTGCATGCCCAGGACTAGGCCCAGCGTCAGCGCGTCGCGGACCCGGCGGGCGCGCAGCGTCCGGTCCAGCGCCCACAGCACCCAGGGCAGCCAGGCCATCGCCTGCACCATGTTCGGGAACTGCTCTTTCGACACGAACTGCCCGCCGAACATGAACGTGACCGCGGCCAGCAACGCCGCGCCCGTCCCGACGCCCAGGGCGCGGCGGGCGAACAGCCAGGTGCCGACGCCGGCCAGCCAGACATGCAGGGCGACGGTCAGGTTAAGGAAGTAGGGGGCCGAGACGAACGGCAGCAGGGCCGAGACGGGGTACAGCGGCCACGTCTGCGGGTTGCCGACGTAGGGGGTGCCGCAGAGGATCAGCGGGTTCCAGAGCGGGACCCGGCCCGCGAGCAGGTTCTGCCGCAGAAACCCTTGCATCGGCAGGAAGTACAGGCCGATGTCGCCCCAGTAGAGCGCCCGGCCACGCACCAGTTGCGGCCAGAAGTAAAGCAGCGTCAGGACCGCCAGCAGAACGGGGGGCCACGTGCGCTCTCGCCACGTGGCTTGCCATCGGGGCCGAACTGTCGTAGAATAGGGGACGGACGCAGAGTCTTGCACGGCAGGCAGTGTACACCGGGGGGAGCAGATTTGTCAACAGAAGTCACTCTCGCGAGACGCATCGCGATCATCGGGGGCACGGGTTTCGGGCGGGCGTTGGTGCCGGGGGTGCCCGAGTCGGTGGAAACGCCCTTCGGGGACGCCGCCCTGACGCGGGCCGATCTGGGAGAAGGCCGCGAGCTGCTGTTCCTCGCCCGGCACGGGGCCGGCCACGCGCTGCCTCCGCACCGGATCAACCACCGCGCCAACGTCGCCGCCCTGCGCGCCCTGGGGGCGGACGCGGTTTTTGCCACTGCCGCCGTCGGCTCGCTCCGGGCCGGAATCGCGCCGGGCGACTTCGTCATCCTGGACGATCTTTTGGACATGACTCGGGGCGAGGTCGTGACGTTCTTTGAGACGCCGGGCGAAGTCACGCACACCGATTTTGTCCACCCCTACGACCCTGGCCTGCGCGAGACGCTGCTGCAAAGCGCGGGGCCGGAGATCGCCGCCCGCGTCCATCCGCGTGGCACGTACCTGTGCGTGTCCGGGCCGCGCTACGAGACGCCCGCCGAGGTCCGCCTGTTCGGCGCGTGGGGCGCGGACGTGGTGGGCATGACAGGTGCCCCCGAGGCCGTCCTGTGCCGCGAGGCCGGGCTGCGCTACGCGGGCGTCGCCCTCGCCACCAACTACGGCACGGGCCTGCTGTCCTCGTCGCCCCTGTCCCACGCCGACGTGGAGCAGCAGATGGCCGCGCGCCGCGACGCCCTCGCCGCCTGGCTCCTGCGCGCCGCGCGGGCGGTGGGATAGCGCGCCGCGAGGGTCTTCCACCGCCCGCGCGCTCTTTTTGGGTACAAGGCGATCATAGAAAGCTGGTCCCATGCCCGAAGGTCCCGAAGTCCGGCGGCACGCCGACGCGCTCCACTCCGCTCTGACGCCCCACCCCCTCGTTTCCCTCACCGCCCGCACCAAAGCCGCGAAAGCCTGGCTCGCGGATCGCCCCGGCCTGCTGGAAGGGCGTCGGGTCGAGAGGGTTCAATCGCGCGGCAAGAACCTGGTGGGGAGCATCGAGGGCGGCTACTACTTCTACTCCCACCTGATGATGTGGGGCCGCTGGCACGTCTTCGGCACCGATGCGCCTCTGGAAACCGACCGGCGCGAGCGCGCCCGCATCGTCGTCGCCGACGCGACCGCGCTGCTGTTCTCCGCGCCCGTCTTCGAGCTAGGCGAGGGGGACCCGTTCCAGGCCGTTGAGCTTCTGCGGTCCCTCGGCCCGGACTGTCTGCCGTATCCGGGCATTCAGGCCTTCGACGCCGCCTGCTTCCGGGCGAGGCTTGCCCTGCACGCGCACCGCACGGTCGGGGCCGTCCTGCTGGACCAGACGGTCGTGGCCGGGGTCGGCAATTATCTCCGGGCGGAGATTTTGTTCGCCTGCCGGATGGACCCGTGGCGGCGGGTGGGGGACCTGACGCCGGGTGAACTCCTGTGCCTGTCGCAGACCCTGCCCGCCGTCTGCGCCCGCGCCTACCAGACCGGCGGCGTGACCGTGCCCGACGCCGAGCAAGCCCGGATGCGGGCCGGGCCGGGCCTGGCCTACAACCCCGAGAGCGAGTGGGGGACGCGCCACTGGGTCTTCCGCCGGACTAATCTTCCCTGCCTGGTCTGCGGCGGGCCGGTTCGCCAGAAGCGGCAGGTGACGCGCGAGGACGAGGACGGCGAGAAGGAGCGCATCATCTACTTCTGCCCGGCCTGCCAGGGCACCACCGTGCCGCCGGCCCCGGCGCGGAAGAAAGCGGGGGCAGCCCCCGCATGACGACACTGCTGCGATTCGCCCACACGGCGGAGGCCGTCGGCGCGACGGCCAAGCGCCTGGAAAAGGCCGCCATCCTGGGCGCGTACTTCGCCGCCCTGCCCGACGACGACCTGGTCCGCGCCGCGCGCTACTTCGCCGGCTACACGTTTCCCCAGCGCGACGGGCGGACCACGAACGTCGGTGGGGCGGCCCTGCTGGCCGCCATCCTGGCCGTCTCGGGCGCTGACGAGGCACACCTGCGGACGCGGCTGGTCGCGCAGGGGGACGCGGGCGACGTCGCCCAGGAGGCTTTCGGAGTCTCCCCGCAGGCGGTCACGCCGCCGACGCTGACGCTCGCGGACGTCGGCGCTTTCCTGGAAACGCTGGCGGCGACCTCGGGCACCAAGCGCAAAGTGTCGCTGGTCACGGACCTGCTGCGGCTGGCCTCTCCGGCCGAAGCCAAGTTCATCGTCAAGCTGCTCGGCGGCGACCTGCGGATCGGTCTAAAAGAGGGCGCGGTGGAGGACGCCGTCGCCCGGCTGGCCGGAGTCACCGTCGGCCAGATCCAGTGGGTCAACATGCTGGAAGGCGACATTGGCGAGACCGCCCGGCTGGCCCGGCATGGCCTGCTCGGTCAGGCCAGGATGCGGCTCTTCCACCCGATCAAGTTCATGCTCGCCACGCCCGCCGCGGGCCTGGCCGATGTCGCCCGGCAGATGCCGCCGTCGTTCGTGGTCGAGGACAAGTTCGACGGCATCCGCGCCCAAGCCCACGTCGCGCCCCACGTCGAGGGCGACGGCGTCCTGCACGGCGTCGCGGTCGAGGGCCGCCGCATCGCCCTGTTCTCGCGGACGCTGGACGAGATCACCGAAAGCTTCCCCGACCTGATCGCCCCGCTGGCGCATCTCCTTGCCCCCCCAGGATTGGGGGCGGGGGTGCCTTCCCCCGGCCTCATCCTCGACGGCGAGATCATCCCCGTCCGGGGCGGCGTGACGCTGCCGTTTTTGGAGCTGCAAAAGCGCCTGGGCCGCAAGACGCTGACCGACGCGCTGCGGGCCGACGTTTCCGTGGCCTTCGTCGCCTACGACGTGCTCTACGCCAACGGGGAGGTCCTGATCGAGCGGCCCTTCAGCGAGCGCCGCGCGATTCTGGAGACGTTGCCAACGGGCGGGGGAGCCGCCCGGCGGGCCGACGCGGCGCTGTTCAGTGACACAGCCGCCTTGGATGCCGCCTTCGAGGCCGCCCGCGCGCGTGGCAACGAGGGGCTGATGGTCAAGGACCCGGCTTCGGCCTACAAGCCGGGCCGGCGCGGGCGGGACTGGCTCAAGATCAAGCGCGCCCTGGCGACGCTGGACGTGGTCGTGACGGCGGCCCAGGTGGGTGAGGGGCGGCGCAGCAAGTTCCTCAGTGACTTCACGTTCGCCGTCCGCGTCAGCGAGACCGACCCGACCCTGCTCAACGTCGGCAAGGCTTACTCGGGCCTGACCGATGGGGAGACGCAGGAGCTGTCCGACTGGTGCCGCGCGCACACGCTCGAAGAGTTTGCCCACGGCAAGGTCCGCACCGTCGAGCCATCCGTGGTGCTGGAAGTGACCTTCGACCGCGTCCAGGCGTCCGCCCGCCACAAGAGCGGCTACGCCCTGCGCTTCCCGCGCATCCTGCGCCGCCGCGACGACAAGCCGGCGGCTGAGATCGACACGCTCGAATCCGTTCGGAGATTAGCCGAGGCGGAAGGCAAGACAAACGGAGAAGAGACAGATGACCCTGCCGGCGGCGATTGACCCCACGCCCGACGTCGAAGCCGCCCGCGCGGCCTTTGCGGCTTTTGTCCTGCCGGTCCCGCGCGGCGCGCGCGTCGTCGCCCTCCACGACACCGACGCCGACGGGCTTTCGGCGGGCGCTTTGTGGCAGCGGGGCCTGGAGCGGCTCGGCTTCAGCGATGCCGTGCGCGTCCTGCCCGACCGCGAGCGCAGCGCGTGGGGCGCGGGCAACCGGGCCGCCCTCCGGGACGCGCGCCCGGACCGACTGTTCGTGCTCGACCTGGGCAGCCAGCCCGACCCCGTCCTGCCCGGCGTGCCGACGTGTTTCATTGACCACCACCGGCCCGAGGGCGTCCCCCCAGGCGACACACTCGTCAGCGCCTACGCTTGGGAGCCGACGCCGACCACGTCCCTTTTGACCTGGGAAATTCTGTCCCCGCTGTGCGACCTAGCCGACCTGGACTGGGTCGCCGCCGTCGGCGTTCTGGGCGACCTGGGCGAGAAAGCGCCGTTCCCCCTGCTCGACGCCGCCCGGAGCCGCTACACCGCCAAGTACCTGAAAGAGGCCGTCGCGCTGCTCAACGCGGCCCGGCGCGCGGCTCGCTTCGACCCCGGCGCGGCGGCCCGCGCCCTGCTGGCCCACGCCACCCCGCGCGACCTCGTGAACTCCGACAGCGCCGACGTGCAAATCCTGCGCGACTCGCGGGCTGAGGTCAAGGCCGCGATGGAGGACGCCAAAAAGGCCGCGCCGGTCTTCGCGGGCCAGGTCGCCCTGATCCGGGTCCACTCGCCCTGCCAGATCCACCCGCTCGTGGCCCAGATCTGGCGGACGCGCCTGCCCAAGTTTATCGTCCTCGCCGCGAACGACGCCTACCTGCCGGGCCGGGTCAACTTCTCGGCGCGGGGTGCCAAAGGCGTCAACGTCTTGGAGTTCCTGCGCTCGGTCCCGCTGCCGCCCGGCGAGGGCAATTTCGGCCAGGGCCACGACCAGGCTTCGGGCGGCAGCCTGCCCGTCGTCCGCTGGAACGCATTTCTGGGCGCTCTGGGCTTTCCGCCCGAGACCCACGCGGCGGGCTGAAATGGGGTATAACGGGGCCAAGCAACCTGCCTTGGAGGACCACGCCCATGCCCCGCTGCTTTTTCTTGATGCTTTCGGTCTGCGCCGCTCTTGCCTTGCCCGCGACGCTCGCCTGGGGCCAGGCAGCCCCGCCCCCCGTCGACTTCGGGAGCGCCCTGTCCGGCGCGGGCCACCCGCTGACGCTGAGAGTCGGCGACTTAGACGGCTCCTGGCGTCGCGTCTTCATCGGCAAGCCTCTCGAAACCGCTTCACTTTCACTCTTCCTGCTTGGTGCGTCACGCGACACTTTCAACATCAACTCCAACCCCTACTTCACGCGGGGCCAGACCGAGACGGTCGGCGGCGAAGCGTTCCTGGTCGCCTATCATTATTTGCCCCCGCCGAGTTTTGCCGCCTCGGGGGATGCGTCCGGGGGCTTAGGGCTGCCCCCCGTGCAGACGCCCGAGACCGTGCTGACGCTCTCGCTGATCAACGTCCGCCAGATCAGCAGCCTGGACGGCATCCAGGTCGTCTCGGCCATCACCCAGGCCCAGGCGCAGCAAGCGCAGAACGCCGCCTATGACGCCCAATCCCAGAGCAGCCTCAAGCAGATCGGCCTGGCGATGCTCCAATACGAGCAGGACGATGACGAGAAGCTGCCGCCGATGCACTCCGCCGCCGCCACGGAGAAGGCCATCTACCCCTACGTCAAAAGCAAGGCCGTCTTCCAGCAGCCGCAGACACACGAGCCGTACCTGCCGAACACGTCGCTGTCGGGCCGCAGCCTCGCTTCCTTCGACAACCCCTCCACGATGGTGCTCTATTATGAGGCCTCCCCCGCCCCGGACGGGACACGCGGCGTGCTCTTCTTTGACGGCCACGCCAAGCGATTCCCCGAAGCCGAGTGGCCCGCCCTCAAAGCCGCCTCCCACGTCCCGAACTCGCACTGAGGGGGCGTTTCTGTGCCCGCGAAGGCGGGGACTTGCGCTTCTAAAGCCCTGGGGTTCAGCCCAAGGGAAAGGTACAATGGCACTATGGCACAAGAGGCTGTGACACAAGCCGTGACAAATGTGATAGAGGCGGACGCGCCGGAAGACCGCCTGGGCATGACCGAGGCGCAGTGGGCGCAGTGGCAGGCGTACACGCACGGCTTCGACGACCAGGATGAGAGCGGCATAGACCTCTCGCACCTGCGCGCCAACCTGCGCCTGACGCCGACGGAGCGCTTGGAGAAGCACCGCCGGGCGAACGATCTGAGGATGGAGGTCCGCCGTGCTGCCGCTGCCAGACTTTCCCGCGATACTCGCCGCCCTTGATGCGGCAAAGGTGCGCTGCGTCGTCATCGGCGGCCTGGCGATGCTCGCGCATGGCAGCGACCACAACACGCAGGACATCGACATCTGCTACGCGCGTGACGTGGAAAACCTGACGTCCCTCGTGGGTGTTCTCCAGGCCCTCCGGGCGCAGCTAAGAACGAAGTCAGGGCCGGTCCCGTTCGCACTCGATGTCCAGACGTTCAGAAACACGCTGAACCTAACCCTGGAAACAAACCTCGGGGCTGTCGATGTGCTGGGGGAAGTCGCCGGGGTGGTGTCCTTCGATCAACTCTGGTCCAGGAGCGAGATTTTTGACCTGTACGGTGTCCCCGTCCATGTTGCCTCTCTGGATGACTTGATCGCCATGAAGGAAGCGGCCGGGCGGCTGAAAGACCAGTCGCACATCTTGGAGCTGCGCGCCCTTCGTAAGCTCCTGGCGGCAGACGGCCCATCCTCGGAATAACGTCGTGTGCCCGGTATAATAAAACCATGTGCCGAATTTTAGTTGTGGACGATGAAGAGGAAGTACGCGAGGCCGTGCAGCGGCGGCTGGCGCGCGAGGGGTATCAGGTCGAGACCGCGCCCGGCGAGGAGGCCGGCGTTGAGAAGATGCAGCGGGCGACGCTCGTCTATGACATCGTCATCACCGACATGAGCATGGAAGACTCGGGATCGGGCATACGGATACTCGAAAGCGCCGTCGCCCGCGACGTCTTCACCGAGGTGATTATCCTGACCGCCTACGGCAACGTCGCCAACGCCGTCGAGTGCATGAAGCGCGGCGCTTTCGATTACGTCGAGAAGAACATGCCCGGCGTGGACGTCTTCGAGCTGCTCTGCCTGAAGGTCCAGCAGGCCGTCGAGCGCCGGCGGAGCGCTGTGGACACGGTGCGCCGCCTGGAAGTCTTCAGCAAGAGCCGTGCCGCGGCGTAGTCCGCCTGCCCCCACCAAGAGAAGCGACTACGGAGGGAAACGACATGACACAGATACCGGTCGGCGTCTTGCAGAACTGGGACGAGGCCTCGCGGCGCGAGTGGCTCGTCACCAACGGCCTGGGCGGATACGCCGCGTCCAGCCTCTCGGGGGCCAACACGCGCCGCTATCACGGGCTGCTCGTCCCGGCCTTCTCGTCGCCGCTGGGCCGGGCCGTCCTGCTGTCCAAGGTCGAGGAAGAAGTGCGGATCGAGGAGCAGCTTTATCAGCTCTCGGCCAACAAGTATCCCGCCGTCGTCCAGCCCCAGGGCTTCCGCCACCTGGCCGCATTCACCCTCCGTCCCGTCCCGACGTGGACCTATGTGTTCCATGAGGACACGGTCACGCTGGAAAAGCAGGTCTGGATGGCCCACGGGGAGAACACCGTGTACGTGCGCTACACGCTGCTCCACGCCCCCGAGCCGGTCAAGCTCGGCCTGGTCCCCCTGCTGGCCTACAAAGACTTCCACACCGAGCAGCACCGGTGGGACGGCTTCACCGCCGATCTGACCTTCGAGGCGGACGGCTGGCTCCGGTTCGTTGCCTTCCCCACCGCCCACCCGCTGCTGCTGAAAGTCGCCCCGCCGTTCGGCTTCACCGACCACAGCGGCTGGTTCTTCAATTTCGAGCACCCGCGCGAGCAGGAGCGCGGCCTGGACTTCACCGAGGACTTGTACTGTCCGGGCCGCTTCAACGGGACGCTGTCCCCCGGCCAGTCCATCACCCTCGTCGCCACCGTCGAGGCCGAGCGCCCCGCCGAGCCGGAGGACGCCTGGGAGGCGCATCTCAGCCGCCGCGCGTCGCTGCTCCAGTCGGCCGGCGTCCCCGCCGGGGACACGGCCCGCGAGGCGCTGACCCTGGCCGCCGACCAGTTCATCGTCGAGTCGCCCCGCGTCGCCCGTGCCACGGTGCTGGCCGGCTACCCCTGGTTCGGGGACTGGGGCCGGGACACCATGATCGCGCTGCCCGGCCTGTGCCTGACCACGGGGCGTCACGCCGTCGCCCGCGAGATTCTGGCGTCGTTCGCTGGTGCGGTCCACAACGGCCTGCTGCCCAACCGCTTCGCCGACGACGGCTCGGGGGCCGAATACAACACGGTGGATGCCAGCCTGTGGTTCTTCCACGCCGTCCACGCCTATGCGCTGGCTTCGGGGGACGGGGGCTTTGCCCAGGCCGAGATGCTGCCGGTCCTCAAAACGATCTTAGACGCCCACATCAGCGGTACCGACTACGGCATCTGCGTGGACCCCGCCGACGGGCTGCTGCGCGCGGGCGTCCCCGGCGTCCAACTCACCTGGATGGACGCCAAGGTCGGCGACTGGGTGGTCACGCCCCGCATCGGCAAGCCGGTCGAGATCAACGCCCTGTGGCACAACGCCCTGTGTGTGACCGCCGACCTGGCTGCCCGCGCCGGTCAAGAATCCCTGGCTGCCGACTGTCAAGCGCGCGCCGCCCAGGCCAAGGCGTCATTCGGCACCGCCTTCTGGAACGCCGACGCCCGCTGCCTCTACGACGTCATCGCGCCCGACGGTTCGCCCGACGCTTCAATCCGCCCCAACCAGATATTCGCCGCGTCGCTGCCCTTCCCCGTCATCGAGGGCGACCGGGCCAGAGCCGTCGTGGACGCTGTCCAAACCGCCCTGCTGACCCCGCGCGGCCTGCGGACGCTGGCCCCCGATGCGCCCGACTACCACGGGCACTACGGGCCGGGCGACCAGGCCGCCCGCGACAGCGCGTACCACCAGGGCACCGCCTGGCCGTGGCTCCTCGGTGCCTTTGTAGACGCCCACCTCAAAGTTTATGGCGACAAGGCCGCTGCCCGCGCTTCAATCGCCCCCCTCTTGTCCGACGGCCTCAGTGAGTACGGCGTCGGCAGCCTGTGCGAGATCGCCGACGGCGACGCCCCCCACGCCCCCAACGGCTGCCCCGCCCAAGCCTGGAGCGTCGGCGAAATCCTCCGCGCCTGCGCCCTGCTGGCATAGAACAGGAAGGGTGTTCCGCATCCAAGCGGAATACTCAGAACATAGGTCTGAGCCACGCGACGGAGCCGCGACAAAAAAAAGCCCCGCCGGTGAGGGCGGGGCAAACCAGAGAAACACGATGACGCAGAAGCAACTCTGCACCCCTAGTTTCGGCTGGGAACGGAGAGACGCATACTGTCACCGTTGCCGGGTTTTATCTGCCGAATCTTAGTTTCCCCTTTGAGGTTTCCATGTCCGCTCATGTCCCGAACTCCCCCGACGCCGTGATCCCCGGCGATAACCTGACCGTGGAAGGCGTCCCGCCGCTCCCCCGGACGCTGGCCGATGACCTGCGCCGGTATGCCGAGTTCCGCGCGGCGGCGTTCGCGGATTGGCACCCGACGCGGCGCGAGATGCTGATCCGCACCCGCTTCGCCGACACGTTCCAGGTCCACCACGTCGCCTTCCCCGGCGGTGACCGGCGGCAGATGACGTTCTTCCCCGACGCGGTGGGCGCGGCCTCGTTTCAGCCGACTGAAGGGGGCTACTTCGTGTTCAGCAAGGACACGGGAGGGGACGAGTTCTCGCAGAACTATCGGTACGGCGTTGACGACGGGCAGATCACGCGGCTGACCGATGGGGCATCTAAGAACAGCCACGGGCTGTGGTCCCACGCGGGCGACCACATGGTCTATACGTCCACGCGGCGCACGGGACGGGACACGGATTTGTATGTCGTCGCCCCCGGCGGCCCCGAGAGCGACCGGCTGCTGGCCGCGCTGGAAGGCGGCGGGTGGTTCGGGCTGGACTGGTCGCCGGACGACTCCCAAGTCCTGGTCATGGAGTACGTCTCGGTCAACGAGAGTTATCTGTGGCGCATCGAAGCGGCGACCGGAGGGAAGACGCCGCTGACGCCCAGGGGCGGCCCCAGAGTGTCTTACAAGGGCGGCAGGTTCGCGCCGGACGGCAAAACGCTGGTCGTGGTTACGGACAAGGACAGCGAGTTCGCCCGGCTGATGCGGCTCGATCCCGAAACGGGGGCGCATACGCCGCTGACGCCGGATCTGGGATGGGGTGTGGAAGACTACGACGTTTCGCCCGATGGGCAGCGCATCGCCTTTGCCGCCAACGAGGACGGCGTCAGCGTCCTGCGCCTGCTGGACACGCAGACGGGCGCGCTGAACTCCCCCCAGGGCATCCCCGTGGGCGTCCTGAGCGGCCTGCGCTGGCACCGGAACGGGCGGGACCTGGCGTGGACGTCGGCCTCGGCCCGCGCGACCTCGGATGTCTACTCGCTGGACGCGGACACGAGCGAGCTGACCCGGTGGACGCGCAGCGAGACCGGCGGGCTGAACCCGGACCGGTTCGCCGAGCCGTCGCTTGTCCGCTGGCCCTCGTTTGACGGGCGCGAGATTTCGGGCTTCCTCTACGCGCCTGACCCCGCCCGCTTCCCCGGCTCGCGTCCGGTCATGGTGGTCATCCACGGCGGCCCCGAGGCCCAGGCGCGGCCCGACTTCCGGGGCCAGAGCAACTACTACCTCGACGTGCTGGGCGTCGCCCTGCTGCTGCCCAACGTCCGAGGCTCGTCCGGCTACGGCAAGACGTTCTTAGATTTGGACAACGGCTTTTTGCGCGCCGACTCCTACAAAGACATCGGGGCGCTGCTGGACTGGATCGGCGCGCAGCCCGGCCTCGACGCCGCCCGCGTCCTGGTCAGCGGCGGCTCCTACGGCGGGCACATGACGCTGGCCGTTTCAACGCTCTACAGCGACCGCATCGCCTGTGCCGTGGACATCGTGGGCATGTCGAGCCTGGTGACGTTCCTGGAGAACACCGAGAGCTACCGCCGCGACCTGCGCCGGGTCGAATACGGCGACGAGCGCGAGCCGGCCATGCGGGCGTTCTTGGAGGAGATCGCGCCGATCCGCAATGCCGACAAGATACGGCACCCGCTGTTCATCATCCAGGGCAAGAACGACCCGCGTGTGCCCGCCTCTGAAGCAACCCAGATGGCCGACACGTTGCGCGCCAACGCTGTCCCGGTCTGGTTTTTGATGGCCGACGACGAGGGCCACGGCTTCGCCAAAAAGAAGAACATCGAGTTCCAGTTCTTAGCGACGGTGCGGTTCGTCAAGACGTTCCTGCTGGGCGAAGGCGCTGATACGTAAAGAAGATGTTAAAACGACGGCAAAACGGTGTATAATGGCGTCAAGACGCGCCCGCGCGGCTCTCGGCGTCTCAAAAAGGGTTCCATCATGGCGAAATACACCATCGAGCTAGGCAAAGAGTTCGAGCAGCAGCTTAACCAGGTCGCCCAGGACAAGGCGCTCTCGAAGGCGGAGATCATACGCCGGGCGGTGGCGACCTACGTGGTCATCAGCCGCGAGGCCGGACAGGGCAACAAAGTGACCATCACGGACAAGCAGGACCGCATCCTGAAGGAACTCGTGACCGTCTAGAAGCCGCCATGCCCGACCCAACCCCGCCGCCCGGCGGCCTGGAAGAAAAGATCGATCTGCTCCTGCGCGACAGCAGTTCGCGCGAACTGACGCCCCTCCAGGCCGCCTTCACGCGCCTGACGTGGGTAGTCGTGGCCGCCTCCCTCGTGGCGGTCGGATTCATCGCGTGGGTCTGGTACGCCAAGCTGCCGCCGGTCCCTTCGCTGAACGCTTCGCCCGAGGAGATCAGCCGCTACCGCGAGCTGACGGACATCGCGGGCGACACCGTCACCAAATTAGTGGAAACGCTCATCGCCAAAGTCCTTTTCCCGCTCCTCATGCTCGTCGCCGGCATCGCCGTCGGGCGCAAAGTGGGCGTGAAGGGTGATGATTGAGTGCAGGCGAGACAGGGGAGTTAGACGGATGGAAGTCTCGTCTGAGGACAAAGCATCTCGCCTCGGAATCGAAGTCATAAACAACGTTTTCGTCGAGTATCCGAGCCTGATGCTGTCCATCACGATAGCGGATGAGGGCTTTTGCAGGGCTTACAGTAGCGCATGGGTGGCATTGAGCCAGTATGAGGCTTTCGTTGCCGATCTGAGTCGGTGCGAGCGGGCAAGACAGGGCGAAGCAAGGTTTGCCGGTTTTAGCCCCGGCGAACTTGAGATCGCTGTGGAGAGCAGCGACAGCCTGGGGCACTTCTCTTTGAGCTACAGACTTGGCAGAACATCTTACACGCCGCGTGGAGTTCAGAACAAGACCGTCACGGGAGACTTCGATCTGGACGTAGAATATTTCGCCCAGATCGTCTCCGACTTCGCCGGGCTTCTGCCTGCCAGCGGAATCTAGTGGCTTACCCCCGGTGGGTGCGGGTGTCGTCCTGGAGGATCTGGCGGTACTTGAGGCGCCAGCCCTGGGGGGTCTTCACCCACAGGTCGCGCGAGTGGAAGTCGTTGGTGAACGTGCCTCGGACGTGGGCGAACAGGATGCGCTTCTCGCCCGTGCCGGCGGTGTGCATCTGCATCTCCGCCCACGCGCCGTTGGCAACGGGGACGAACCGCTGGATCGTGAAGCGGCCCTGGATGGTCTTGATCTGGCCGAGCTGGTCCTCGTAGCGGCGGCGGGTCTGGTCCCGGCTCAGACGGTCGCCGTTGGGGTCGGTCGCCGTGTAGTCGGGCGTGAAGTAGGCCATGACGCCGCCCACGTCGCGCCGCTGGAAGGCGGCGTTGATCTGCTCATAGAGGCCGTGGATGGTGCTCTGCGTCTGCACGGGCGCGGCCTGGACCGCCGGAGCACACGCGGGCAAGGCGCAGGCGGACAGGGCGCAGGCGAGAAAGGCAGCGGGCCGGAGGTGGGAGGATGTCACGGGTTTGTTCTCCAAGGGCGTAAGGCTTCGGGTCCGGCCAACATCTCGTCAAGGTGTCTTATCAACGGGGGCGGGCCGGACGATGCGGCCCCCGCGATGCTCCGTCATTCTACAGCGTTTTTCCACATTTAGGCGCGTTTTTCACAAAAGCCGCGAAACGATTCTCGTCCGGCCACTCCCAGGGGTGGCTGCGGACGAATCCGGCACAACTCTTGCCTGACTCATGGTATCATAACCCGTGCCTGAAGCCGCCCTCGCCGGGTGGCACGGGTGCGAAAGTGCAACCCATGAAACCGCGCGGCCAGATCAACCCCTCTCCGAAATCGCTGCCCAAGCTGCTGCTCGGGCTGGGCGTCGCCGCCGCCCTGCTGGGACTGGGCGGGGCCGATGTCGCCCGCCGCGCGCGCGACGGTCACGGCCACCTGAACGCGCTCGCGCGCCGTTTGTACCACGGCCTGCCCAACGGCCTGCGGGTCGGGCTGGGCGGCAGCCCCGCCCTCGCCGCCGCCCCCCGGCCCGCCGAGCGGGCCGACGGGCCTCTGGTCGTCTACGGCGACAAGCTCGGTGACGGCTGGAGCGACTGGTCCTGGTGTACGCGCCAGCTTGACTCCAGCGCGCCGACCCACGGAGGTCGGGCGGCGATCCGCATGACGCCCGAAAATTGGAAGGGCCTGCTGCTCCACCACGACTCGTTCAATACGGGCGGCTACGGCACTTTGCAGCTCTTTGTCTCGGGCGACCCCGCCTCGCTCGTGGTCGCGCTGCCGGGCGGCGGAAGCGACTGGGGGCCGAAGGTGCCGCTGGCGCGCTTCTGCCGGCCCGACGGCAACGGCTGGAGCGTCGCCCGCATCCCGCTGGCCGCGCTGGGCGTCCCCCCGAACGGGACGACGATCAGCGGCGTCGTGTTCCAAACGGCGTCGGCGAAGAGCTACCCGCCGGTCAGCCTGGACGACATCTCGCTGCTGCCGGACATGACTCTCCGGCCCGCGCCCACCCAGGCCACGGTTCCGGTCACGGTCACGGTGGCGGCGGGGCGGCACCCGATCTCGCCGTACATATACGGCATGGCCTTCGCCCCGCCCGACTACGTCGCCGACCTGCGTCTGGGGCTGAACCGCTGGGGCGGCAACGACAAGAGCCGCTACAACTGGGTGCAGGGCAACGCTGTCAACGCCGCCCGCGACTGGGGCTTCCGTAACCGCTACGCTTCGGACGGCTCGGTCCCGCCCGGCCCGTCGTCCGCCGCCGACCGCTTCGTGGAGGCGGACAAGGCGGCGGGTGCGGCCACGCTGCTGACGGTCCCGACGCTGGGCTGGGTGGCCCGCGACGCGGACAACGGGCACCAATCGCAGAACGTGCCGAACAGCGGCGGTACGCCCACGGGGGGCGTGGACGGCGGCATCGCCGGCTACGACCCCGCCGCCAACCGGGCGGCGACCAGCGTCCGCTCGGTCGCCCGCAAGGGGGCACCGTTCGTGGACGCGCCCACTCTAGCCGGGGGCGTCATCTACCAGGACGAGTGGGTCCACCACCTCGACCGTACCTTCGGCGACGCCGACCACGGCGGGGTCCGCTTCTACGCGATGGACAACGAGCCGGACCTGTGGGACGCGACCCAGACCGACGTCCACCCGGCCCGCATGGGCTACGACGACGTCTTGAAGAACTTCCTGGACTACGGCACGGCGGTCAAGGCCGTGGACCCCGCCGCCCTGGTGACGGGGCCGGTCTCGTGGGGGCTGACGGGCTTCAACTACTCCGCGCTGGATCGCGGCGACGACAACTTCCACACCCACGCCGATCAGAACCGGCACGGCGGCGTCAAGTTCCTGCCCTGGTTTTTGCGCCAGGTCCGCGCCCACGACCTCCGCACCGGGCGGCGGACGCTGGACGTGCTGGATGTCCACTACTACCCCGCCGGCCAGGGCGTCTACAGCAGCGCCGCCGACAAAAGCACCCAGGCCCTGCGGATGCGCCAGACGCGCAGCCTGTGGGACCCGTCCTACGCCGACGAGTCGTGGATCGGCAAGCCCGTGAATCTCATCCCGATGCTGCAAGGCTGGATCGCCGAGGATTATCCGGGTACGCGGCTGGGCATCACGGAGTGGAACTTCGGGGCCGACGGGGACATCGGCGGGGCGCTGGCGATCGCCGACGTCCTGGGCATCTATGGCCGCGAGAACGTCTTCCTGGCGAACTACTGGGCGTACCCGAACAAGAACTCGCCGGGGTATCTGGCCTTTAAGCTGTTCCGCAGCCCGGACGGGCACGGCGGCTTCGGCGACGTCGCCTGCGCGGCCACGAGCGGGGATCAGTCGCGCCTGTCCTGCTACGCCGCCACCGACAGCCGCACGGGCGACCTGACTCTGCTGCTCGTCAACAAGATGGACAAGGCCACCGTCACCGCGCCGCTGTCCCTGCCGGGCTTCGCCCCGAGCGGGCCGGTGAAGATGTGGCGTCTCGCCGCCGACAATGCCCCTGGGGGGCACGCCCGGACGGGTGCCCGGATCAGCGCCTTCCCGCCCCGGCCCCTGCCCAAAGCGCTGACGCTGCCCCCGCAGTCGGTCACGCTGGTCCGCGTGCCGGGCCGGAGATGAACTCGTTTTAACCCCGCGAGGCGATCCGTCGCGGGCGGCAGCGCCATGGGTCGACTTCGGCCCCCTGATTCTCGTATGAACGCAACCCTGCAAAAGATCGCCGCCTTGAAGCCCACGCTGTCCAGGCCGCCTGCGGACGAGGTGGAGCAAACGCGCGCCCTCAGCGTCCTGCCCACGGCGGACGAGTACGCCGCCGGCGCGCGCCGCCGCGCGCTGGGCTTCCTGGTCGGGGGCGCGGCCCTGGCCGCCGCCGTGGCGGGCGCGTATACCGCGCTGGGTCTGGACAACATCATCCTGCCCCTCGTCCTGCTGATCACCGTCTTGACCCCGCTGCTGCTCTGGAACCGGCCCCGCGTCACGCTCTACTTCGTCTTCGCCGCCGCCTGCCTGTTCGAGCTGAGCCTGAACGGGACGGGCAGCGTCGAGCCGTACCGCGACGCCCTGACCGAGCGCGTCCCGTTCTTCTGGAACGTCAACACCATCTTCCAGATATACGCCCACGCCGACATCCACCTGGTCGCGCTCAGCCTGCTGGAGCTGTTCGTGCTGCTGGCCGGCGTCTGCTCCACCCTGCGCGCCGTGTACACCGGCACGGCACGGCTGCAAGGCGGGGCGCTGTTCTGGCCGATCTTCGCCTACATCGCCTTCGTCCTGATGGCCTGGGGCAACGGCGTGGTCTCGGGCGGGGACTTCAAGATCTCCCTGCAAGAGGTCCGGGCGCAGTTCTACTTCCTGCTGGCGTATCTGATGGCCGTCAACATGGTCCAGGAGCGCCGCCAGGTGGGCGTCCTGCTCTGGATCACCGTCCTGTGCATCGGGCTGAAGGGCATCCTGTACACGTTCCGCCGGTACGTGACCCTGGCCGGGATGCCGCTGCCGGATCAGGGAGTCGGCTCCCATGAAGAGGCGTTCTTTTTCGACGCCTTCGCCGTCCTGCTGATCGTCCTGACCCTGTGCGGCTTCCAGCCGCGCCTGCGCCTGGTCATGTGGGGGCTGCTGCCGTTCGTGCTGACCGGCAACCTCGCCTGCAACCGCCGGGCGGCGACGGCGGCGATGGTGGTCCTGGTCCCGCTGCTGCTGATGGCCGCCGCCCAGGCCGTGCCCCAGCGCCGCCGCCTGATCGGCATCCTGAGCCTCGTGCTCGCCGTGGGCGGCTTCGGCTACTACTCGGCCTTCAAGAACAGCGACAGCCTGCTGGCCCAGCCCGCGCGGGCGATCAAGTCCAATTTCCAGCCGGACGCCCGCGACGCCTCCTCGAACGCCGCCCGCGACGGCGAGAACGCGAACCTCATGGCGACCGTCAAGGCCTACCCCCTACAGGGCATCGGCTACGGCAGACGCTACCTGCACATCTACCCGATGGTGGACATCTCCAACATCTACGAGCTGGAGGACTTTCTGCCGCACAACCAGCTCCTGTGGGTCTGGGAGCGCGTCGGCACGTTCGGCTTTTTCACCTTCTGGATGATGGTCTCGGCGATCATCGTCTTCGCGGGCCAGACCCTGCGCCGCCCCGAGGCCGACGCGCAGACCAAGTCCGTGGCGATGTTCACGCTGATGGTCATGCCCATGCTGCTGCTGTTCGGCCTGCTGGACCTTCAGCTCTCGAACCCGCGCGACGTCCTGTTCACGGGCGTCTGGGTCGGCGTCCTGGCCGTGTCCCCCGCCCTGGACCCGCGCCTGAAGCTGCTGGAGGGGCGTGCCCGATGACGGCCTCTCCGGCGACGGCCCGCCGCCCCGGCGCGCTCCAGATTCCCTCGCTCGACGGCCTGCGCGCCGTCTCGTTCGGCATCGTGTTCCTGGCCCATGCGTCGGGCTTCAAAGCGATTCCGGGCTACTTCGGCCTGGCCGTGTTCTTCTTTCTGAGCGGCTACCTGATCACGACCCTGCTGCGGATGGAGTGCGAGCGGACGGGGACGATCAACTTCCGCGACTTCTACCTGCGCCGCATCCTACGCATCCTGCCGCCGTTCTACTTGGTGCTGGCCCTGGACTGCCTCCTGACGTGGGTAGGGGTTCTGCCGAACGCCCTGCGCCCCCAGGCGGTGCTGATGCAGGCCCTGCACCTGACCAACTACTACATCGTCGGGCACGGCTGGTGGACGGGCCTGGCACCGGGGAGCTGGATCTTCTGGTCGCTGGCCGTCGAGGAGCACTTCTACCTCGTCTTCCCCGTCTTCTACCTGTGGCTGCGGCGGCGTGTCCCCGACGCGCGCGGCCAGGCGTGGGCGCTTGCGGGCCTGTGCGCCCTGGTTTTGCTCTGGCGCTGCGTCCTCGTGTTCGGCTTCCACGCGAGCCAGGACCGGGTGTACGTCGCCTCGGACACGCGCGTGGACTCGATCCTGTTCGGCTGCCTGCTCGCGCTCTACGGCAACCCCGTCCTGGACTCGGTGCCCGTGTCGGAGCGGCGCGTCAAGTCTTTCTGGGTGCCGCTGGCCTGCATCGCCCTGGTCGCCTCGTTCGTCGTTCACAAGCCGTGGTTCGACCAGACGCTGCGCTACACGGTGCAGGGCCTGGCGCTGATCCCGCTCTTCGTGGCCGCGATCCGCTACCCGAGCTGGGGGCTGACGCTGCTGCTGAACTCCCCCTGGGCGCGTACCGTCGGCCTGCTGACGTACACGCTCTACCTCGTCCACACGTCGGTCCTGTGGGGCCTGAGCATCCACACGCACTGGCCGCGGGCCGTGCAGGGGGTGGCGGGACTCTTGATCTCGCTGGCCCTGGCGGGCGCGATATTCTATGGGGTCGAGCGGCCCATCGCGCGCCTCCGCCGCCGCCTGTCCCATGCGGGCGGGGCGGGGCCGGCGGCACGGGGGGAGGGGGCCATCGAGTCCGTACCGGTCCCGATACCCCCCGCAGATGTCCCACGGACGGGGCAGAAAGTCGCCCGCAACCTGCTGGCGACGCTGGCGACGCAGCTCCTGTCGTGGGGGCTGACGTTTCTGGTCACGCTGTACCTGCCCCGCTACGCCGGGGCCGTCGGCCTGGGCCGACTGGCCTTCGCCGCCTCGTTCGTCGGCCTGTTCGGCGTCCTCGTGCCGCTGGGCACGTCCACGCTGCTGGTGAAAGAGATCGCCCGAGACCGGGCGCGGACCGGGGCGCTCCTGGGGGCGACCCTGGCCCTGCGCGTCCCGCTGGCCCTGGTGATGACGACGCTGGCCGTGCTGCTGGTCCGCCTGTTCGGCTACCCCGAGCTGACGCGGACACTGGTCGTGGCGTCGGCCCTGGGCATGACGGTCGCGACGGTCAACGACGCCCTGGGGGCGGCCTTGCAGGGGCAGGAGAACCTGCCGCGCCAGAGCCTGGGTGTCCTCGCCGACAAGTTCCTGGGGTCCGGCCTGACCATCTTGCTGATCCTGCGCCACGCGCCGCTGTGGGCCATCGCCGCCGTCGGCATCTGGACCGGGCTGGTCTCTCTGGCCGTCAACCTCTCGGCCTTCCGGTCGCTGCTGCCGACCCTGCGGCTGCCCAGCCTGGGGGCCATGCGGGCGGTCGTGCTGGCCGGGGTGCCGTTCATGGGCTGGACCGTCTTCCAGACGCTCTACGGCCAGACCGATCCCATCGTCCTGAGCCTGGTGACGAACGACCGGACCGTCGGCTGGTACGCCGCCGCCTTCCGGCTGGTCGGGACGACGATGTTCCTGCCGACCGCACTGACCACGGCCCTGCTGCCCACGCTGTCGCGCCTGCACGGCGAGAGCCAGGCCGAGTTCCGGCAGCTCGCGCGGCGGATGCTGCTGCTGGTCATGCTGTGCGGCGTCCCGGTCGCCCTGGTCCTGGTGCTGATGCCGGACCGGCTCATCGCCCTGCTGCACTACCCGGCAGGTTTCGCGGGTGCCGTCCCCGTCCTGCGCGTCGGCGGCGTGGGCGTGCTGCTGTGGTTCGTGGGCAACGCGCTGGGGACGGTCGTGTTCGCCTCGGACGGCCAGGCGCGCATGTTCCGCACGTCGGTCGTCGCCAGCCTGCTGGGAATCCCGGCCTGCTTTCTGGGGTCTTTCCTGGGCGACCGCCTGCTGCACAACGGGGCCGTGGGCGCGATCGGGAGTGACGTGCTCTTGGAAGCGTTTTTGGTCGGGGCTTACCTGCGCTCCGTCCCACGGGGCACGTTCGGGGCGGACAGCCTGCGCGGGGTGGGGCGCTGCCTCGCCGCCGCCCTGCCCGCCGCCGCCGTGCTGCTGTGGCTCGCCGGACGGGGCTGGGGTCTGTGGTGCCTGCCGCCGGTGATGCTCGTGTACGTCGCGCTGTGCGTCGCCCTGGGCTGCCTGCGCCCGCAGGATCTGAGCGTGGCGCGTCAGGCGTGGAAAGGCCGGTCGGGGTGAGTCCTTCGGAAGCCGTCCGTCTGGGGACGCTGCTGGCCGCGAGCCGCTGGAAGACGCGCGGCTGCACGTCGGTGGGGCGCTGGGTGCGCGTCGAGGGCCGCCTGCTGGTCAACAACGGCGGCGTCCTGCGCCTGGGCGAGCGCGTCCGCGTCCGCGCGACGCATCTGCCGGTCGAGCTTGGCACGATGCCCGGTGGGACACTGGAGATCGGCGACCGCACTTATATCAACAGCGGGTGCTCGATCTGCGCCGAAAAATCGGTGCGGATCGGCGCGCGCTGCGCCATCGGCAACATGACGCTGATCATGGACTCGGACTTCCATGACACTTCAGACCACACCGCGCCCGCCGTCCCCCGACCTGTCGTGATCGGGGACGATGTGTGGCTTGCCGCGCGCGTCACGGTCCTGAAGGGCGTCACCATCGGGCACGGCGCGGTCGTGGCCGCGGGCGCGGTCGTCACCAAGGACGTGCCGCCCCGGACGCTGGTCGGCGGCGTCCCGGCCCGCGTCATCCGGTCGCTGGAAGGCCCGCCGTGAGCGAGGCCCGAGGGGCGAAGATGCGGCGCGTCCTGCGCGCCGAGTGGGGGACCTTCCCACTGGGCCTGTGGCTGGCCGATGGGCTGATGCGGGGCTGGCCCCCCGGCGCGGGGATGCGCCTGCGGACGCGCATCTACCGGCTGGCGGGCCTGAGACTGGGGCCGGGGACGCTGATCGCCGGGCCGCTGGACTTCGGCATGACCGGCGACCCGCGCCGGAACCTGCGGGTCGGCGCGCGGTGCTTCGTCAACAGCCACGTCTTTATCGACGCCGCCGCGCCGGTCACACTGGACGACGGCGTCTCGGTCGGCCACCACGCCGTGTTCGTCACGTCGGGCCACGCCGTCGGCGGGCCGGGCTTCCGGGCCGGGGACGTGCGGGCGGATCCGATCACCGTCGGGGACGGCGCGTGGATCGCGGCGGGCGTGACCCTGCTGCCGGGCGTGACCGTGGGCGCGGGCGCGGTGGTGGCGGCGGGGGCCGTGGTCACGCGCGACGTGCCGCCGCACACCCTGGCCGGCGGCATCCCCGCCCGGACCCTGCGCGCGCTTTCCGAGGACGAGACACCACCCTATGACGCAACCGACCCTTGAGACCGGCCCGGAGACTGCCGCCGAGTCCGCTGCCGATTCCGGCGGCCTCCGAATCCTGCTCCTGACGCCCTCGCTGCCTTATCCGCCTATCTGGGGGTTCGGCATCCGCGTCCTCCAGATCGCCCGCGAGCTGTCGCGCCGAAACCGCGTCACGCTGCTCTGCTACGGCGGGGACGGGGGGCGCGAGGAGGAGGCCGCGAACGCCGCCGCCGTGCGCGCGGTGTGCGACGCCGTCCACCTCGTCCCGCCGCCGCGCCTTCTGGGCGGCAAGCGCGGCGCGCAGGCGCTCTCGCTCTTTTCGCCGCTCTCGTTCCAGACGGCCGGCCTCCGCTCGCGGGCCATGCAGGAGAAACTGACGCGGCTGCTGACGACGCAAGACTTCGACTTGATTCAGGTCGAGTCGAGCCAGATGGCCGGCTTCGACTTCGGCACCCGAACGCCCGTCGTGCTGGACGAGCATAATCTGGAGTACGAGCTGCTGTTCCGGCTGTATCAGGGCGAGCGGGCACCGGGGCGGCGGGCGTACAACTGGGCCGAGTACGCCAAGTTCCGCCGCGAGGAACAGGCCGCCTGGCGGCGGGCATCGGCCTGCCTCTTGACGTCGGGGCGCGAGGCGGACATCCTGCGCGGCCTGCTCCCAACCAAGCCCGCGACGGTGGTCCCGAACGGCGTGGACATCGACTACTATCGGCCTTCCGACACGCCGCCCCAGCCCGACTCGCTTGTCTTCACCGGCCTGATGAGCTACCGGCCCAACATCGACGGGGCCGTCTTCTTCGCCGAAGAGGTCCTGCCGCGCATCCACCAAACACGGCCCGACGTGACGCTTGCCATCGTCGGCGCGGGCGCGGGCGACGAAGTCTTGCGCCTGGCCGGCCCGCGCGTGACCGTGACCGGGCAGGTGCCGGACACGCGCGACTGGTTCCGCCCGGCCTCGGTCGCTGTTGTCCCCCTGCGGATGGGCAGCGGGACGCGCCTGAAGGTGCTCGAAGGCCTGGCGATGGGCAAGCCGATGGTCTCCACGTCGGTCGGCTGCGAGGGCATCCACGTCGAGCACGGCGAGCACCTGCTGATCGCCGACGACCCCCAATCTTTCGCCGACGGCGTCCTGCGCCTCCTGTCCGACCCCGCCCTCGCCCATGACCTGGCCCGCCGTGGCCGCGCCCTCGTCGAGCGCGAATACGGCTGGGCCGCCATCACCGCCCACCTCGAAGCCTTCTACGCCCAGGTCCTCGCGGCCTGACCTATCGCCCCCGCCGGCCCCCTTGCCCCCAAGCCCGTCCGTCGGCGCTTGGGGGCATTTTTCCTTTCGCAACTACTTTTTTGGTTTCGTTGACAAACGCGCTAACTTGTGCTAAATTGAACCACTTGCCCGCCCGGTTGCTCGGGCGGCAGGATCATCACCGGCGCAGGCGTCCTGCCGGCGGCTGTCCGTCCGCCCCGCCTCTTTTTCATCAAGCAGTACCGACCCCAGCAGATTGAACTGCAACAAGAGCAAAGGATGACCATGAGCACCAGTCGCACTTCTTCCCCGCGCAAAAGCCCTCAGAGCCGGGGCGCATCCGCCTCGCTGCGCCGCCTCGCCGCCCGCGGCGTGCTCCCCCTGGCCCTGACCTTCGGCGCATTGCTGGCCGCCCCGCATTTGGCCTTAGCCGGCGACATCATTGACTGGAACACCCCCAATGCCGACCTCTTCCACAACGCCGCCAACTGGACCGATGAGGTGAACAAAGCGCACACCGTCCCCGCCACGGGGAACGTTGCCGACATCATCAACGGCGGCACGGCCCAGATCGTCGCCGGTGACACCCTCACGATGGACGAGCTTTGGGCGGGCAACAACAACAACGGCAACGTCTCCACCGTCGGCCACGGACCCGGCAACGCTACCCAGACCGGCGGCACGCTGACGACCAACAATTATTTCATCGTCGGTCGCGCCGGTGCCACGGGGGCCTACAACTTCAGCGGCGGCACCATCAACGAGAACGGCGGCGGCACCGCCATAATCGGCGACGGGAACGGCGGCAACGGCACGATGACCATGAGCGACGCCTCCGGCAATAACACCGGCACCGTCTTCAACGGCAAGAGCGAGTTCTGGATCGGCAACAACACCGGCGCGACCGGCGTCCTGAACATGCAGGGCGGTACGCTCAACAATGCCAGCTACTTCGACGTCGGACGGTTCGGCGGCACCGGTACGCTCAACCTGAGCGGCGGGGCCATCACCAAGACGACCAACAGTGGCTTCATCGACATCGGCATCGGCAACAAGGGCACGGTCACCCAGACGGGCGGGTCGCTGACCAACACCCTCTCCGAGACCGAGCTTGGGGACGGCGGCACAGGCCTCTACAATATGTCCGCAGGCACGGCGACGCTGGGCATCCTGCGCGTGGGCTACCTCGGCACCGGCACCGGCACCCTGAACATCTCCGGCGGCAAGATGACGGCCACGCGGATGGACGTGGGGTACGCCCAGCAGGCGGTCGGCTCGCTGACGATGAGCGGCACCGGCGTGCTGGACGTCGCGGACCTCCACCTGGGCACCTTCGACAACGCCACCGGCACGATCAACCTCAACGGCGGCACGCTGGGCGCGACCTCGATCCTCAACGAAGACGGCAACGCCAGCGGCTTCGACGGCAAGCGCTCCGACACGATCAACTTCAACGGCGGCATCTTGCAGGCGCTGGGCAACAGCACGAACTTCCTGAACAACGTGGGGGTCGCGAACCCGACCGCGAAGCCTTTCGTGACGCAGGTTCAGGCGGGCGGAGCGGTGATCGACACCAACGGTCACACCATCACGATCACCAGAGGGCTGACCCATGACGCCACGGCGGGGGCGGCCGCGACCGACGGCGGCCTGACCAAGATCGGGGCCGGGACGCTGACGCTCTCGGCGGCGAACACCTACACCGGCGGCACGACCATCACGGCGGGCAATCTCCAGGTCGGCAACGGCACCACCGGCAGCATCGCCACCACCAGCGCGGTCGCCGTCAGCAACGGCGCGACGCTCATCACCGACAACAACGGTGCCCTGAACAACGCCAACACCGCCGTCACCCTGGGCAACAATCAGAACCAGGCTGCCCCCCTCGGCGGGTCTGCTGCCCAGGCCGCCCCCTCCAGCAGCGGGGGGACGATCCAGAACGCCCTGCTCATGGCGACCACGGCCAACAACACCCAGACGGCGGGCGGCCTGACGCTCGGCAGCGGGACCACAGACAACTTGGACTTCGGGGCAGGCAACACCGGCTACCGGTTCAATTTCACCACGTTCAATCCCGGCAGCAGCTCGCTCCTGGATCTGCTCAATTACACCGGCGCGGGCCTGGTCGGGGCGGGCGGGGGGCCGGACCAGTTGTTCTTCACGCCGGGCCTGACCGCCGCGCAGCTCATGGACATCCAGTTCGTCACCGGCGGGGGTCCGCTCGGGGCGATGCAGCTTGCGACCGGGGAGATCGTGGCCTCCGCCCCCTCCGCCGCGCCGGAGCCTTCGCAGTGGGCCGGCCTGGGCTTCACCGCCTTCGGCGCGCTGGGCCTGATCCTGAAGGCCCGCAAGCGCAAGGCCGGGGACGTGGTCAGCGCCGCCTAGGCGGCGCATCCGCACGGATCAAACTGCCCGGCCTGCTCTTGAAGCAGGCCGGGCAAACTTTTTGAGGCGCGGGCGTGGATATGCTTGAGCAACCGCCAACGCCCCACAGGCCTTCGCCGACGGCCTGGCCCGCCGTGGCCGCGCCCTCGTCGAGCGAGTACGGCTGGGCCGCCATCAACGCTCACCTCGAAGCCTTCTACGCCCAAGTGCTCGCGGCCTGATGAGTCACCGCTTATGACATCGGAACAAGCCTCTCTTAACATTTTGGATACCATGAATTTGCACCACCCTGTTGGGTTGGTAATGGAAGCCTATGGGGTCAGCCGCACACCATAGATTACGGAAGCATTGCAAAAGTACGGCGTAGAGTCGTTCCGGGACAGCGCAAGCGGCCTTATGGCAGCGCGACCTGACCGGCCAGCGTCTTGACTGAGCTTGAACCGATTCATGGGCTGAGTGTTGATCCGCCTTGCTCGGTGGGCTATACTGGGAGCGGAGGAAGACAATGAGCCTGAAGTTTAATGTCACGCTGGATCGGGATGAAGATGGGGCTTGGGTGGTGGGGTGTCCCGCCATCCCCGGCTGCGTCAGCCAGGGGCAGACGCGGGAGGAGGCATTAGAGAACATCCAGGATGCCATCCGCCTGTGTCTGGAGGTCCGTGCCGAGCGCGGCCTGCCGCTCACGAGGGAGACCCAGTTGGTGGAGGTCGCCGCCTGATGCCGGTCACTCCGTTGTTGGATGCGCGTGAGGTCGTGAAGGCCTTTGAGGCTTTCGGTTGGCAGGTGTCGCGGCAGAATGGAAGTCATATCGTCATGGTCAAAGAAGGCCATCCGGCGACTTTGTCGGTCCCCAACCACAAGCCTGTCGCTCGCGGGACGTTGCGTAGCTTGATCCGGGATGCCGGCTTAACAGTCGGCGAGTTTATATCCGCCGCATGAGAGTTTATATCCGCCGCATGAGACGCTTTGCGCTCTTGTTCCTGGCCGCCCTGTTATCAATTCTGACAGCCTCTGCCGCTCCGTCCTCTGCGGCGGGAAACACCCGTGTCGGGCCGAAGCGCCGTCCCGTCCCCGCCGCACAGGAGCGGCACCGGCTCGACGTGCTGGTTCTCGCCGCCGTGTCTCGGAACGACTATGCCCGCTTCCGCGCACTCCTGGCGCAGGGGGCCGACCCGAACCTGCGGCAGTACCGCGAGGGCAGGCCCCGCACCCCCGAAAACCGCTACACGTGGCTGATGGAGTTCTCCACACTGGGAAAAGCCTCGACCGTTAAGGCTTTGCTGGAGCACGGCGCTCGTGTCAACGCGCGCGGCTGGACCTGCTTCAGCGCGATGGGGCACGGCGAGCCTGACCCGCACGGCTCGACCGCCCTGATCGACGCCTGCTGCCGGGGCGAGAACGAGGACGTGATCCGATTGCTGTTACAGCACGGGGCTGACGTCAACGCCCGCGACAGGTCGGGCAACACGCCCCTTGGCATGGCCGCGTGGCAGGCCATGTGGGGCGAGTGCGACCTGTTGCTGCGGCACGGCGCACGTCCCGGCCTGCTGAACTCGTGGGAGCGGGAGGATTTAGCGCATCATGTCGGACGGCGTTAATGGGGTGCGGGCGCGTGACGATCTAGGACGGTGTTTCCGCGCCGAGGACGGGCAGGGTGGCGGCGAAGTGGCAGGCGGAGAGGTGAGTCACAAGCCCGCCGGTGAACGGGGACAGGGGCGGCTCCTGCTGGGCGCAGATCTCCTGGGCGTGGGGGCAGCGGGTGCGGAAGCGGCAGCCGGGGGGGATGTCGATGGGGGAAGGGACGTCGCCTTCGACTTTCTCACTGACCGCCCGGCTGCCCTCGACGCTGGGCACGGCGGCGAGCAGGGCGCGGGTGTAGGGGTGACGCGGGTTGTCGTACAGCTCGTCCGCCTCGCCGGTCTCGATGATCTTGCCCAGGTACATGACGGCGACGCGGTGGCTGATCTGGCGGACTGCGCCCAGGTCGTGGGCGACGAACAGCAGGGCGACGTTGGTCTCGGCCTGGACTTGCCGGAACAGGTTGAGTATCTGGGCGCGGATCGAGACGTCCAGGGCCGACACCGGCTCGTCGGCGACGATCAGCTTGGGCCGCAGGGCCAGGGCACGGGCGATGCCGACACGCTGGCGCTGGCCGCCCGAGAACTCGTGCGGGAACCGGGTGGCCGCCGTTTGAGGCAGGCCGACCTGGTCCAGCAGGCGCGCGACCTCGGCCCGAATCTGGGCGGGCAGGACGACCTGGTGGACGCGCAGCGGCTCTTCCAGGGTCGCCCCGATGCTCATGCGCGGGTTCAGCGAGGCGAACGGGTCCTGGAAGACGATCTGCATCTCGCGCCGCGCCCGCCGCAGCGGCTCGGGTGCCAATGCGCGCAGGTCGCGCCCGTCGAAGGTCACGGCCCCGCCCGTCGGCTCCATCAGCCGCAGGATGCAGCGGCCCAACGTGGACTTGCCGCAGCCGGATTCGCCGACCAGCCCCAGCGTCTCGCCCGCGTCCACCGTCAAATCCAAGCCGTCCACGGCCCGGACCTGGTCCGTGGCGTGGGTGAACGGGCCTGTGGAGCGGCTGATGGGGAAGTGCTTGGTGAGGTTTTGTACTTCGAGCAG
>JAABUV010000766.1_pt1 | contig 48468 bp, 62 predicted proteins | sample 5559971 | NCBI WGS metagenome assembly JAABUV01 (sample SAMN10711881, study PRJNA513362) | rock metagenome | isolation source: Antarctica rocks | place: Antarctica: Victoria Land, Knobhead nord | collected 2015-12-19 | reverse complement strand
GCCGGCGCCGCGCGGCGGCGGGGGCGCCGCCGCCGTCGCGGCGCCGCGCTTCAAGCCGGGCAGCAAGGTGCTGTACAGCGCGGACGGCCGCTCGGCGCCCGCGCGCGGCACGGTGGCCAAGGCCGACTGCGGTGCGCGGCCCGCCCTGGCGGCGGGGCAATCCTAACCCTCCGGGCGTGGTACCCGGCCTGCCTCAGGGCATGCTGCTTGGCGTGCTTGCTGAGCAGCGGGGTGCGCGCGGGGCCATGCGCCTGCATGCGCGCACGGGGCCTGCGGGCACGGCCTTCGTGTAAGCAAACAGTGGTCGCTGCGGGAGCACGCGCCCAGCGTGGCCTTATATGTACCCGGCGTGGCGCGCAGGCCCGGCGCGCGTGGTCTACGTGGTGGGCCTGGCGCAGACGGTGGTGACCGCGGAGGACCGCCAGCTGGCGCCCGACTTCGAGCCCGGCGCGCGTGTCGTGTTCCACGCGCCGGGCGGCGCTGCCGTGACGGCCGCCGTCGCGCAGGCCGACATCTCGCACTGGCGCGCGCCCCGCCCTCCGCTGGCGCGCGTCCGGCAGCCGCGCCGTCGCATCATGTTTTGCGCGGCGGACTGGCCCCGGACGAGTCATTGCTGACCTGCTGTGGGGAGCGTCTGTGTGTCCGGCCTACATGCAGTTGCTCTCATCGAGCCTTGAGAGCGCACGCTGAGCAGGCCATGGCACTGGCCAGAGCACACGCTCTAAAGTACGTGCAGGCGGCAGTTTTCGAACGCCTGTGTCTCGCGTGAACTTCCTGTCCCTGAGTTTGTGCCGTCACCCTCTGACAGCCACCCATGCTTTCACAGCATGTGTGCGCGGTGCCGAGCGCGAGCGACGCGGGTGTGCGCAGGCGGCCGACCTACCGCGTGACGTGCGACGACGGCGCCGAGGCGGAGACGACCGACGAGCACCTGTACGACCTGCCGGAGCCCAAATCGGAGCTGCTACCCGACGCGGCGTCGCCGCCTGCGATCGCTGCGCCGCCGCCGCAGCCCGCGCTGACGGCGGGGCCGGGGGGCCCCGGCGCCCATGACGGCGACGACCTCGGCGGTCTCTTTGGGGCCCCAAGCAGCGCTGCGCCGCCGCCGACCGCTGGCGCCAGAGCAGCCGCCGCCGGAGCGCCCGCGCTGCCCTTCGCGCATGCGCGCCTGCCACCGGGTGCGGCTGCGCTCCAACCAAGCTGCGCGCAGATTGCACACAGGTTCTTATTGCCCTTGTTGCTCAAAGCTGGCCATGGTCCCCACATTTGTGCGAGTATAGGTGCTGCATCCGGTATGCCTCACAGCGCCTGCACTCCCTCCAGGCCCATATGGGCAGGCTCAACGTCTGCACCGGGCGCAGCGCCGCCGCGCGGTTCGCACGTCGGCGAACCAGACTTTGTGCCGTCGCTGGCGGCGGTCACCGAAGCGCACAAGCTCGCCAAGTCGGCCGCCAGCTCGCTGACGTTTGAGGACGTGCACACGTCGGTGCGGCTGCTGGGAGAGGCGCTCGCGCTACTGACGCGGCCGCCGCCGGCGCGCTAGCATCGGCGCCGCCCTGCTGGGCGTCGGAGCCAGCAAGCTGTGGATTTTACAGGCTGGCCGCAGTGCCCTGCATAGTTTCGAGCACTGTCACATGGTGGAGCTGGCAGGCCGCCAGCTGACCAAGCTGTGAGGGTGTGTCAGTGTCCGGTGTTGGTCACGTCCTGTGCTGATTGGAGGCGCTCGCGACGTGGCGCCCCCGGATGCGCATGAACATACGTGTGGTCAGGGCTGTGGTGGGAACGATGCTGTGCGCATGGCGGCGCACCAGCACACTTTTGCGTGTACATGGCATACTCATCTGATCTAGGCCATTACATAGGGGGCGGTTTTAGGTTGACATGTCACTTAAGTTTGCAGTGTGCTTGCAGGGTGCGTGCTGATGAGCGCCTTGCAAGCGAGGTTTTGGGGCTCGTGCAGCCTTTCACGGGTGGTGTTCCGATTTGCAAAGAAGTAACCCCGACCGTTCAGTAGCATTGAGGTGTGAGTTACTAGGCCCGGCAACAGTTCATGATCAAATTCGCATCAAGTTGGCATTGTGCACTCATCAGACTACGGGCCATGCAAACCTACATGTGGGTATGATGTCACACAACATGACATTCAGTCATACAGGCCTGCTTTGCATGCGCACTGCCTGACGCACTTGTAGTTGAACCTCTGCCAGCTGCCCCAGCCTCTGCAGTTGCTCCGGCCTGGTCAGCAAGGAGCAGGCATGCGGGAGCCCAGGGCTGCGGGCGCGATGCTGCTGGTGCGCTGCCCCGCGCAGCCGCGCCTGGCGGGCGCATCCTGACAGAGGCCAATGCCGTGTGGCGCCCTAGGCGGCCGCGCCGCCCGACTGCCGTGCGCGCACGCCCGCGCCGGTCAGCGAAGTGGACCCAACTCGCACAGCCTTACTGTATAGATGCTGAGAAGCAAGAGGATGCTTTGTGGTGGCTTCCTTTCCAAGTAAGGGAGCCACACAGCATCGGCCTCTTGTTGTTGTTGTGCTTGCGAAAAGCCTGTTTTCAGTATAGCTCCCACGAAAGGGCGGCGCGGGTGCGCGCCTCCAGCAGGCTGAGCAGCTGGTCGTGTGAGAGCGTGTTGAGGATGACGATGCTGGGCGCCGCGGCCTCGCCCGCGTCCAGCCCCAGCGCGTCGGCGAAGCTGCCGAACGGCGGCGGCGCGCGGCGCGGCAGACGCCGGCCGAGCAGCCGGCGCAACAGGCCCGGCCGGCGGTGCAGGCCGCCCGCGCATGCATCCTGCCAGCACGCAGCCTCACGCATGGCACGCGCTTGCTCATCGGTACACGGATGCAGCAGGAAAGCAAGCGCTCGTACGCTTGCGCTGTGTGGAGCCACGTATGCGCCCTGTCAAGAGAGCAGAGATGGCGTACGCAGGGTTGCCAGAAGTGTCACGGCCGCATGTAGCGTGCTAAGCGCATGGGGCGCGTAAGCAGAAGGGAGCGTGTCACAGCACTTGCCAGACAGCTCGAGGTGCGCTGCCTGTAATCATGACATGCTGGCAACAGAGCTTGCAGCAAGGGGTCGCCAGCGGTTGCCGCGCGGGCCGCCAGGCAGCGCGAGGCAAACTGCATGTGGCCCGCAGGCAGGATCACATGCTGGCTGACGCCAAGGCAGCATCGGGAGGCACCCAGTCCGGGTCAAACAGTGCATTCGCGTCGCCAGGAGCCGCCGCGCTCGGCGCCTCCGACCCGCAGGCGCTGGCTCCGCGCGGCGCGTCTGCCTCATGCGCAGCGATCGCCGCTGCCGCCGCTGCCGCCGCGCCAGCAGCGCCGGCGGCCCGCTCGGCGGCAGCGGCAGCGCCCGCGGCGGCCTCAGCAGCCTCAGCAGCTTCCGCGACGGCCGCGGCCGCGAGGCTGGCCTCCAGCGCCTGCAGCCGCTGCTCGCCGGCTTCCAGCTCGCGCACGCGCGCCAGCAGCCTGCAGGCAGAGCTCATGTTTGCTGAGCATGCGATGCGGCCACCTTCCATCCTGCGTTGCCTCCAGACTGAGGATGTGCATGACCAGCCTGGACAGCAGCTGTGCTCAGCGTTGCATGGGAGTGGGGGCAGGCATGCGTAGCATTTGTCCATGCCTTCGACTTCCAGAGGGCTTGCAGGGCAGCATGACGCCTGGATGTGAGCGTCGTCACCGGCATGCCCATGCTAACATGTGATGAAATAAATGTGACAGAGCGCGCTCACCGCAGCGTAGCCATGCTCTGCTGGCCCTGCTCCGTGCGTGGGCCCAACCCCCAGGGCTCTCCGGCGCCCCGGGACCCCTCGCTTCAGGATGACCTGCTGCCCGCACTCCCCTCGCTGCTGGTCCGCTGCGCATGCGCCGCAGCAACAGTGCTGCGCGGCGATCGCGCGCCGGTACTGACCTCGGCGCATGCAGATGTCTCACAGCTGTCCCGGCCAGCCATGCCTGGTTCCTCTGCGGCACGCAGGCTTCGCCCCAAGCTGCAGCCGGCCAGGCCCGACTTGAGCGCTGCCGGGGCGCGCTGCTCGTCGGAGCCTGCCGCGCTTGGGCTGTGCTGCGCGGCGGCGGCGGCCCGGCCGCTGGCAGCCTCCTGGCCCTCCTGCGCGCGCGCGCGCGGCAGCGGCAGGCTGGGCGTCGAGGGCCCCGGAGCAGCGCTGGCGGACGCCAGCAGGCCGCTCCGCGCCGGGGCTGCCAGGCCGGCGCTGGCAGCCTCCAGCTCCAGCACGCGCATGCGCAGGAGCGCCACCTCGTGCAGCGCCGGCGCGTCCATGGCCGGCTGCTTTGCGGCGGCGGCCTCACCCGCAAGCTCCTCCAGCTCCGCCACCCTGGCAGGACGCGTGGTTAGCAGGCAAACATTTTCGTACTCTTGAAACTTTGCTGCACGACCGAGCAGCGATTTGTCTGTGGCACAGCAAGCAGACAGTGCATGGCTGGTACAGCAGCCATTGTAGCCGCATGCAGCCTGTGCCAGGCGTGTCGCTGTGAAGTGTTCAGGTGCCCCGCTCGGTCTTTCATGGAATAGACATGGCCTGGTGCTTGCCAGTGCACCGGTATCTGAGAGCGCGCAGAGCTCACACCTTCCGCGAAGCACTGTGAGCTCCCTCAGGTCGGCAGCTGCAGTGCCGTCAGCGTCATTGTCATGCATGTCGAAGCTGCACTCACCGCCGCGGCTCCGAAACGCGGCTACGAGCCGCGCCTTCTCCCGCTGCACTGCCGCCGCCGTTATTTGCTGCGCGCGTACACAGGAAGTTTGGTGCTTGCTTGGCCCGCCCTGGTATGAGATGTGTTGTCCAGGACTTTGTTGCCTTCTGCGCGTAGTTTGGGGGCGTGCTTCCATGCGGCTTTCATTTCCATCCCTGCGCTGCGCATGGTATGCTGCTATGATGCCCAGTCAATCGTTGCCACGGGCTCTCCACTGCACAGTGCACAGTGTCAAGTGCAACCGTGCTTGCATGCCTGTGCTTCTACGCTGTGCAACACAAGCCGCATGCAGCGCGCGGCAGTCTCACCTCAATGTAGCGCTGCATGACAGGGTCGAGCCTGAACAGGCTGCCATGCACGGCTGCTAAGCCGCCACGGACGCCGCGCCGCGCGTGTACGGCCACTGCCGCCATGCGCTGTGCAAAGCGGCACGTCGACAGCGTCTCACTCAGCTGCGCGGCCTGCGCTGCGGCTGACAGTCGTCAGCTTCAGCTTCATTTTATGCATTGCCTCCGCAGTCGCACGCAGCCCGACGCTGCTGCATACCATATGTGCTGCAAAAACAGACCAGCTGTGTGATAGCTTTTGACAATCCTACCTGCTGGTGCAGCACTGTGTTTGTGAGGCAGTGCACATAGAATCAGTCACATGTTATCTGGAGCGTCGCTTTTCTCCTGCCGCGCAGCCCTGCTGCAGTCCTGAGCAGCGCGCTGGAGGCATCGCATTGCATCCATCACTTTGCCGATCGGCAAACTCTGGCTGTGCGCTGCGGTTGTTGCACAAACATAAGGGCACGCTGAGCGACATCTGGCAACCCTTCACCATGCGGCGGTAGTCCGCACGTCGGACCAGACGCAAGCAATGAGGAGCGTGTGGCAGTTGCCGCCGATGGAGTCCTTGAGCAGGTGCGTCAGCTTGGACGAGCGGTAGGGCACATGCCGCCCGCCCCGCTTGGACAGCGCGATGATGACCTGGACCGCCGGGGTGTGCGCGCACATGAGAGCGTCTCAGCAGGCGCACATACGCGCAGCGCTGGGAACAGGGACCGGCACGGCTGGCAGGCTGTGGCGGCGCGCCTGCTCACCTGCTCGAGGAAGGTGAGGGACCTGTTGATGTGCATGGCCTCGCGCGCGGTGCTGCCCTCCGCGCCTGTCTTCGTGGAGCGCTCCGAGCCAGCCAGGTCCACCAGGTTGAGCTTGCTTGAGCAGGAGGTCCCGTCTGCGGGAGCTCCCCAGCCAGTCAGAGGACCCGTCTTGCGTTCAGGTGAGGACACCGCGGTCCTGCTTCTGGCATTGTTGGATAGATTGCATGTCACCGCAGAATAGGAAGTGTCTCAGCCCAGCCAATTATTGGCTGTGGAGTGCCCCTGGGTCATGTCAAGACTTGCATGACATAGAATCTGCATGTATGTTGGGCAGTGCCGACAGGCAGCGGCTCCCGCGCCGTGCCAGCAACCCATGGCAGCTACGCACACACTGCGCACCCGAGTCCGTTGTTTCCACCCACAACGTGAACACGGTGTGCGACCGCGACGAGCGCATGTTCAGGCCATGGCTCGCCACTGCGCGCGCAGCCTGGCCCTGTGCGTACGCAACCCCGCGTTCATTGGCACAGGTTGTTATCGTTTTATGTGACCGTTGAGCACGGACCAGGCGACAGCATGCAAGGTGCAGCGGGGTTCTTAATGCCTCTGCAGCGGTCTGCACCTCTGAATGCTTGCTTGTGCCAGAGGCGGTTGCTGCGAGCACGAGCTGCCGAACGTGCAGGTCATCCTCTGCATGCGCCCCAGGGCCATGCAGCGCACACCTGCATGAGGGCGTTCAGAGCGTCCTGCGCGCATGCGCAGCCCATCCGCAGCAGGCCCTTCACTGCCAGCCTCCCCCTGCGCAAGCCGTCACTGGGGGCTCAGCCCAAGCGCTCCCTGCCGTGCTCAAGACAGGGCCCAGCCCCGTATGCATCCGCACGCCATTCTCAATTGTCAATTGTCAATGTCTTGTTGCTGCTGCCAAGAACCTTGCATGTAGCGGGGCGCGCGCTTCTGGTCAACGACCGAGATGTCGGCGGCGGGGGTGCCCGGGCAGAGCAGGTCCTGGAAGGCCTCGTTGTAGATCTGCACATAGGTCACGTCCACCGCCCAGTGCGCCAGCTGGCGGCGGCCCAGCTCCGCAAAGACCTGCTCGCACATGTTGTTGGTCAGGTCCACGGGAGCAAGCCTGCTGCGGTGCAGAGCACTGGACACGCGGAGGGCTGCGGCAATCTACCTGGGCTATCGCGCGCGGCATGAGCCCCTTGCTGCCTGTCCCCTCCCGCTCCAGCACGTCGGGGCCTGGGACGAACGCAGGAGGTGAGCACGGAACAGCGCCGTGCAGAACAACAAGCAGCGCTGGTGCGTCCGCCAGCTCTGCATCCGCACCTGTCATTGTGTATGTCTTGCCAGACCCCTGCAGAGACGCTGCGTGAGCCGAGGCAAGCCCTGATGCAGGTACTTATTTGCGGCTGTGCGCAGCTGCGGCAGGCGCGCTCACCGTCTGCCCATAGGCTAGGACCGTGCTGCTGTAGCCATCCAGCACACTGGCGACAATGTCTTGTCCGCACGCCTGCGTATCCAGCTAGCGCTTGACACCGCTGCCACCAAGATCGCCGATGCGGGGGCTGCACGGGACCTGGACCCTGCTACCACTAAGGCTGCGCACCGCATACACAGCGTCCTGTGTGACGTTGTCCAGGACGCGCTCAAACTTGAACTGCGTGCGCGTGCAGCCCCTCCCCGTAAGCGCACTGCCTTGCAAGGTCGCTGAGCTTGCCGGGCCTGCGCTTGCAGCTGCTGCTCTTGCCTGGTGAAGTTCGCCGCCTGTGCCGCCCTTCCTGATCACCAGCGTTGGGCTCTGTGGGTCGCAAAAGCCGCCGCGTCAGGACAGCACGACAACTTCCCTGACCGCAGCACTACTTAACAGCCTTGCCTGATCGTCCTCTACGCACTGGACGGCGTTGTCGCCGGGATCACACTTCGCCTTCAGCCGCACCACCACCTTGCAGGTGCCCTTGCATACCATCGTTGGTGCAGTTCGGGGATTGCCTGCTGGGTCCGCTGGTGGATCTGCGGAAAGGCGGGCTGTCGGCCGAGCAGTAAAAGTTTGTACAGGCCCTGAGGCCCTAAACAGCGCGCTTTTGTCTGTTGTGCTTTCTTTCAGGCCAGAGAACTGAGCTGAACAGAGAGACCCTCACAAGTGCGCATCTGGTGCTGAGAAACAGCACAGCGACAGGCTCCACTTAACAGCACCATGCAGGCGAGCGGAGGAGGCACGGCCGCCGTGGCCTGCCCTGCACAAGCAACGGCTGTCGTGAGCTGGCCTCGCAGCCCCAATGCCTCTCCGTGGCCGGCCAGCGGCTTCATGCTCAGGCTGCACTTCCTTTACCACCCCGTCGACTGTGCTTCCATACCAATCCCACTTTACGTGCCCGACACGTCCACCGTGCGCAGCACAAAGGTCTGCATCTGCAAAGCACTCGAGGTGCGAGTGCACGCTCTGGGGGCCTGCAGCGCTCTTGCGACGTCACACATTGTTCCTCCATGTTTTTCTGCGCTGCGAGCGCGGCGCGCTCTGCAGGCTAGGCCAGCTTACAGCCGGCTCGAGCAGCTGACCGCCGCGTGCGTGCGGTGCGCAGCAGCAGGTGGACGCTGCCCAGCTGCGCCTCTTCCAGCTGCCAGGCGTGACCGGCGAGGCCGCGCGTCACGACGTCGTGCGCGAGCTGCCTGACTTCCGCCGCGGCGAGGACGTCGCCCTGGCCTGGCCCGGCCTGGGCCTGTCGCCGTCCGCGGTGCACGACCTGGAGGTCGTGGTGCGCGACTGGGCGGAGGTGCTGCGCGAGCGCGGCGCCTCCGCGGCCGTCGAGCAGACCGCCGCCAGTGAGCGCCCCTCGACCGCCGTGCTGCGCCGCACCGCTCCCTAGCTGTCTGCAGAGCACAGGCACCAGAAGGTAGCAGCTCCGAGCAAAGCGTGCAGGTGCTCTGCCTAGTGGGTGCAGGAGCGGAGGGCCTCGCCCTCCCTGACGCACAAGTGCGCTGGTCGTGCAGGGTCGCGCAGCCCGGCACTCCTGGTTGCCTTTTAAGCACCAGCACAAGGCTGACACTCGTCAGCAGTGAGGCGCCTTCCCTGTTCTTTGCGGCTCAGGCTGAGGGCTGCGCGCCGTGCTCGCGCGGCAGCCGGCGCGCGGGGCGGCGGCTACGGCCCCGAGACGGCGGCCGCGCGCCAGCACCGCGAGCTCCTGCGCGGCGCAGCGCCCGCCGAGCCCCCCGCGCCGCCGCAGGCCGCGCCGCGGGCCGCTCCCGCGCACGGCGCCGCGCAGGTTCCGCCTGTCCCCACCCGAGCCTCTTCATCTCATCCAGCCTGTCAGCTGCCAGCCGCGCCCTGCGCTGCGTGCGCGGCAAGCAGAGTCCGAGGCGCAGGCTGTCTCTGCGGCGCAACATGAGCAGAAGGCTCCTCGTGGGTTGCCCTGGATGCGAGGCCTGCACAGCCGCAGACTGACCGGGTGGTCGCCTGTCAGGGCAGGCGCCGGCGGCGCCTGCGGCGCGCGGCGCGCCAGCTGGGGCCGGCCCCGAGCCGAACTGGCCGACTACCGCGGCCCAGGCGCTGCGTGCCGGTCCGCCCGGCGACGGCGCCGGCGCGCCGCCGCTGTGCCCCGCGTGGAGCCCGCCCCACCAGCCGCCGGCCTCGGCGCCGGAGCGGCCCGCGTCCGCGTACGCGGCGCAGCAGCAGGCGGCCGCTTCGCCGGATGCTTGCCGGTGCGCCGCGTGCTCCACGCATGCACAGACCTTGCGCCGGCGCCTTGCACCACAGCAGCCAAGCTGGTGCACGGCGAGCTGCAAGACGCGCGCCTGGGTGGCAAACGGAGCGCGTCTGACGGAGACTGGCAGCGTGCAAGCAGGCTGTTGGGGCGCAGGAGTTGCCGCTGGCAAAGCAGGCACCTTAACAACCTGCTTCAAATGAGAAGCTTGAGCGGCCGTCCGCTCACGGCGCTGGCGCGCGCAGGCCGGCCAGGTCGAGGCGCATGAGGCAGGACTGGACCCCGCAGCAGACAGCTGACTTCATCAGGGACCTGCGCACGTACGACAAGGACTGGGCGCGCATCTGGCACACCCACGGCGACAAGCGCACCGACGGGCTGCCGTCCCTGTACCCGGTGCGCTGCTGCTCGTGGCAGGATGCGGTCGCAACATGCCCTCTGCACCCTCCTATGTTCTTTCATTTGAGGTGCCACCTGCGTCTGCCCAAGCGTGCCACAGCATGCAGCACCATGTCAGCAGGGAAGCTTCAGACGTTTGCAGCTTGGGGGGCTCGTGGTGGGCAGCTCCTGCCTGACCTTGCCCCCGCTCATGCGCTGCTACAATGCTGCATGTGCGAGTGCGTGAGTGGGTGGTGCTGGGCCGATGCGGCGCAGGGCCGGACCAACGTGGCCCTCAAGGACAAGTACAGGCTGCTGCTCAAGGCAGTGCAGCAGGGGCGCCACGGGGTGCAGGAGCTGAACTTCACGCCCGAGCAGATTCGCGCGATCCTGTTTGTTGACCGGGCGCGGTAGTGACATCGGCAACCTGTCTCGGTGTGCTCGCGCTCGGCTCGCACAGCTGGACGTTGCCATGGCACATGCAGGTCACAGCCTCACTTGCCTTCTACAGACAAGCAGCAGCTCCTCATCAAGCTCCCAACACACATGACATCTGATCGTGACAAAGTGAAAACACACTTCTAACCTAACGCTGACAAACGGCCTGGTGGCGCATATGAACGGCCAACCACATGCATACTCCAGCTCTTGCCTACAGGTGCATGCTGCGGTGCCATGCCCTACACAGCATACCAGACTCACATGCACTGTCCTCTGACTAAAAGCGCTCAGTGACTTGGTGCGCCATGCTCAAATCTGCCGGAGCTGAATGGACCATCTCGCGCATGCAGATTCAAGTCCTCACTTCAAAAGCAGCGGCACTGCTGCGCGGCTCCTAACGCCAACCTGGTGCAGAAGCTCCTATGCCTCTGCCGACAACGCAGCTGCGTCGCAGGAAACTCTATGCTTCTCCCGCCTAGTGTTCGTCTCATGCTAGCAGCACATGCACGCGCGGCCCGTGTGCCGCTCGCGCGACTCTGCGCTCCTCCTGGTCCCAGCGCGTCAGCGCATGGCGTACACGCCCCCGACGGCAGTGCCCTCCACAGCGTCGGGGTTGGTGATGCTGGGCTTGCCCCAGCGGTGCTGCGTCTCGATGAAGCGCACGGTGCCGGAGGAGGAGCGCATGACGATGGAGTTGGTGGACGCGCCGCCGGAGTAGTAGCGAACGCCCTTGAGCAGGTCGCCGTCCGACACGCCGGTCGCTGCGAAGAACACCTGTGCGGCAACCCTAACTCTGATCCAGCTGGGCGCGGTCGCGCTGCTGGCGGAGGCAGCCCTACCCTAACCCTACAGCAGGCTGCCAAGGAACCGCCGGGCGGCCGGCCGCGCGGCGCGCCTGCTCGCCCGCGCAGAGGTCGTCGGCGTAGAGCACGCGCGTCACGTCGTAGCCCTGCTCCTCCGCCTTGGCGCGCTCCTCGTCGTTGCGCGGGTACAGGCGGCCCTGCATGCTGCCGCCCATGCACTTGAGCGCGGCCGCCGCGATCACGCCCTCCGGCGTGCCGCCAATGCCGAGCAGGATGTCGACCGGCGTGCCCTCCTTGGCGACCTCGATCGCGGCGCCCACGTCGCCGTCGCTGATGAGCCGGATGCGCACGCCCGCCTCGCGGCACTCGCGGATGATGTCGGCGTGCCGCGGCCGGTCCAGGATGACCGCCGTCACGTCTCCCAGCGGCTTCTCGAGCGCGCCGGCGACGGCGCGCAGGTTGCGCTCGATGGGGTAGAGCAGGCTGACCATGTGCGGGTTGACGCGCGGGCCCACTGCCAGCTTCTCCATGTACCTGCGCGGCCCCATCTGACCATTGTACACGGGTGGTGCATGCGGGTGGTGCATGGCGGCGCGCGGACGCGCGACGTGACCTCACTACTGCTTCAGCACATGCTGGTCGCTGGCAGCTGCACACGTTGCATGCCCAGCCAACAAGGGTCTTGCTGAGATTATTTGAAACGGAAATGTGTGCACTCCAGACGCACCAGCGCACAAAACCATTCACGCCTGATCCCCCTTTACGCGTGGCGCACCCGCTTGGGCAAAACACATATTTGTCATGTGCGCCTCCTCGGCTACTGCTGTGTCATGAGCATGGAACGCATGCGCGCCACAGCAGCGCGCTTGCGCAAGCTTCGCGGCAAGGGCTATGGCAGCACAGTGGCGCACATGCACGGCCCGGGGTCGAACAGCGCGCCGCGCTCTGCCAACGCAATGACCGACACGGCGCCGTTGCGGCCCTGCCGCGCGCGAGCACCGCTTGCGCTCTGTGTTGGAAGCGAGTCGCATCTCAGCCTGGGCCCATCATGCAGCACTCCCACAGCAGACATCGTGTTCGCAAGGAGCACGCAGCGCAGCATGCGTCCCTGCTCGGAGCATGCACACCGCATGCATGGCGTGAAGCGCGTGGCGGCGGCCGAGCGGGGGCCCGCGCCTGGGAGATGAGCGTGGTGCCGTCCAGGGGGTCGACGGCGATGTCTACCTTGGGGTCCGCCGCGCCGTCGCCGATGTGCTCGCCGCAGTACAGCATCGGCGCCTGCGCAGCACCCGCACAGCGTCATTGGCTGGAAGACGCAAAACCAGTGTTGCTTTTGGTATGCCTGCCACCTGCAGGCATCCTACTAAGGCACACAGCATGGCTTGCATTGCTTGCACTGCAGCACACGCTGAGGCAACCGACGCAGCTGCCGTCGCACCTCGTCCTTTTCGCCCTCTCCAATGACAACAATGCCTGCATGCCCACACGCCATGCGGCCCCTTCAGTGCCTCTTGAACACTCGAGAGCACAACAACCCCATGTGCTTGCTGGCACATTGAATGAAAGCCCAGTCCAGCGCACCGTCCATCTTCACGGTGTTGAGCACCCGGCGCATCATATCTACTGCTGCCTGGTCCGCCGCGTTCTTGTCGCCCTGCGTTCACCACGTAGGGCTTTATAACTGTAAGCACTCGCTTGTGCGATACCCGGCAGTCCACTGAATGCTGGGAGCTGCGAGTGCTGGACGCCATGCAATGGCGTGTGCCCTGCTCGACCTGCTGTGCAGGTAGCACTTGGTCGCCTTAGTGGGTTGCCACAGGAGCGGAAAAGGGCGGCAAAGCCGTCACACTGTTCACGGTGGCCAGTCAGGAGGGACTGGAGGAGTCAGGCGCCCAGGCAGCGCCGCACCTTGCCAAACCACTTGCCCGACGCCAGCGCAGCCGCCTCTGTCACGCGCACCAGCTCCAGCGCGAGGTTACGCTGGACGTTTGTGTAGGTGGGGCCCGAGTCTGCCCAGGACCCGGAGCTGCCTGCACCGGCTCGCGCGCAACGCGTTATGAGCCTCCACGCAGCTGTCTGTGTCTGTGAAGCGTGTACGCAAAGCATGAGTAAATGTGAAGCAGCGTCAGTCTGTGCGCGGTGATAGCTCACGGACAGGCACTGCCTCGTATCGACTTTAACAGTGCAGTGGGTGTACTAGTTGCAGCATCCAGCGCCAAGCTTGTAATTGCCCGCCAACTTAGGCCGTTTGTTGGTGCACCGTCTTTGCTGTTCCCGTGGACGCCGTTGCCGCCAGTAGCACACCCTGCTGTATGCCTTTGCCTGCTCCATCCTACGCTCGTCCTGGTTTGCAGTCTGGTGAGCTGCTGTGTGTGCCCCAAGGACATCATCGTGTCAACACGGCAACAAACGTCCTTCAACGCCCACCAAGAAACCGGTCTCCACCGCCCAGCTAAATGCAAATATTTTTATTGCACGATTTTGCGAATTTTTGCTGAGCTGGAAGAAATACCCTCTTCCTCTCCACCGATGGAGCGAGGTAATGCTGCTGAGTAGCGCCTTGCTGCATCAAGTGCGCAGCTGTGCACGCCCTGTGCAACGTGCTGCGGGCAAGTGGGTGCAATTAGGCGAACACACAGTTTAAAAGGGCCAGGATTTGCATTCTAAATTCGAGCAACTTGCCGGGGTTGCGCGCCCCCTCACGAGCCAGCAACATCATTCGGGCAACACCCCAATTTGTCAATGTAATCCTGCCACCAAAACTTTGTCATGCGCTCAGTCCGCAAGCAAGCAGTGCCGAGGACAGACAGAACTGTGAGCGCCCTTGGCGCACACCCGCACACCTTGCTAGCTTCACTCTGTGCCAGAAAAAAGGTTATGCAGTGTTTCTCAATCGCGTAACACGCAACACGGAGGTCGCAGTGCCCTTACCTCTGCCACCGCATCATCTTCGTATCTACTAGCTCCCTACGCTCCACTCAGCTCCGTGCATGCTCTGGCGCTGCCCCTGACGCGGAAAGTGCTGTGCGAGCCGGCCAGCCTAACTGGCCTGGCACCGGTCTCCACACCAGGCACATGCGGCCGGCGCCTCCGCGCGCGCCAGCGCTACCCGGACAGCCCGATGAGGCTGCTCTGCTGCGTGCCGGTGTTGCGCATGTACTCCTCGCTGAGCCGCCAGCGGTTGACGTGCTCCTGCTCCTGCGCCAGGCGCCGGCCCTCCGCCAGCAGCGCCTCCAGGCGCAGCTGCTCCGGCTTGAAGGTCGGCAGGCCCTCCCTGCGCGCAAATGCTGTCATGCCCGGCCCGAGGGGCCCGAAGGTGAGCAGGCCCTCCCTGCGCACGGACGCTGTCATGCCCGGCCCGAGTGGCCCTACCGCAGCAGCCTCTGCATATGTGTCGTTGACAAAGGCAGTGCTTTTTGGCGACAGGCAGACAAGCCCTGTTCTCGCATCACTCCAGGCCCCGGACCCCATGCCGCCCACAGAGGGCCTTGGGATATCTGTGCAGCGGTCGCATCTTGAATTGCCTGCTGGCCCACATGGCTCACCAGCTGCCGACTCCGCATGCAGTGGCTGGCACGCCGCCGCAGCTCTCTGTTCTGAGGAGGAAGACAAGCCCCCCGTTTCGTCGCGCAGCATTGGACCGCTCCACGCCCTGCACGCACCGGTTGATGAGCCGACGCGACAGCTCGGCCATGTTGGCATCCTCGTCGGCCAGGTCGCCGCCGACGACGTCGTCGCGGATCCAGGCGCGGATCTGGCCGTCGTAGGTCGCCGCGCGCAGCGCGCCGTAGAAGTCTAGCGGCTGCGCCGCGAACGTGTCCAGCAGCACGCCCATGTCGTCCATGCTCATGCCGTCGTCCTGGCGGTATCACAACACCCCAGCCTGTTACCATTCTTTCTGTGTGCCTTTTTTTCTCACCATACCTTGCCCAGGTCCTGCACTCTACAGCATTCACACCACGCGCCACATCATTAGCATATGCGGTAGAAGCAGCATTCACACCATGCGCCACAACATTAGCACATGCCGCAGAAGCAGCGTGATGCAATGGATGCAGCAGCCAACAGGCGCATCTGCCCTGTGGTGGTGCTGGCCGTCAAAGGGGGGAACACACCCGGTACATCTGGTGCAGGATGCTGACGAGGTCTGTCCGTGTGGGCTGCCAGTAGAACCTGCCTCCCAACACGAAACGTTCAAGTTCGTCACCATGCTGCATCATGACAGGCACTGTACTTATGTTAGCGGGCAACGGGAGCTCACTTGGCCATGCGCCCGTCGCGCACGAGCGGCGCAAACAGCGTGGACAGGTCGTTCCCCGTGACGATGATGGGCACGCGCTGTATCCTGTCCTGCGCGCCCTCCCACCACAGCTCGGCACTTGTGGCAGCACGCGCACGCCCTGACATGGCCGGCTGCGAATGTTGCACTCATGCCAGGGGCCAAGCTCCGCAGCCCGCAGCCTGCCCGACCTGCCGCACCTGGGTGCGCCAGGTCTGGCCAGTGCTGACCACATTCGGCTCGTCTGCCAGGTTCATCAGCGTGCCCACCACCATCTGCGTGTTCACCTGCCGCGCAGAGCCGGCGCGTCACCAGGCCGCCGCGGCCTGCGGGGGCACGTGATGCGCATCGCACAGAAGCACAACAGCAGACATGGTGCAGCCACGGAAATAATGTGAGCCTGCGCCCTTGTTGCGCCGCGGCCCGCACCGTGCGCTGCGTGTTGGCAAACACGCCGATGCCAGCGTCGATGTCGTTGATCAGCAGGCACGAGAGCCTGCGCGGACACAACAGCAGAGTCCCGCGCTGCACAGCCGCACTGCCATCACAGAAACGCCACCTGCAGCGCATGCACGCTGCGTACATTTCTATGCGTGCAGACCATCGAGATCTACAGGCAACTGTGCGGCTTGTGCGGGGCACGCTCAAACAGCTCTGTGGAGACCGCCTATGACGGAAGGTCCTGCAAGCGCGCGGCTGGCCGTGGGGCTGGTGCGCACTTGCCGCGTACTTTCGCGATGTCTGCAGCGCGGCGGTAGCGCTCGCGGATGACGCGGGCGGGCGTGCCCGCCCACTCGCTCTCCATCTCCCCTGGACACGCCAACCACCCCTCTGAGATCAGGCGGGCCCACGCGCCGCTCACGGCGCCCCAGATTGGTAGCACTGGGCACTTCCATAACGTGTTCCTTAGCGCGTTGCTCCACTCACAAGAGAAGATAGGCGCGGCTGGTGCATGCGCGCAGGCAATGTGCACGGCTCCAGCAAGGCTGCAGGACAGCCGTTGCACGCAAAGGGGTACGGCCGGCACACAGCACAGCATACCCAGCAGCCACAGCACAGTGCGCCAGGGGCGGACCTGCGGACATGATGACCGGCTCGATGCCCAGCTTTTTCATGGCCAGCTCCGTCTGGAACGACTTGCCCTGGCCCTTGCCGCCCCTGGCCGGCCGCGAGTGCGTTAGCCAGCGCTCCTCCCCTACCTTGCCTGTCATGACTTGCCCAATCTGTTTGGCTGTAGGTGTGCATGCCGCAATGCTACACAGGTGGGAGAGAGCAGAGCCTGAGCAAAGGCACACAGCACAGCGGTCCAGGCGCGAGCCCGGGCGCGCGCCAGACGCCCAGGATGAGGGGCACGCGCAGGTCGGTGCCCAGGGCGCCCAGGTCCACCAGCTTGTTCTTTGTGACATGCATCTGCGCGTAGGAGAGCGGCGCTCAGCATGCCGTGCACCACGCCTCTGCTCAGTGCTGACCGTCAAGGCATGGCCTCTTGGCCTGCACGTTATTTGCTGTGGATTCAGAAAGGCGCGCTCGGCAGGAGGCAGCTTTCTGTGCGCGCAGCCAGACAGGCACTTGCGCAAGGGGAGCTGCGGCAGAGCACCGCAATGGCGTCCAGGAAGCGCGGGGCGATGTAGTAGTCGCCCACAATGTGCTTGAGCGACCGGAACTCATAGCCGCGGAGGCTGCCATCCGCGATGTCGCTCTTCAGGCCCATTTGTCCTCCGGTGAACAGGCTGTCCACGTGCGAGACATTCTGGCCTGCACGACGGCGCGGAGCGCTTGCATCGGACGGTGGCTCGTGTTGTAAGTACGCCAGCGCGACTTGTCACGACACAGACGAGGCAAGCAATAGACCAGGCGGGCTGTGAAGCGCTTGCGGCACCGCACCGTGCTCCACGTTTATGTTGTACTCCGCGCGCCCCAGCTCCGCCAGGTAGTCGGCGGTGGCATCCTTTGCCGCGCCCGCGTCCTTGGCGTCCCAGCTGCTCCTGAAACGCTTCTTCTTGGCCTGCTCCTGCGCCGGCGCTGACGTGCTCGCCTCACCTGGCGCCGGCCGCACAGCACTTTGGGGCCACCCCGTCGCACAAGATATGGCCTGCATTCAAGCAACGGCGGCGTTGACCCACTTTCAGGCACATCAACGCACTGCCCGTAGTGAGGCGTGTGCTGTGAGCATGTGCCGTGTGCGATGCTGCGAAGAGGAAGCGCGCGCTGCAAGACAGTGCACCAAGCACGCCTGCATACATCGCAGTGCTCCAATACAGAGCAAGGGACTGAGGTACCTTGGTCGCCCGGGTTGGCGTGTAGCAGGCGGCCCCTGAGCGACGGCTTGCACGTGCCTATGGAGTGCAGGGACGGCGCAAAGCTGCGGGGGTGCGTGCATTGCAGCAAGCTGTGGGCCTCCAGCGCTGTGTGCAGTGCTGGGACCATGTGCTGCACCTAGCGGTTATACACAGCTGCTTCTGCGAGCTGCAAATGCTGGCGACTTGAGCTCGCTTCGCTCACGGGCCCAGGTGTGACTGGCTAGACGCCTTGCAAATCGAAGGCCTGCTCCTGAGCAGGTTGTTTGTTTTCAGTACCTTCTTACAGGCTCATCTTGTGTTGCTTTGCCGAAGAGCCACAAACATCAACCTGTGCCCTGAACCTGAAACTTGGGGGTTACAGGTGCCGGTTGCATGCACGCGCATGGGACATGCATGCCCAGCCATCAGCGGTTGAGGCACACGCCGCGCGGCTGCAGGCTCAGCACATGCGTGGCCACCGCGGACGGCAGCAGCATCGCCAGCGCAGCCAGCTGCTGGCACGCGGGGTGGTACGCGCCCGCCGCGGCGTCAAAGCGCGCCTTCTGCTCCATGTCCGCCGCCCCCAGCCGGAACATGACCTGTGCGCATGCTGTCATCGGGCGGGAGAGGGTTGCACTGCGGAAGCAGGAGCTGCTGCTGATGCCTCCGTCACAGGCCGCCTCAGCAGGTATGAAGCCTCCGACCGACCTGCAGGCTGTATGCATTTCAGGTGAGACTGTGCGTTTTGGCCCTGCGTCTTCCTGCCTGGCACACGCCTCGGAAACCACCATGCGGGCCCCATGCACTGGAGGCCTACTCCAACATGTGCCTGTGCTTGCAGCCCTGGGAGACGCTCCACACACAGCCAAGGACATGCTGCTCACAGCGACCATATGCATGCACGCGCAGGGCCTGCACGGCGCCGTGCGCGCCTGCGCAGCGGTGCCAAACAGGCCGGGCAGCAGCGCGAGCCGGCCCGCAAGGCAGGCGGCCGGCCCGGCGTCGGCCAGGCCCGCGCTCGCCACCCGCATGCGCCGCAGGTCCAGGTACGCCACCTGGGGCCGCCCCAGCAGCTGGTCGCGTGGCACGCTGCCAGCTCCCGCTGAGCAACGCACGATGCCATGGACGGGGCCAGCGCTCTAGTGTGAACATCTGGTCCTGGTGAGCGCAAAGCACGCCCGGGCGTCCATGATACGCACGGCGGGCATCGCAGCGGCAGCGGCCCTGCTTGGGACTGCATGTCCGCGTGAATAAGCATGGTGCCAGGGATAGGGGTGAACTCAGGGACAGAGCAGCCACAGGTGGGGCGCGCCTCGCTGCTCTGGTAGCCGATCCACAGCTCGGTCACTGTGGCGGGCCGGCCGGCGTCGCGGTGCTCTGCGGCCGGAGCTGCCTCGGCGTGCAGGGCCGCGGCTGACAGAGACGCCCCAGCGGCGGGCGCCTCAGCGACCCCACTTAAGCCGGCGGTGCAGGCATGCTCGTCTTCGGCAGATCTGCGCCACAGGCACTCCCCGGCCGTGGCTCTTTACTCATGCGTCACATGCTGGAGCACGGTGTATTACCAGCTGGCTCGATTTCGAACACGCTTGGGAAGAACTGTAAACGCACAGGGCATGCCTGCTTTGCATGCTTCGCCTCGCATGTCATCAGCCCGGGACCGCGCGCCTGTTCAGGCAGCACCCGCGCGGGCGCAGGCTCAGCGCGCGCCCCGCCGCGGCGGGCGGCAGGAGCACCGCCAGCCACTCGGCCCGCAGCGGCCGCGGCCGCGGCAGGGCGGCGTACGCGCCGCCCGCGTGGCCGGCGCGCTGGACGGCGTCGCCGGCCGCCACGCTGAAGAGCAGCTGCGGTGGCGAGGCATGCATCACCCGGCGCGTGTAATGCTTCTGTTGCTTCTATTCTGATCAGGGACCGCAGGCGGGTCAGTGTGCTTGGCGGCGCGCCAGAACCTCCGCAGATGGTTGTGACGGAGAGCGTGCCGCGGGTGGTATACAGGGGAGCTGCAGGAGGCACGAGCGCACCTGCGCAGGCGCGCCGAACAGCCCCGGCAGCAGCGCCAGGCGCCCGGCCAGGCAGGCGGCGGGGCCAACGTCCGCCAGCCCAGCCTCCGCGCGCAGCTGCACACACGCCAGGCTCAGGTAAGCCACCTGCGCGCGCTCCGCACTCTACTGTTAAAAGCTGCACGCCCACGGAATCGAGATCGAGGGCTTCGGGCATCGTGGCAGTCTGGAGGGGCAGGGCCGAGCGGCCTCCCGCGGCAGGGTCTCAAAGCCTGTTCCCCCACACGCTTCCACGGCTGCCTTCGTCAGCGAGCACACATTGCTCCCGCATCCTCTCAACATGCATGCTGCACTGCTGTCTTTCATTATACGCGGTTTCAGAGCGGCAATGCCGCACAGAACGTGACTCACAAAGAAGCAGCCCACCTGAGCTGTCTGGTATCCAGCCCAGAGCTCTGCAGCCGTCGGTGTGCGCGCGGCCGAGCACGGAGCGCCTGTCTCGGCTCCGTGCGACAGCCCCTCCGCATGCGCGGCCCCCGCCGCATGCGCCGCCGCGGCGTCGGGACCCGCCTCCGCCCCTCCGCAGAAGGCTACCTCCCTTGCGTCTGGCGGTACACCAGTCACGGCCTCCCAGCTGCTTCCCGCGCTGGCCTCCGCGGTCAGGAGGCTGCCGCCAGCAGGCCGCTGGCTGCTCGCTGACCGGCACTCCTCCGCCACCAGCGCGGCGCTTTGCCGCACGGCATGCGCGCAGCTGCCGCCGTCCCCAGCGACCTCCGCGCCATTGGTGAGGCCGCCGACGGCAGGCTGCTGGGCGGCCGCGGCGCCGGGCGCGGCGGGCGGCCCCGCCGCACCCAGCGGCTGGTTGAGGCAGGCGCCGCGCGGGCGCAGCGCGAGCGCGCGCAGCGCGAGCGCGGGCGCGAGCACCAGCGCGGCGTGGCGCACCGCCAGCGGCCGCGGCGCGCACAGCGGCGCGTAGCGCGCAGCGGCGGCGTCGTAGGCGATCAGCTGCTCCGCGCCGCCCGGCGGCAGCCGGAACGCCACCTGCGCGCGCCGCGCGCGCCGCCGCCCGCTCCTTCCGGCACGGGCTGTGGCATGCGTGCGGCACAGAGCCGTGCCTGTTCAAGTAGGACCCTACATGCGCCAGCTCTCTCCACCCCCTTTTGTGGCTGCACCAGCCAGAGCTTGGTAACAGCGCTGTGGCACAGCAGCGGACGACATCTTGGCATGAGACACCTGGCATGCATGCTCGTTTATTGTTCTGTCGTGATCTGTGGCACGCCCAAGACGTGCCGGGCGCTGTCCACGCCTGCGCGGGCGAGGCCAGGATGCCCGGCAGCAGCGACAGCTCCCCGGCCAGGCAGGCGGCGGGGCCGATGTCGGCCAGGCCCAACTCCGGCCGCGGCGGCGCGGCCGCGAGGTCCAGGTACGCTACGCGCGCCGCCGCCGGCGAGCGCCCGGGGACGGCCTGGCGCACCCGGCGGCTAGCTGCCCATTGCGGTGCACGCGAGTCGCAAGTCGGATGGCATGGGCAACTTGCAGCTCGTGAGCGCCTCATAGCTCCGCCGCAGCCGCGCTTGACTGCCCGCACCGCATTTGCAGGTGACCGGGGCAGTTTCCCAAGACATTTGCAACATGCTGAGCGAACACAGGCACACGAACAAAGATTGACATGCCCGCCTGTGCTACGCCGAGATTGCTGCACAGGTGGCTGCCTGCGGCGACGGCCTATCCCTACCCTTCTTACAGCAGGGCAGGGTCAGACTTTCATGATCCGCCAGCGCCGAGCATGCCTTCTCACACGCGCCACGGAGCCGAGCTGGCGCGCTGCAGGGCCTTCCGTCCCCCGGGGGGGCGCGCCTGCTGCTGGCCGGCCGCCTGGTACTGCGCCCACAGCTGCCGCACGCTGGCCGGCGGCGGCAGCGGCGGCCACTCGTCCACAATTGCGGCGACGCGCCGCCCGCCCGGCGTGCGCGGGCTGCTGGGCGCATGCGCCAGGCTCCGCGCCGCGCCCCTGGCCGGCGACGGTGTGCCCGGCTCCGGCCCTGCATCGGGCGGTTGGCTGGGCGCGGACGCAGCGAGCCCCTCGGCGGCGCTGGCGGCGGGGTCGCTCCTGCCTGTCGTGCCGGGCACGCCGTCCGGCTGGGCCTGGGCCGGCGCGGCGCTGGCGCCCTCCGGGGCAGGGGCCGGGGCTGCGGCGGCGGCGGCCAGCTGCGCGAGCGCGCCGGGGCCGTTCAGGGCCTGGCCGCGCGGCGCGAGCGAGAGCGCCGCCAGCGCGGCGGGCGCCGGCAGCGGCAGCGCCAGCTGCGCGGCCTCCAGGGCGTGCGGCTCGCGCAGCGCCTCGTAGCGGCCGGCCGGCGCGCTGAAGGCGACCAGCTGCAGCGCGGCGCCGGGCGGCAGCCTGAAGAGCACCTGCGCGCGCGCGCGCGCTCTGGGCCCGCGCATGCTGCGGCCGGGCGCGCGATTTGCACGTGTCACGGGCGCCCGCAGGGCCGTCCTGCTTCTGCGCATTGCCTGGCGCTCAGGCCCCCACTGCCGCGCCTGTCGAGAAGTGCCGCTCCTGTGTGTAAAAGCGTTCACCGTGCAAGGGGCCACCCTGGTGGCAGGAAGCAAAGCTACCAAGCATGGAGCGGCCAGCCCGCCGGGTCTGCAACGACTGCCTGCATGTCATCGCAGGCAGGGCCCGGCTGCTGACCAGCCCGATGGCACAAGCCGGGCCCTGCGACAGCCGTGCACCAAAGCGGACAGGCGCCTAATATGCTCGCCGCGCGCGCGGAGGAAAGCAGCCCATCCCAACCTACCCTATCTCAACACTATTCAATAACGTGCACGCCTGCGCGGGTGTCCTGAACATGCCCGGCAGCAGCGCCAGCTCGCCGGCCAGGCAGGCGGCCGGCCCGGGCGCCACCACGCCCGCGCCCGCGCGCAACCGCTGGCCGCCCAGGTCCAGGTACGCCAGTGGCGGCGCCGCGGCGCGCGCCGCCGCGACCAGCTCTGCGGCGGTCGCCGGCTGCGGCGCCGAGGGCGCCGGCGGCGTGGGGCGCGCCGCAGCCTGGACCGCGGCGCCCGCATGTCGGAGGAGCCTGGCATGCAGGCGCTGCGCCTACACGCCGCTCCAGCGGCCTGGAACCCCGACCTGACGTGCAGGCGCAGGCCTTCAAGTCGCATATCACACAAGGCGCGCGGGCCTGAGTGTCAGTCGGCTGATGCGCGTCAACGGCGAGCGGCGCAGCCGGCGGCGCGGGCTGCGCTGCAGGCGCTGCTGGCGCATCTGGCGCGTCAGACGCGGCGCTGACACAGATGGCGACGGAATGAGGCCGAGTCCAGTCGCTGCCAGCACAGCCTCTCGTGTCTGTCTGCAGCCGGGCGGAACACTGTATGTCAGCTCAGCATGTGGCATGCCGTGCTGGCAAAGGCGAGTCCGGCTGGACGCGCACCGGCACGAGCTCCAGGCCATGGGTACCCGCCTTGATCGCGTAGGTGTCTTTGAGCTCCCACTGCCCGCTCACAGCCTCCCCTGCAGCCCAACTGAGATTTTGCCGGGTGCACATTGAGTCAGAGGACTGCATGTTCATGCCAGTGTGGCTCGGCGCAAAACGACACAGCGCCGAGCGCAGACGGGCGGGCCAGCAAGAAAGTATGCGGCTCCGTGCTGGCTGCGCGGCTGGGCTCCGGGACCTACCTTGAACGGGCTCGGCAAACGCGAGGGCATTGGAGGCGGTCAGGTCGCCCAGCATGCGCTTGATGGCGCTTGCCTGCACTGCGCCCAAAGCAGCCGCCCCATGATGGCGCTCGACAGGCCTTGCAATGTCGCTTCCAGCCATGCTATGTTGGCAGCACTTTCAGTCCCTGCAATCAGTCCCTGCAAACGCGTGCTTTGGCAGCGCAGCAGTACTCTCCTTGGACGCCAACATGCGGCCGCAGAAGTCCAACACGACGGGCACCACCACATCGCACCCTGCATGCCCCACCCCGGGGTAGGATGGCGCGCGCCGCATGCGCGCAGGATGGCTGTGAGCATGAGATGGCCGCAATAGCGGCTCTGAAACGCCGGTTGCACGCACGCGCGGCTCCGATCGCACAGGCACACCCGCGCATGGGCAGGCAACTACTGTCCAAAGAAAGCGCTTCCGAAACGAACACCGTGGCGCGCACGCTCGGCCTTGGCGGCGGCGGAGCGCGCGGCGACCGCGTCGGGGTCGCGCTCGCCATCGTCGCTGTCGGCGCCGCGCGCGCGGCGGCGCTGGCGGCGCCGCCGCGCGGCCGCGCGCGCGCGGGCGCCGCGCCCGCACGCGCCGGCCAGCGCCAGCTGCTGCGCCGCGGCCGCCAGCAGCCGCGCCAGCCAGCCGCGCGTGATGCCAAAGTAAAGCAGCACGCCTGCGCGCGGCGGGGCACACCCTGCGTGGGGCGGGTCCTCCTTCCCGTGCAGCAACAGCTTGAACCCTGACGCCAGCAAGCGCCAATGCTAGGAGAGTGCGCCCGCCATCGCCTGTGCTTGCAAAGGCCCCTGCCACAGTCGCACATGCCTGCCGCTATGGCGCGCGGCCGCACCCAGGCCCAGCAGCAGGACGATCGTGACCGCGGCGCCGATGATGCTGGCCCAGCAGCGGTGGACGATATTGCACGATACGCCGGCGAAGCTGCACGGGCAGGACCCCGCCCAGCCGCCCGCGGCCGCGCTGCTGTTCGCCTTGACCCCCTGCAGGCCACCAGCCCTGGTAGGGTTCTGACCACCACGCTCAGCTTGCATGGTGCCAATGGCCACTGGTCACCATGCAGGATGCGCAGGTCTGCAGCGCATGCAGGCCAGCAGCTGATGCGCATGGCGCGCGCGCGCACCGTGAGCAACCCGGAATCAGTAGGGTCTGCATATTGCGTCGCCAGCGCGTCGAAGCGCACCGCGGAGCTGTCCCGCAGCAGCCCCTAGCGCGCCCGCGCACACAGGCCACTCGTCAGCGTGCCGAGGCGCTGTCACGGCGCAGCATCACAGCGCGTCCTGGCGCGTCCGCGCCCGCCCTGTCCGCGCCCGGGATTCGAGCACAGCGCTGCATCACAGTGGGGCCTGGCGCGCCCGCGCCTGACCTGCCTGCAAACCCCGCGAGCACGCGCCTGGGAGTCGAGCACGCCCACGTCGCAGCCCAGGCTCGTGGCGCCTGCGCTGCTCGTGAGGTACACCATGAAAGTGACATTGCCCGTCGCGCCGGCCGCCAGCGACAGCGGCTGCGCGGCCATGGGCAGGATGTCCGCGCTGCAGTTGCCCGCCTGCGCGCGCGCCGTGCCGCGCTACGCCTCTCCTGAGCGGCCGTGCGCTTACACCGGCGGCAGGCGTGTGCGGGCGGCGCCGCCGGCGAGCGCGGCATGCATGCGCCCACGGCGCCTGTCACGAAGGCCCAGGCCGTGCAGGCCGGCCGTTGCCATGCAAGCCCCACGTCAACAGCGGTGTCAGCATATGGTAGGTCAAGGTCAGGTTAGTATAGGGTATAGATTAGCGCAATGAGGGTGCTGGCGCATGGCCGAGCGCCGCGCGCACCACCACGGTGAAGTCCGCCGGCAGCGCGCCCGTGTTCTGCACGCTGGCCTGCAGGTAGCCGGTCTGCTGCAGCGCCTGCACGGTGCCGCAGCTCGCGCCCGCGAACGCGCACACGCGCGCCGACACGATGCGGCCGGGGCTGTCGTTGGTGACCAGCTGCAGGCCGTCGGCGACGACGCTCAGCGCCACGAGCGAGTCGCCCGCGCCGGCCACGGGCAGCCCGAAATACAGGCCGCCGGCTGCCACCTGCGTGACGGCGGACGCCCCCTTACGCAGCCCGGCCACCTGTGTCCCATGCTCCTCAAGCCTGTCATACGGCAAGCAGCGGCCTACGGCAGCTCCGCCCCGGCAGCGCCGGGGGCGGGGCCTGGGCGGGGTCGGCCGAGGGCGCGCCTGCAGCGCGCCGGGCTGGCCGCCGGCCCAGCGGGAGACCCGGTACAGCGGCGTGGCGCCCGCCGCGACGCGCGCGGCGTCGGCCGCGCGCAGGGCGCCCAGCTGCCCGCCCAGGCAGCTGCCCGCGGGCACGTCGCACGCGTTCTGCGCGCGCCGCAGCGGGTGCATACGCGCCGAGGCGAGCGCCCCATGCGCTGCCAGGCGCCGGCCCGCTCGGCTTCACCTGCGCTCGGAGCGGTCGGCCGGGCATAGGGTCGGGTAGGATACACCCTATGGGCGCCCGCCAGATGGTCGACCATGGCCGGGCCCGGCAGGAAGGCGCTGCGGGCCACCGCGTTGCATGTGGCGGCCGCAGGGACCAGACGCGAGGCAAGACCGCCTCTGGGCGGCTGCAACTGCCGCACAGCCGGCCGGCGCCGCGCCGCGGTCGCGGACGCACGCCTGCCAGGCAGGCCTGGGGGCCTGCGCATCCGGCCGCGCTTGCGCGCGGCCGCCGGCGCGCGCGGGGGGTACACAAGGGCGCGGCGGCGCGCCGGCTGGCTGCGGAAGGCCATGTATCCGACGCCGGCCGCGTTGCATGCGCTGCCGTCCAGCGTGACCTGCGACTGGCCGACCAGCAGCCAGTCGCTCATGTTTGCGGTGAGCGCCAGCGGCGCGCCCGCGGGCGCCGCGGCCGCCGCCGCCGCCGCCGCGCCTGCGCCGCATGCGAGCAGGCTGAGCGGCCGTCCTCGGGTCAGTGCACTAGGCCGGCGCGCAGGCTCCCAGCCAGGGCGCATGCCCGCGAGCTGGTTACCTTCCTGGGGCACCATGAGCAGGAAGGCGCCAAAGTCAGGCATGGCCGCGTAGCCCGCCAGGTCGCCCAGCAGCTGCGCGGCGACCGTCCCGTCGGCGCTGGCGGCGAACGGCGCCGCCGGGCTCAGCGCCAGCGCCTGGCCGCCGCCGAGCTGCGCCGTGACCGCGAAGCCCAGCTGCGCCGCGCCCAGCGTGTACCCCTGCGCCGCGCCCCTACTCCGGAGGGCTCGGCCGGCGGCGCACGGCCGCCGGGTTGCACTGGAGGCAGCAGCACGTCGCATGCTCCGTTGACACGCGCCAGGTTGCTTGACGCTAACTTCGTAGGCTTCAGCCGGCTGCAGACCCTATGACCCTATGACCCGCGGCCAGGGCGCGGGCCTGGGAGATGCGGCCGGACGGGCGCATGCATGACGCGGAGCCTGGCGGCACCAGCCAGTTGCGCAGCAGGTCGCAGTCGAGGCCGCCGCGTGTCTCTGCGGCCCACAGTGGGACCCGGTCCCAAGATGCAGCCGCGGCACTTCAACAGGGCGGCGGCTACAGGTTTGGTGAGGCGCTCGCAAGCGGGTTGGCATGCGTGCGCACAGGTTGGCGCGTAATTGCGTGCGCTCGTGCCAAAGTGATGGCGCCCACACTGGCATGCGTTTGCATGTGCAGGGCTCAGGCGCAAGCGCGGCAGCTGTGCGGGCGCATGGGGGCAGGGAGCCCGCGGGCAGGCCCAGCGGCGTGCTTGAGAGCACGCCACATCTTGCGCATGCCTGCCTGTGCCCGCACGCACTGCAGGCGCGCAGAGCCAGTGCGGCCCCGCCGTGCGGACGCGTTTTCCTCCCTCGGAGTGGCAGGGCAGACAGGAGGCGCCAGCGCGTGCTGGCAGCAACTTCTCAAGAGGAAGTATGCGCCGCACCAGTGGCAGCGCGTATGCCGGTGGTCGCGCGCAGCAGCTGCGCGGCGGAGCACGAGCAGCAGAAGCCCTGGCTCGCCGGCACGCGCGCGCCGGCGGCGTCGAGCACGAACCCGCAGGTCGGGCTAGCCGACGCGGGCCCATCGTCGCAGGCCGTCAGCGTGCTGCCGCCCATGCGCACGAGCTCCTGCGCGGCGCTCGGCGCCGGGCTCAGGCACGGACGCACGCCAAGCTGGCCGGCTGCCGTGCTTGCATGCTGCCCGGATCGGCTGCCGCGCCACCCTGTGGCCATCGGCATGCTCCAGGGCAATGCGCTCCAGCAAGTGGGCCCGCTTGCCAAGAGCTCTCCCTGCTCCCGCCGGCGGGCGACTTGCTCCCGCCGGCGGGCGCCCTGCTCCCGCCTGTGATGGACGGCATTGCGCGCATACTGTGCGCGCCTGCCTGCCCATGAGGTGGCTTGGTAGCGCTCGTCATGCGTATGCCCTAGCTGCCCTCAATGCGAAACGCGTGCCGCGCCGGTCTCGGCTAGGGGGCTGCGGGCAGTTCTCCAGCTGGTCTCAGTTGCCCCACAGGCTGTTGCTGCCTTTTGCTTAGCAAGGCGCAGACCTTGTCAGGCGCCTCGCAGGTGCGCGCCAGGGGCGCGCCTCAAACGGCTGCTCGTCAAAGGACTGCAGGTAGGTCAGCGGGTAGACGGCCACTGTCGGCGTCTTTGTCAGCGTGATGTTGAGCGGGGCGGGCAGGCTGCGGCACTGGCACCCGGGGTCCGTGCCATACACGCATGTGCACGGGCACCCGCCGGCGCCGCTGCCGCGCGGAGCAGCGACCGTCAGCCCGTATGCGCGCCCCTAGCGGCGTCTAAGCTCAGGGGTGTAGCCGGTCGCATGAGCGTTGCTCCTCGGGTCTGCATCATGCATGCGCATGCGAGAGCTCGCGCGCAAGCTGCTGCGGCGACGCGCTCGACAGCGGGGAGCTTGCGGCCAATGCGGCGGCGGCTACTATTGCCTCTGCAGAGCTGCAGAGCCTGCACCATCCATGCACGAGCATGGCGACACGCCCGCGCTGCTGTGGCAGAGCGGCAGGCGCTCCCGATGTGAGGGCAGGAGCCCTGCATGGATGACTAGTGACAGGGGCGCCGAGCACGGAAGCTTCATGTTCAGTCTAGTTCAGAGCCAACATACCATGTTGCCATGGCATATGATTTGCATTTTCTCCTAGGAGCGCTGGGAGCCAGAACTACTGAGCGTGTGCGCGTGCTCCAGGGTGGACCCTGCACTGTCCTGTGCACCTGCTGGGGCGCTGCACTGCCTGGTGCGCTTGGGTTCACGGCCGCAGTGCGTTTGGAGCACGGGGCAGCCTGCGGTCAGCGGGGGCGGCAGGCCGAGCGGAGGCGTCGGCGGGGGCGGGCTCCGGGTGCCCGCCCACCTGTTGAGGCAGGGCACGGTGAAGCGCAGCGTCTGCGTGGCGACCGCCGCGCCGCTGGCCACGGCCACGGTCGCCACGAGCTTCTGCTTGCAGACGAGCGCCGCGGCCGGCAGCTGCGCGGGCCCGCCCCGTGAGCGCGCCTAGGGGCAGGCGGCCCGACGGGCCGGTGCACAGCGCGCGGGCCGCACAGCGCAGCTGCCCTCCCCCGAGTGCTCCGCACCGTGCCGTCTTGCACGCATGCCTGGAGCTGGCTGTTGGAGATGACCGTGTTGGGCGCCACGCAGCGCAGCAGGGCGCACAGCGCGGTCAGGGCGCCCCGCAGGCGCCTGCACGGCGCCATCGACCCGTCTCGCAGCCGCGCAAACGCGTTACAGCCTGTGACGCACAGGGAACACTTTTTTTGCGCCCGTTGCGATCGATTGCGTAACCCCTACCTAGGGCATGTGTAGGGCGCCCTCGAGGACGACAACAGTCATTGCACCTCGTGGCCCGTCTCCTACGTCTCGGCCATCTCTATCCAATCTATCGTGCTCCGTACGTCGGAGGGGTTCGGCGCCGTTGCTGTGACAGCTCGCAGCCGTGCCGGTCTCAGCTTTTACCGCGCTGTTTGGCGCCCTGACACCGCAGCGGTGCCCGCTGTACGGGTGCTAGGCGAGATGACGGGGTGTACGGAGGCCGGCATGGCCGCCCGGCTGTGTGCTGCAGCCATGCTCCTGGTCCTCTCCACTCAGTGCCTCGCCAGTGCTCGGTGATCGTCCCACTGGCCCGCCTCCGTATGCCCTTCACGGGCAGCTGCCCTTGCCGGCAAGGCCCAATGCAGCTGCAATACAGCTATGAACCCAGGGCAGGGCGGCGCGCAGTGCGGCTTTTCCAGGCACATCACAGCCGTGTAAAGCATGGGCGCTTGGGGCCGCAGGCAACTGCAGCAAGCGCATGACGCGGCATACCAGCGCTGGACGCCCGCCAAGAACAAAGGTGCGGCGGAGTTGCAGTAGCCATGATGGGCGGCGCATGCGCGGCAGAGGGCCGCATGAGCCACGGCTCCCCCCCACTGCAGCCGCAGCCCTGTTGCCGGCTGTCCCCTTTACCAATGCAATATCTGCAGCAAGCCGCCCAGCCCCACGGCAGGCCGCTGGCCGGCTCGGTTGAGGAGTCAGTAAAGGCGGCCTGGCGGGCGGGGTGACCTGCTCATGAGCGCCCTGCCGCACCCACCCGCCTGCCCCAGCTGCGCGCGCACCCCGCCAGGCGGGGCCCAGCCCGGGCCCGGGCGCGGGCCACAGCGCCGGCGCGCGGCCGGCGAGCGGGCGCTGATGGGGGCCAGCGCGGGCAGGCTGCGACTGCCTGCCCACGTGGACGTACACGTCCAGCGCGGGCACGGCCTACAACATCACCAATGGCACCTGCCAGAACCCGGGCGGCGACCAGACGGCGCCCTGGTGCTACGTCAACCCGCTCAGCTGCGCGCACCGGCCGTTCCTGGCGAACGGCGCGGTCGTCACGCAGGCCTGGGACACGTGCATGGCTGCCAACATGAACAAGTCCATCGACTCGGGTGCGGCGCCCGGCCCCACCCGCGCCGCGCACGCTGCGCCCCCCGCGGAGCCCGCCCGCCCCCGCCTGTGCTCCCGCGGGAGCACACGTCCCGCGGCCGCACCCCGCTCAGCCCCTTGTGCCGCGCGCAGCCGCGGCCACAGAGGCCCGCGCGGGCACAAGCACCGGCCCGCACGAGCACACCTGGCATGCAGTGCGCAGCATCACTTGGGCCGTCAGTGTGTGCACATGACGCGGGGCACCCCCCGGCGCCCCACACGCCGCGACCGCCCTGTACGACCCGGTCAGCAAGCCGGCCGACGGGCCAGGCTCACGCACCGCAGCCAGCCAGGCCCTGTCACAGGGTCTCAGCAGGGCGGGACGTGCGCCCCCCGTCCGCGCGCCGCGCCATGACGCCGGGCGCGCGCGGCCGCGCGTGCAGAGAAGACGCTCAACTTCTGCAACTGCCAGGACAGCTACGAGGTCAACACGCCCGGCGGCACGATCCTGGGCACCGACGGCAACTGCATCCAGGACGACGCCAGCCGCCCGCCCTGGTGCTACGTCGTCAAGGAGTCCTGCGCCGTGGCGCCGCCCACGCGCAACGGCTCCGCCTGGGACTACTGCCGCGGTGCGCGCCCGCAGGGTATATGGCAATGGGTTAGGGCGCCCACAGGGTATGGCAATGTGGTGCCCATGCGCGCAAAAGGCTTCACATGCACACATAGTGTGCTTGCTTGACGCCGAGTGCGCATGCTCGGCCGCATGGGGGGCATGCGCATGACTGGCGCTGCCCCCCGAGCTTGCGCGCCATGCCTGCAGACCCGGGTGTGTCCGGGGCCGGCAGGCGCGCAGTATACGGCCAACGCCAGCACGTCGGAGGTTGCAGCGCCGGTCACGCCCCCGCGGCCCTCCAGCGCCTCCGGTGCGACAGCCTCGCGCCTGCGCTGCGCACGTGCCAGTGCCTTAGCTGTGTTCTCGTAATGGCAACCACGCATCTGACACCGATACGAAGGAGTGCTGACCGGGTGTGTGTGGCGCGGCTGCTGCGCAGCCTGTACGTGCCTCGCCAAGTGCGCGCCGCGCCCCCCAATCGATTAGGCTCTGTGCTGCCGCTGCTGCTGTTTGGCGATGTTTTGTAGAGGCATATACAGGCCGTGGGCGGCCCTGGATGACGAGCGCCCAGCCCTGTGTCTACTCATCTGCTGCGCCGCAGGTGGAACTACACCGACGCAAAGACAAAGGCGGTCACAACATTCAACGGCACCTGCGCCAACCCTGGTAGGGCCCCCGCCCGGCACCCCTGCCCGGCTGGGGCGTGCACCGCTCGGTGGGCGGGCCGGCGCTGACTGCGCGCTGCCGTCCCCGCAGGCGGCCAGCCGATGGGCTCCTGGTGCTACGTGGACGCAAAGACGTGCACGTACCCGTCGCTCAACGACACGACCGGCCAGAGCTACGGCTGGTGCCAGAACAACCAGTCGACCACCACGTACGACACAGGCGCGCGCCCGGCGCTGCCACGCAAAGGGCTCTGTGGTTGCAGTGCCTGTCGCCTCCATACAGGCCTCCATCCCAGGCGCTCCGCTGCGATAAGTTTGAGCGCATCACGGGGACTTGAACAAGAGGGGAAAACCCTATGGCTGACCCCGCGCCCCCGCCCGCTGCGCAGCCAAGACGGTCAACTACTGCGCGTGCCTGCCGAGCTACAATGCGACCGGCGCGAACGGCGCGGTTACGCCCGTCACCAACGGCTCCTGCGTGCGCACCTCGCCCGGCGAGCTGCCCTGGTGCCACGTGGTGGAGAGCAGCTGCATCACGCCCGTCACGCGCCGCAACGGCCTCGCCTTCGACACCTGCCTCAACCTGGGTGCGCCGCGCCGCCCAGCCCCCGCACTGCCTGCCGGCGCCGCGGGCGCATGCTGTGGGTCAGCTGCGCCCTGCCGCGGCGGTGTTTTACCTCATGCACTTCGCTATCTGGACAAGCTTGACAGGCACAAATTTGGGCAGGGGTGGCAGTTGGCGCCAGCATTTGACGTTCAGAACGCATCAAGCTGGGCCTTGAGGCAGAAGCTCATGTATGCATGGTGCCCAAAACTGTGACGGCGATGGCATTCACTCGGGATGTCCGAGCTGGGGGAGGTGGGCCCATAGCCGATGGAGCACAGCGCGTGGTGCCTAAGTGCGCGAGTGCGCCGACAGGTGACCTGGGCCAGCTGCTCCCGTCTGCGCCGCTCAACGCGGCTGCGGACCCTGCCAGCGCGAGCGGCGGCGGCCACGGCCTGAGCGGCGGCGCCATCGCGGGCGCGTGGCTCGGCCTCCCGCCCCTGCTTTGAGCGTTGCCACGCCGCGGGCGCCGCGCATGCGCAGGGCATGCTGGCATGCATGGCCACCGCGCTGCGCATGCCGTCAGCGCTGATGACACTGCATCACGCTCACGCATTGTCAGGCGCAGCCCTCGCTCAGCCCCATGTGCCGTGCTGAGCGCTGAGCGCGGCGCCGCCTGCGCAGGCATTGTGATTGCTGCCCTCGTGGCTGCCGCACTGCTGGCGGGGCTGCTGGCGTGCCTCGCGATGCGCGCGCGCCGGGGCGCCGCGGCCAAGAAGGGCCCCGCGACGGGCGGCTTTGCGCCGCCGGAGCCGTCGGACGCGGGCAAGCCGGCCGCGGGGCAGGCCAACCCGTTCGGCAAGGAGCAGCACTGGACGTCCGACTCGGACACGTCCAGCCTGGCGAAGGGCGGCCGCCGCGGCGCCACGTGGGGTGCGCCCCGCTGGGCAGCGCCCGGACGAACGCAGCTGCAGGCCGCCGGGGCTGGACTGGTTGCAGCGAATGCGGGCTTACCATTGCATACTTAGGCGCCTCTGTCAAGTCTGGCCTCTCCAAGGGGGATGCCTGGTGCAGTGTTGTCAAACTTGCAGCAGGGAATGAGAGAAAAGGCATTCCCGGGCTGTGTCTGGCCCTCACCAGATGGCCGGTACCATGGCTGCGCCTCTGGGCCGACCTCCGCTGCCTCGGCTGAGCCCGCCCCTGCTCGCAGGCGTGCCCATGGGCGCGGCGGGCCTGGGCGCGGCGGGCGCCGCGGCGGCGGCCAGCAAGGGCGCCTCCACTGGCACCGACAGCGCGGACAGCGGCGTGGTCAAGCCCAAGGCCTGGCCGGCGGGCTACGCCAACAAGGGCGGCTACTCCAGCGCTGACTCGTCAACCATGAGCGCCGGCACCGGCAAGTCGGCCGCCAGCAGCGCGCTGTCCGGCAAGAGCGGCGGCACCACCGACAGCACCGGCAGCCTGCCCATGGCGTGCCCCTGTTGCCGGCCCCAGCCTATCTGACGGTGGTTTGTCTGCGCCCACTCATGCGGGCTGATACATGGCTCCCCTGTGACAGTGCATGCTTTGACACCGTCCCGCACCGTCCATGCCCGCAAGCAACGTACTCAATTTTGCGGCCAGAAGCTTGTGGTTTGCAGCATCACGTGCGAGGCGGCCACACCTACGCACGCTACGCGTGCGCATGCCATGACAGCGTTGATGCGAGTCGCCTGTGCGCAGACGGTGCTAGGGTAAGGCCCTGACAGGCCTCTGACGCTGTCCCGACCCCGCGCGCAGACGATCCCGGACTCCTGTTGGCAGATCAAGCCCGAGGACATCGAGATCTGCCAGCGCCCCGACGGCAGCGGCGACTGGCAGTTGGGCAGCGGCGGCTTTGGCAAGGCGCGCCCCCCTCCGCACTGCTCTGCTGGGGCGCTGGCCGCGCATGTGGGATGCGCAGTCTGGCACCCTTCTGTGTGAGCGCTGTTGGAGGTGGGGGTTGGAGAGGTGGGTTTACTCTATGTCATCAAACAACTGCTGACAGGTTGCCGTCACTAGCATTAGCCCCCCCAGTCTACCTAATTGCTGGTATTGGCCTGTCTGCATGCTCTGGCCTGCCTGGGCGAGCGCACGTTGGCGGCCGACGCGGCCAAGCTTTTCTAAAATTTGTCTCTCTTTTTCTTTTTTTCCTAAGTCTTTCTTTTATTTTACCATGCGGCACCGCGCGCAGGTGTACAAGGCGGTGCTGGACGGCACACAGCCGGTGGCGGTCAAGAAGCTGCTGCGCTCCGACGGCGGCGCGCTGGACGTCAAGTTCCTGCGCGAGATCGCCATCCTCAAGGAGTGCCACAGCACGCAGGTGGTGCAGTTCCTGGGCGCCTGCCTCACGCCCGGCTGCACCATGCTCGTCACCGAGCTGCTCGCCGGCGGCTCGCTGCACGACATGCTGCGCGTCGGCCGCTTCACCTGGTACAAGGGGTGCGCCGGCCCCGGCCGCCGCGGTGTGCTCGGAGTGCTTCGCGGCATGCTGCACGCCCGCCTCTGTCTCTGGCGCAGGCTTTCCCGCCGCTTGCTCCCCGCGGCCTTATGGGCTGCCTGCCGGCACACTTGAACGACTATGTTGCAGTGGTAGCATGTGCGTGCTGACTATACATGCAACACAGCAGCGGCAGACCCAGGGTGCTGTGGTGCTGCGCCGCATTCTCCCGGCCCGCCCGTGAGGTACGGGGCCGGTGCCGGGCGGCAGGGGCGCGAGCGTGGCGCTGGACGTCGCCTGGGGCCTGGCGTACCTGCACAAGAACAAGATCGCGCACCTGGACATCAAGTCCGGCAACGTGCTGCTCACCGAGTGCGCGCCCGCGCCTGGCCGCGCGCCTGACGCGGCCTGCGCCCGTGGCACAAGTGCAGGAGGTCCTAGCAGCCTCAGCAAGCCAGCGCGGCCTCTCAGACTCCTCAACTTACTACCTCTAGTTTGTGTGGTAGGCTGTAAGCCCCTGACGTCCACACAGCGAAACGCTCATTGCAGCATGTTCTCTGCGGTGCCTGTGACCCTGCTGAGCGCATCGCCAGGCGTGACTCACAATGCGCTGGAGCAAATGCGAGTCTGGATGTCTGACGCGGGCGCGCGCGCGCGCGCAGGTCGGGCAAGGCCAAGATCGCGGATGTGGGCCTCGCGCACACCGTCGAGACCACGCGCATCAAGGACCTGGAGGCTGTCGGTGCGCACCCGTCGCAGGCGCCCGTATGGCCGTCCAATGACTCCCAAAGCTCTGTGCTCCTCATCGTGTACCCATCGTGTTACGCTGTGCAAAGGTGCCGCCGTTGCGTAGCCGGTGGAAACGCGCTTGCTGCGTCAAGCTCCCGCCTGTTCTGGCGCGGGGCCATCCGTCAGCGCGCCTGATGCCCTGTGCACGGGGGCCATGCCTGGGGTCGACCCGCACGCATGGGCCCTCCCACTGCTCCTTATGCCCGCCGTGTCATCAGACACGCTGGCTCCGAGCGGTGCGGCGCCCCTGCAGGCACGTTCGCCTACGCTGCGCCGGAGCTGCTCACCGGCTTCAAGTGTAACGAGAAGGCCGACATCTGGTGCGCATGCTGCACGCGCGCCGCCCTGCGCATGCTCTGCCTCGGGCGCAGCGTCGTGCCCCCTCTGGGCTGTGTGCATACTGTTTCCCCTGTCCGACATATCTCGGAGAGAGGCCTAGGTAAGCTGCCTGTCACATAGCCTGCAGCAGCAAGCTGCGGGCGCGCGCGCCTTGAATTGGCAGCGCTCTGTTGCAACAGCGGGGACCGCCGCTGGGGGAGCAGCCTGCGCGCGTGACAGCAGCCAGCAGCGCGCCCACCCGCTCTGCTGGGCGCGCAGGTCGTTCGGCGTGCTGCTGTGGGAGCTGGCGTCGGGCGAGGTGCCGCGCCGCGGCACGCTCCGCGAGCTGCGGTGCGCTCTGCGGCCCGACCGCCCGAGCAGGGCCGTGCGTGTCGCCACTGCCAGCACGGGAGCATGCATGCGAGCGCTCAGCAGAGCCATCCATGGCGCTCTGCCAGCGCGCTTGACAGACAGGGAGCCCTGCGCAGTGAGCTGCTGCTGTGCAGCCTGCTTCCCAATGGCCCATCCGTCAGCCTGCGCGCATTCTGCCGCGCAGGGTGCCGGAGGAGTGCCCCAAGGAGCTGCCGCCGATGATCGAGGCGTGCATGCAGCTGCACGCCGCCAACCGGCCGAGCGCGACGATGCTGGCTGCCCAGCTGGCGCCGCTTGCCGAGGCGCTGCAGGGCGCCGCGGTGCCGTCCAAGAAGGGGCGCCCCGCAGCGTGATGACAACCTCTGTGCAAGAACTGACCCCCTCTTCCGCCCGCAGCGGCGAGGTGCCGGAAGGACTGCTGCAGGCGGCAGAGGGGCCAGCCCGGAACCGCGAGCGATGTGGGCGCGTGGTCCCAGAGGGCAGGGGCCCCCTGGGGCGGGTCCACCCAAGTCTAGGTCAGTCGCAGCTTGCGGGGAGGGGAGTTTTGGGGAGTGCTTGCGTCGCCCCTGCTGATTGTCGTGCTGGGAAGGGCGCCAGAGCCCAAGTACGCTGCTGCCGTGCTGCGCGCCGCCGACGCGCTTTTCGCGGTTGCCAGCTGACACAAAGCGCCTGGGGCGCTGGCGCCGAGATGTCTCCTGGGGTGGGGGTACATGTCGGAGGGCTGGCAATGTCAACCCCTCCAAACCTCTGCCTGCAGACCGTGACCCGTATGTGCCGACGAGGGTCTCTGATAAGCAATCTGGAGGCGTCCGGTCATGTGGCGTCTGCATGCGCGGCTCTTACCCCCCGAGCATCTGTCCCGTCTCCAGTGCGTCTTCTTTACCGTGTGTGCATTTATTCATTGCCATGTCGGCGCAATTTTTGCCCACGCGTTGCTTGGTGCTGCTAGGCCAATGCTGCGAGGGAGCAGGTTCAGTCCAGGAATGAGGCGCGCGCTTTTCATACTGCGCGCGGGGATTTGCGCCTGGCGCAGCACCCTGCACGGCCAGACGACATGACTCCTGTGCCTGCACGGGTGTTGTCTAAATAATGTTGTCTAATACAGTTAATGAGAGTGCGGTCTGGTGTTGAGTACGCATTGGAAGGCTGGTGGGCGCTTATGGTCCTTGACAAGCACAGACACGCTCATGTACTCTTCCAGCAATTCTTTTTTGGTGCCACTGTGGCCCGGGGTGTCCTCATGCAGTACCCCGTGTGCCCCACTTGGCAGTCTGCGCCAGAGGGCGCCAAGCAGCATCCCTCCCCCGCCAGTCCCTGTCCGCAGGTTCGGGAGCGCAGGTACACGCATAGGACGAAGTACGCAGCTCATTCTTTCTGTGTCTGCCCGCATGTTTGCCTGCTGCCGTTGCAGGGGCGGACTTGCAGGCCTGACAGCCTGGCGGTGGGCGCTGGCAGCGTGTTGGTATGTGTTGGTGTGTGTTGGTGTGTGTGACCATCCGGCTATACGGCAACACGGCGGCCTTTTCGTGCACGATGGACTTCTGGTGGTCAACGTTTGGTGGTGTGTTCATGCTGTAGTTTTTCGATCAAGAGCATGGCTACTCTTCGGGTGTAACAAGGCCGTGAACAAGGCCGTGAGTCTTGTTTATAAACCTGAAAGGGTGCCAGTCAGCTCCACTCCGCTGTCACACAATGCAATGGAAGGCATGTTATGGAGCATGGGGCACCTGGCCGAGCGGGTACCATGATGCCGGTTGGTGCCCTGCATATGTCACGTCTGCGTGCGACACATGCGCCCATTGTGGGCATCCAGCAACGCTTTTGCGCACCAGGCAGCTCTGAGGCTGAAAAGCTGCACAGGATAGGACAGTGTGCGCGCGCATTTCGTGCTTCTGCAAAGACGTCAGGAGCAGCAGGTATGCATGCATCCTGCAGTGCATGGCCTGCATGCATCCTGCAGTGCATGGCCTGCATGCATCCTGCTAGTGCATGGCCAGCATGCCTCGTGCAGCAGCGGCGGCTACGGCAGCAGCGACGAGGCCGACCCCGACTTCTCGCTGCGCTTCTGCACCAATTGCACCGCGCCGCTGGACGGCGTGGTCTGCCTGGTGCGGCCCGGGACTGAGAGCCTGGCCTGCAGGTATGAGTCTGGCCTGCAGGCATGCGTCTGGCCCGCAGGCGTGCGCATCTGACGGGTGCGCTTTGCTGCTGGAACTGTCAGCCAGGAATCGGACAAAACACACATGCATGCGTAGTATGCCCCCCTTTTGAGAAGCTGCAATCTTGGGAAGGGATGTTGCTAGCAAGCTGCTGCTGGTCGCCCTGCTTTGGTATGGTACAGTGGTAGAAATGCTGCAGACTGTGTTGAGAGAATGCATTGGGGTCGCCGCGCTCCTCTGACCAGCGTTGACCATGCAGACTGCCAAGCAAAGGTATAGGGTAGGCTAGGGTCCCTACCCTACCCTCGCGGCGCGCAGGACTGCGGGCACGACCCGGCCGACGACGCGGCGCTATTTGACTGCGGCCCGGCTGGCGCGCTGCTGCCGGCGGCCGTCCCAGCGACCGACGCGCCCGATGTGCAACCAACTGTGCTGGTGTTTGACGAACGCATGGAGGCGCACGAGGAGGGTCGCGGCAGCCCGCACCCCGAGCGCCCCGACCGCATCCGCGCGGTCGTCGCGCGCCTGCTGAGCAGCGGGCTTGCAGGTGCGCCCCGGGTCCAGTTGCAGGGAAGTGATGTGCTAGGCTGCCCGTGCCGGATTGGCTGCGCTGCTGCAGGTGCGTCGTCTCAACTCACATAAGCCACCAACCGCACCTATGCGGCCAGCGTTCTGTGAGAATAACGCCTGCGTGTTTGTGTGAGCGGGCGTACCAAATTGCAGGGCGATGCCGGCGCATGCCCTGCCGCGAGGCGAGCACCGAGGAGCTGGCCAGCTGCCACCGGCGCGACCTCATGGCGGCCGTGGCCGCGCTGTCGGCGCGCGTGGCGGACGAGGCGGCCGCCGCGGCGGCAGCCGTCGCCGCCGGCACGAGCAACGGCGGCGGCGGCGGCGGGCACGGGCTGGCGGCGTACGATGGCGCGGGCGGCACGACGGACATGCCGGGCGCGGTGCGCGCCCGTGTCCACCATGCTGGGCTGTAACGATTTACAGGTTGTTTTGCTCAAGAGGCTGAGGGGATAGCTGAGGGAGGTGTGCCGGGCGGGCGCCCAGTTATGGAGTCTAGTTGATCCTGCGCTGGATAGCCGCTTTGCGCAAAGAGTGCTGCTGTACTCACACGCCCGGCCTGCTAGGCTGCTGGCAAGGCGCGCGTGGCGGCCGCGCAGGTGCGGCGCGTCGGCCCCGCGTACCTCACGCCGGACACATACGTGAACGCGCGGACCGACTCGTGCGCGCGCCTTGCGGCCGGCGCCTGCATCGACGTTGCTGTCGCCGTGGCGCGGTGCGCGCCCAGGGCCATGATGTGCGCTTGAGCCCAGGCTCAGCGCAATGACCCCAAGTTGTCAGGTTGTCAAGAATCCTGACGCATGCTTGAATATAACGCGAGTCATTGCGCCCAGTTGGCACCTGCTCTGCATGCTCGCGCTGCGCTGCGCGCTATGCACAAGGCACTGCGGCACTGTGAGGCGTCTAATCTGAACTTGGCCTGTGAGCATGTGTGGTGATAGGAAATGTGCAGTCATGCGCGCTGATGGGTGCGTGCGGGGCCTCGCCAGCGGCGAGGCGAGCGGCGGCGCGGCCATCGTGCGGCCGCCCGGGCACCACGCTGAGAGCGGCATGGCCATGGGCTTCTGCTTCTTCTGCAACGCTGCGCTGGCCGCGCGCGCGGCGCAGGTGCTGCCATGGCACGGCACCAGCAGAGCTTGTGGCATGCGCCTGCAGTATCCTGCAGAAGCAGTACTCCCATACTTGTCCGCTTCTCACTTGAGTGGGGCCTGCTTGGGCAACTACGCTCTATGCTAGCACTGAATGAAAGTGTGTCTTGCGTTATTTCAATCGCTGCGTATATATGAGGTGCACCTGTATGTGTTGCAGAAATGCCTTCTAAGATATGCCAAGTGACCATTGGTGACCCACTGTCGCGCTGGCGACCGCAGGCAGCTGGCGCGCAGCGTGTGCTCATCCTTGATTGGGATGTGCACCACGGTGAGGGCCGCTAATGTGCCTTTGCTGGTTTTAACATTGGCCTTTGCTCTGCATGCACAGTGTGACAGTACCTGTGCTTGCCAGTGGCTGATGGCCTTGTATGCTTGCATTGCAGTGCGTCATTATTGTAGTCTAAGCAGCAAATGGTTCAATGCCTGGAACAGCCAACACCAGGTGCAGATCCGCGTAGGAGTCGCCAGGCGCTGTGAATGTACTAGCATGAGCTCTGCACACAATCCGGTGTGAATCCTGTCTCTGGCGCCCTTAGCATGTGCGCCGGCGCGCAGGCAACGGCACGCAGCACATCTTTGAGCACGACCCGTCAGTGCTCTACATGTCCATCCACAGATATGACGGGTGGGCGCTGGCGCCGTCTGTCAAGCACGTGGTTTGACTTGTCGTGTGAGAAAGGTTGCTGTGGACTGGCCAATACACCTTTAAGTGACATCCTGGCGGGGTACATGCACCTTTTTTGCAGTTGGAGGCGCATGTGCTTACGTGCGCCAATATGCAGGGCGTTCAAGGGCATGCTGTGCATGGAGCGGTCACGTTAAGTCCAGGAAAGCATGCAACCGCCAGTGGAGGCGCCGCGCGCAGGGGCCACTTCTACCCCGGCACGGGCGCGGCGGGCGAGGTGGGCGTGGGCGCGGGCGAGGGCTTCACCGTCAACGTGCCCTGGCCCTGCGGCGGCATGGGGAACGGTGCGCGCGCGTGTTGGCGTCACTGGCAAGCGCAGCGGTATCCCGCTGTGGCATCCTTCTCTGTACCGTGCAAGGCTGCTGATGGCGCTCAGGCAGGGGCACAAGCACAGTAGCCACTCCCACTGGCTGGACAGCAGGTGCATACAGGCCAGATGGATGCATAGATGATGGAGCGAAACAGGGTGAGATCTTGACACCGGTCAGGACCTCAGCTCGATTGTGACATATTTGCTCTTGACAACTGCGTGTCATTCCATACTGGGCTGTCGAGCGAGACTGCCTGTGCCGGTCGTGCAGGCGACTACCTGGCAGCGTTCTCGCACGTCATCCTGCCCATCGCGTACGAGTTTGCGCCCGACCTCATTGTTGTGTCGGCCGGCTTTGACGCGGCCGCCGGCGACCCCATTGGCGGGTGCGCCCGGAGCAAGGCTGCGCGCAGCATTCGACCCTGAATGCTGCGCAATTGGCCGCAGAAATTCTCTAGGGAACCTCAACCAGTGCTTGCTTAAACATCACACAATATGCGTCCATTTGGGCCAAAGTATCATGCCAGCTCGGCCGGATGCAGTGGCTGCATTACATTGCAATTTTCCAAAATAATATCAAGCTCCTTGCCAAAATGTTGAATGCATATAATCTATCACATTCCTGGCAGCCCCAAGAGCCTGCCGTCATGCAGGTGCCGCCTGGCGCCGGAGGCGTTCGGGCACCTGGCGGCGCTGCTGGGCGCGGTCGCCCCGCTGGCCGTGCTGCTGGAGGGCGGCTACAACCTGGCGGCTACCGCGGCCGGCTGCGAGGCGACGCTGAGCGTGCTACTGGGCCGCCGCCCCGCGCGCCTGCCCGCGCCCGCCGCGCCGTCCACCATCGCGCTGCTCGTGCTGCAGGAGGTGGTGCGCGTGCAGGTGCGGACAGCCCTGCTCGCCTCCTGGGGCGATTGCGTCGACGCATGACACAGAGGCGAGGGTTTGGGCGCCGTGCTGAGCGTGCTGCTGCACGGCCGCCCTGCACGCCCTTTTTGTATCTTTGGTAGCGTTTGCGCCCATCTGCTGAAGGACGAGCGCATGCAAGGGCGGCTTCCTTGCTTTCTGGACTTTTTTTTTTCTCAGTTTATGCCGATTGAGAAGGGGAGGGGTAAGAATTACAGATACTGCTTGGTGACGGTGGGCACGAGCAGACCCAGGCTGCGCACTTGCGCTGGACATGCAGGGGGGGTGCTTGTTGGTGCTCATGGCGCTGGTCGCACCTGTGCCGCCGGCGCATACAGTTGGGATGCCGCGCTGCTGAAGGAGGGTCTGCAGAAGCGGGTCGTGATGCAATAAGCGGCCTGCATGCGCGCAGTCGCGGTACTGGCGCTGCCTGCGCGGCCTGGCGCAGCGGCCCGCGCTCGATCCGGCGCTTCCACCGGGCGGCCTGTCGCTGAAGCGGCCCGCGCCGGGGCCGCCCGACGAGCGGTACCCCAGCCCCAAGCGCCGCCTCAGCGGCTCGCCCACCCGGCGGGCGCACTCCCTCGGCTACAGCGGCGACCTGGACGGGCTCTCAAACCTGGGGCCGTCGCCGTCGCGCGGGGCAGGGTTTGGCCCGGGGTACGGCCACGAGGCCCGCGAGAAGGTCGTGGGCGGGCGCCCAGCGGGCGGCGCGCACCTGGGGCCCGGGGCGGAGGGCGCCACAGCGCGGCCGGACGGCGGTGGTACTGGAGTCCTGCGGCTGGGCGGCGGCGGAGGGGCGGCTGCTAACCCCGAGGCCGCGGCCGCGGCGCGGCCGATGTCGCCGCGGCGGCCGGCCGGCGGCAGCCCGCACGCGGTCGCGCGCGCGTTCTCCGGCGCGCTGTCGCGCTCGCGGCACCTGGCGCCGCGGCAGCAGGCGCGCGCAGGCCTCGCCGTGTGTGGCTGGCCACCTCTGGTCCGACTGTGCTTGCCCGCGCATGTGCGGTGGCGCTGTGCTGAGCGTGCACAATTTCACTTGCCGACAGTATCACGACCGGTGCGCCCATGATGCACTACACTCTCCTGATTGGATGTGACACTTTTCATTTGCTGCAAATTGTAAGCTTGCACACCGTCACGGGTCGGCATGCCGAGCTCTGTGCGTCGCTGAGGCGCCGGTGCGGCCGCGCGCAGCGCGTGCACTCGCTGCACCTGCTGGCGTTGCGCGCGCTGCTGGAGCGCAAGCGCCAGCGCCAGCGCCCCGCGGCCGCGCCGCCGGCCGCCGCGCCTGTCGACGGCGCGCGCGAGGACGCCTGAGGACGCCGGGTACTATGTGTGACGCGGCCGGCAGCGGCGGCGGGGGCGCTGCCGACGCGCGCGCGCGTGCGGCGCCTGGCCTCCGCTGGCCTCTTGCTGCCGGCGCGCGCCACAGCTGGAGGCAGCGCACCAACGTAAAGTAGGCGAGGTGCAGGCAATGTGCAGGAGGAGTCTGGCGAATTCTTCGATGCAAGGCATTAAGCCTGAGCTGAGGCTGCCAGAGTGTGTGCACGCTGGAGAGGTTTGCGGGCGCTGCTCACGCTCCTGGGCAGAAAGGGGGGTCCTCGAGAGGCAGGAGGCATGGTGCAGTTCTGCGGTGAGCAGCAGCTCTGCTGCAAGTGCATGCGGTGACCGCTGTGCACATTTTTGTGGGGAAACGGGTTTGTGCAGGGTGCCGCAGCGCAGCCTGCGCTACAGCGGGCATTTGACTTTTTTATCTGTATTCACATGCCGCTAGAGCATGGAGGCTGTGGGACGGGTTGTCGCGAATGAGTGCTGCGCCTGGGAAACAGCTGCTACAGTAGCAAGAATTGAGGTGGACACTGGACTGATGAGTCATGATGCTAGCTAACCCTATAGGGCTTTTTTATTAGTGAGAAGAACATGTTCTCCAAGGAATGCGCTGGGCGTTGTTACAGACGTCTTCCTCATCCCGTGTGATGGACAGCCTGCTGGCCCAAGGAGCGCTATTGGCAGTGACGAACTGTGACACTGCTGACCAGTCAGGCCGTATGCGCTGTCGCCTGGCGTACTCAGATGGCCTGTTCGTAAGTGTGTAAGTACCGACCACCACACCCAACGCAAGGTGTAAACCTATGGGAGCGTATCACTACTGGTGTCGCACAAACGTAACATAGAGCAGTTACTAGAGCGTGCAGCTTTAGACCGCCACAAGCTTGAAGGTGCAGCAGTGCACGGCGATGCGCCAGCAGTCCTATTTACGCGTAGAGGAGGAGTCCAAGGAAAGGTGTGCCTCCTGCCTGTGCCTCCTGCATCTTGCTAATATACAATGCTCGCTCTGCTGCAACCACATGTAGGCCGCTTGTGGCAGAGGGAGGGCGGCGCGGCCACACCACGACGCTGCAGCGAGGCTGCAGCTATGGGTGCAGAGCTGTGCCAGCTCAGTGGTTTTGCCCGGGCTTGGCATGTTTTCCGAGGCGCGCCTTGTTGTGACATTATGAGCCTCAGCTCCTACTTGCTCCGTATGCTTTGCCTCCAGCACCGCAATGTTGCAATACACACCGCAATATGCACGCAGCACGGCGGAGTACCTTCAAGTGGGGCGCTTGCGACAGGCGTACTTCATATTTGCAATAGGCAACCTCCGGCCTATCTTCGATGTGCTGTATGCTGACTGCTACAAGACGCACACAGCGTGCTCCAAAGCGCTGGTCGCCTCGCAGACATACACTCAGGCGCGGAGGTACCAGTGCGTGCAGGCAGGCTGTCTTGTACGTGGTCGACCACTTGCAACAGCATGATGTTATGCAGTATCCTGCATGCGGCTGCCTGTAAACTCTGTCTTGACTGCTTTGCTGCACCACTCTGGCACGCTGCAGGCTGACGGCGCATGCAGTGCGCGGCACACTGGGCTCTCTAGCGCGGCTGCGGTCAATATGATGGATGCACCAGCGCGCGCGCGCAGGTGGCCGGCATCATGCTGGGCATGCTGTCACTGGGCGCGGTCGCGGACCGCGTCGGCCGCCGCGCGGGCTCGCTCGCGACGGCCGCGTTCATGCTGGCCGGCGGCGTGCTGCTCACTTGCTCGGCCGGGCCCTCGCCCGCCGCCTGGGCGCTCATGTTCAGCCTGGCGCAGGTGCTGGCAGGCGCCAGACGGCTCCCGCCACTCTGCAAGGCCCGCTTTACGCGCATTGGTGACGGCTGTCCACTTGGTGCACCCACTCATGCTCGCAGACGCCTCGGGTTTCAACCCTAACGATGCTAAGGTTGCGCATACCAGGCTGGGCGGCTGGCTGCACAGGCGTGTGCAGTTGGTGTGCATATACTGGCTGAGCTTTTGCGGCTTTGCAATTCAGCAAGATGGGCGGCCAGCGCAGCGCGGCAGCCCGCGCTGACTCTGCCGGGTTGCCGCGGCCGCCCGGCAGTTCGTCTACGGCTACGGCGTCGGCGGCGAGTACCCGCTGGCGGCCGCCTCGGCCGCCGAGCGCGCCGAGGCGGACGAGGGCGCGCGCGCGCGGCGCGGCCAGCTGGTCGTCTGCACCTTTGCCATGCAGGCGCGCGCGCGCCGGCCCCGGCCTGCGCCCGCGCCCGCGCCGCGCCCGGCCCCGCGCGCCCGCCGCCAGGCGCCGGCCCCCGACCGGCGCCGTGACGGCCAGCCTGGCGTGGTGTACCGTCAGCCGGTCTCGCGATGGCCGGTCTGGTGTGACAATGCGGTCTGGCGCGAGGTATGCTGATGCCTCTCTGCGCGGCAGGGCTGGGGAAACCTGGTGAACACGGCCGTCATCTGCATCCTGCTGGCGGGCTTCGGCCAGACGACCCGGGAGTACGACCGCGGCGCGCTGGCGGCCGTGTGGCGCCTGTCGTTCGCCGCGGGCCTGGCGCCGCTGGCCGGCATGGCTGCGTACCGCCTGCTGTGCGCGCGCGAGTCCGCGCTGTGGGAGCGGCGCGGCGAGCGGCAAGAGGCGCGCCGCTGCAGCGGGCCCGCTGTTCGCATGCGGCCGAGGCTGGCTACAGCGCACGGCGCACATGTGCCCGTTGCGGGACCTTCGAGCGGACTGCGCGGACGCAGAAGGTCTCGCAACAGGCACATAGCAGAGGCGTGCCGCCCCGCAGGCGGCGTGGCGTGAGCGCGGGCTGCTGGTGCGGCATTACTGGCACCGCCTGCTCGGCACCGCGGGCGCCTGGTTACTCTGGTGCGCTGAGGGCGGGTGCAGGGGCGCACCGCCGGCCTGATGCCGTGCAGTGGTCGCGACCACATGCAAAGCGCTTGGGGCTTGGAGAAGCAGTGGGACATTGCTGCACATCAGACTGCCCACAGCAAACATGGCAGTACTTGTATGCCCATGCGCTGTGTTTGTTGATGATATAAGGGGCTTCCACGCCATTGGGCAATAGAACATGAAGCTGCTGGTGCAGGACGCGGCCGGTCTTCATCCGGGGCGACGAGGTTGTGACACGATTTAGAATGTTCAGATGCTGGCACGCAAGCCCCGGAGCAGCGCGCTGCACGGGAGCACCTCCGCAGCGGAGCAGGCGCCTCAGCTGACCCGCAGCGCGCGCGCCGGCGCAGGGACGTGTCCTTCTACGGGAACAAGCTGTTCCAGTCCGCGTTCATCGCCGTCATCGCGCCCGGCGCCTCCATCCTGACCGGCCTGCTGTGGACGCTGCTCAACTCGCTCGTGGCGCTGGTCCGCCCGGGCTCGCCCGCGTTGCGCGCATGTCTGCCGCCTGCATAGCGTGCGGGTCTGTCAGATGTGTCAGGCTCCCAGGAAGAGACAGGGTGAGGATAGAGTCGCACAGCATGCCGGTGCTTTCCCTGCGCTGGCTGCCACTGGGAGCAGTCCTTATGGTCCCAGGCCCTGTGCGACTCACAAGGACGGGGCAGGGGGAAGAAAGACACTGCCCACTTCATCACATCCCAGCTAGGGATCTCAGGCACCTTGTGGGATAGCGCTCTCCTTGGGTAAATGAAGAGCACACACATGGACATGGGAAGCACCGCCTACTGCATCACACGCATGCGTCTCCTGCAGGTGGGCTACTACGCGGCGGCGCTCACCATCGATCGCCCCTGGATGTGCGCCCGGCCTCCTCTGTCCCTGCACTTGCCGCTCTGCATCTTGCCTGCGGCTGTGCCACGTCGTTGACCAATGCGCGCCGCTCTGGGGCCGCAGGGGCCGCATACGCTTGCAGGTACGCCGTTGTGCGCTGGAGCCCTGTTGTGCCGCTGTGCCTGGAGGGGGTCCTGGACAGCACTGACACCGCACATGCCCGCCAAGGGCAACCAAATACAACTCCAGGGATTGCATTCATGCTTGCAGCCTGGGAGGTGACCGCGGGCAGCGTGGTCGCATGCTTGAGCACGAGGTGTGGCCATACGTGCTATAAAAGCAGTGCAGTGTACAAATGCACGTTATGCGTGTCTGCGGGTCATGCGGCCGCAGCGCCAGCGCTCTCTTCATGCGCCTATCCATGTAATGCATGTATGGCTTCCTAAGCTTCGGCTCTTTGCGGCGCGCACGGCGCAGATCATGGGCTTTGTGCTGGTGGCTGCGGCCTTTGCGGCGTGCGCGGCTGGCTACGGCGCCCTGGTGCAGCCGCCCGGCATCCGCGCTTTCCAGGTGCGTAAGCGAGTCCCCGTGCAGCCGCCCGGCCTCACAGAGGTCCCACACCATTCGGTGCTGGCCTTGTCAGCAGGGTGGACCCCGCTGACAAAGCGGGGTATCAATGGCTGGTGTACCGCCGTACCGCCTGCAAGGGCCACTTGAGGCCGGGGTCACTTGCGGCTGATCTACCCCAGGCCCAGCGCCGCAGCAGCTCCGCCTCAGGCCATTCAGCGCAATGCGCGCGCGCCAGGCGATGTACCTGCTCTCATCCTTCTTCGGGCAGTGCGGGCCGGTGCGCGCGTGCGCCGCACGGGGCGCGAACCCGTCTGACATGCTGATGCCTCATGATGCGCTGTGCATGGTCGCAAAGAGACAGCAGGGCCTGCCGAAGCGTGCAGCCTCTCACGCAGAGGGCACTGACACTGTGCGCCAGCACGCGTGCCCTGCTGGCCCGCGCCCTTTGCACAGAGCATGCCTTCCACAAGAGAGGGCTGTAGGTGCGTAGTATGGAAAGCATGCAGACGCGCTACGGGACACAGTGGTGTGCCACTCGCTCTGCTAGCGGCGTGTGACATGCCCACAGCATGTTTGCGTTTGCATGCATGCGTTCGCACGCATGCGGCATGCGGAACGCTGGGGCCCCGGCCCCACGCGAGGCGCACGCCGGGGGCGCAGAACGCGACCACCTGGCTGCTGCCCAGCGAGCTGTTTCCCACGGCGCACCGCGGCGGCTGCCACGGCGCGGCCGCGGCCGCCGGCAAGGCCGGCGCGCTGCTGGCGGGCGCCTGGTTCGGCGCGCTACCGCCCGCGCGCATCTTCGGCCTGGCCGCCGCGGCCAACTTGGGCGGCGCCGCGCTGACCGCGCTGTTCGTGCCGGACGTGCTGGGCCTCGACATGGCGGAGGGCGACGCGCGCTGGGCCGCCCTGGCGCACCAGCCGCCGCGCGTCTACGCGGTGCGCGCCCGCCGTGGGCGCAGGGGCGCGCGCCGGCCGCAGCGGGCGCTGCTGCGCAGCGGACCTGGCTGGCCGAGCGCCAGGCGCGGCCCTGGTCCTGTCTGCCTGCAGCAGGTCGCTGAGCACCAGCCTCGCGCGAGCGGGTCCTGAGAAAGTT